>Ga0193753_10000656_pt1 | contig 32855 bp, 30 predicted proteins | sample H1c2metaG_FD_144925 | JGI IMG/M metagenome (GOLD analysis project Ga0193753, IMG submission 144925) | Soil microbial communities from a riparian zone of the East river system, Colorado, United States - H1c2 | ecosystem: Environmental > Terrestrial > Soil > Riparian zone | place: USA: East...
GCTCGACAACTGCCGTGGAGAGCCCGAGTTGCGCGCAACGAATTGCCCCTACGTAACCGGCAGGTCCGCCGCCGATAAAGATCACGTCAAAGGAAGCCATAAACTTTTGAGTGCTCGAAATACGGTTTGTAAGCGTCCCCTGGAGAGGCTGGGGGCGGTCGATGACGGCGAAAGATACCGGGGGTCTGAACCGGGGCGCTACCACGGCTCGTCCCTTTAATCTTGCCGGAACTCTTACCGCTGCATAAGGTAGAGGCCATGGCGATTCCGAGAGCTTGTCGGCGATTGTTTCTGGTCGCCGCGCTTGCCGGTAACGGCGTCGGCGCGCTGAGCGGACAACAACCAACTGCGCCGTTGGACACGACACGCCGCGACTCCCTGCCCGCGGTGCTCGTCGGACACGTGACGGACAGCGCCGGTACGGGCTTGCCCGGCGCCGAAGTCACGCTGTTTCACTCCACCACCGTGCGCGCGATCACCGGCGACAGCGGCGACTTCCGCGTGACCGGCGTGCCCGCGGGAACCAACGTGTTCAACGTGCGCCGAATCGGGTTCGAGGCAGCGAGCTTCACGGCGGTCCTCAAATCCGGCAAAACACACCGCGCCACGTTCAAGCTCACCGAATCGGCGCACGCGTTGCCGACGGTCGCCGTTTCCGACACGGCGATACCGACGCACTGGCTCGACCAATTCGAGCGTCGCAAAAGCGGCTCCCGCGGCACGTTCTTCACGCGGAAGGATATCGAACGCAAAGGCGCGCGCAGCGGTGTCGATATCGTGCGCACGGTGCCTGGTGTACGTGTCGTCCCGGTTCGGGGCGGCGGTTATCAGATTCTGATGAGCCGCGGCTCCGGAGCGAATCGATGCATCCCCACGACCTTCGTGCACAACCAACCGTATAGCGGAACGCTCGACGACTTCACCGCCGAGGATGTCGAGGCGCTTGAAGTCTACGTGGGGATCTCGGAGATTCCGCCGGAGTTCGACAAGGGCGGCAAAGGAGTGTGCGCCGTCATTGTGATTTGGACGAGGGATCCGCGAAAGGCGCCTTAGAAGTCCAACGGCAACTGAAGTACTTGGTACGTCCGCTCCAAGTACCAGGACCGACGGGCCGGCCCTCCCAATGACTGGTCAGCCCCGCACGGGGATCGTGGATTTACGACGACTCGACCTGGCGGTACCAACTTTCCAAACGAGGCCCGAATTGTTGGGGCCAGTTTGCCAGTCTTGCAGCCGTCAGCTGGCGTACCCGCGTACTTCAGTCGCCGTTCGTGAGTGGTCCGCGCCGATCAAAACACCATCATGAGCGGATTCTCAATCAGGCGCCGCAACGTTTGCAGGAACGCGGCACCAACGGCGCCGTCAACGGCCCGGTGATCGCAGCTCAGCGTCACGCGCAGGCGCTTCTGCGTCACGAAACCGTCGCCGTGCGGAACGACGACATCCTGCGCCGTCCCGATTGCGAGGATCGCCGTTTCCGGCGGATTGATGATCGCCGTGAATTGATCGATGCCGAACATGCCGAGGTTCGAGATCGAGAAGGTCGAGCCGGTATATTCCTCGGGCTTGAGCTTCCGCTCACGCGCTTTCTTCGCGAGCTCGCGCGCTTCGTGTGAGATATCGCTCATGCGCTTCTGATCGGCGTCGAAGATCACCGGCACGATCAGACCATCGGGCGTGGCCACGGCCATGCCCAGGTGCACGCGATGATGCTGCCGGATGCGATCACCGAGCCAGTGCGCGTTGACTTCCGGATGTTGTGCGAGCGCCGTCGCGACGGCCTTCATGAGGACATCGTTGATCGACACCTTGAACTCGTCGCCCATCTCCACCATGGCGGCGCGCATCTCGACGACGCGCGACAGATCGAACTCCGCCGTCAGATAGAATGTCGGAATCGGTCCGATCGACTCGGCGAGCCGCTTCGCGATTGTCTTTCGAATCTGCGTGAGTGGAATGTCTTCGAAGTCACCGGCCGACGCAGCGCGCGGCGCGGCAACCGCCGCGCGAGCGGGCGCCGCCGCCGCTGCGGCCGTTTGTGCGGACTCGATGTCACGCTTGATGATTCGTCCGCCAGGACCAGACCCGTGCACCTGCGCGAGGTCTAGTCCGCGCTCCGAAGCCAGACGCCGCGCCAACGGCGACGATCGGAGATGTCCTCCGTTCCCGTCGCCGGCAGGAGCCGCCGGCGTTGGCTGGGGCGCAGCGGGCGGCGCATTGGTCGGCGGTGCAGCCGCTGCGACGGGCGACGCAGGAGCCGCAGGAACGGCTGCCGGCGCGGCAGCAGCAGCTTGCTGAGCATCCGCGGCCGGCGCTGGTGGAGCAGCGGCCGCCGGAGCCGGCGCGCCAGCGCCCGCGACTAACGCGTCAATGTTTTCGTCTGCCGGCGCGATCACGCCGACCAACTGACCAACCGGACGGGACTCACCGTCGCCCACGAGCCGCTTGCGAAGCATGCCGTCGCCGCGAGCGACGAGCTCCATGATCGCTTTGTCGGTCTCGACTTCCGCGAGGACGTCGCCGCTTTTGATCGCGTCGCCCTCGTTTTTCAACCATTTGACCAGACGCCCTTCTTCCATCGTGGGAGAGAGGGCCTCCATGAATACTTTCGTCGCCATATGCCGGTGGGTCTCAGTCGAGATACATGACTTTACGAACGGCCGCGATCGTTTTCGCGACATCGGGCTTCGCCGCCCGCTCGAGATTCTTCGCGTACGGCATCGGGACGTCCGCCTGATGCACCCGAATCACCGGCGCGTCGAGATGGTCGAAACAATCGCGCTGGATGTAATCGACGACCTGCGTTCCAATCCCGCAGATCTCCCAGCCTTCTTCGAGCACGACAGCGCGATTCGTCTTCTGGACCGACGTGCGGATCGCTTCGACGTCCATGGGACGCACGGTACGCAGGTCCACGACGTCGATCCGGATTCCGTCCTTCGCCAGCTGGTCGGCGACCTGCATGGCCATCAATGCCATCTTGCCGCTCGTGATGATCGAACAGTGATCGCCTTCGCGCTTGAGATCGGCCTTGCCGATCGGCACGAGGTACTCTTCCTCGGGCACTTCGCCCTTGGTGTTGTACAACATCTCCCCTTCGAGAAAGCACACCGGATTGTCGTCGCGAATCGCGCTCTTGAGCAATCCTTTCGCGTCGTACGGGGTCCCGGGCGTGACGACTTTGATTCCCGGAATGTGCGCCAACCACGACTCGAACGACTGCGAATGCTGTGCGGAGAGCTGTAGCGCGGCACCGTTCGGCCCGCGAAACACAATCGGAATGTTGAACTGCCCGCCCGACATGTAGAGCAGCTTGGCCGCGGAGTTGAGTACCTGGTCGAGTGCGAGGATACCGAAGTTCCACGTCATGAACTCGATGATCGGACGCAGACCAACCATCGCCGCGCCCACACCTACGCCGGCGAACCCAAGCTCGGTGATCGGCGTGTCGACGACGCGCATCTCGCCGAATTCCTGGAGCAAGCCTTTCGAGACTTTGTACGCGCCCTGATAGACCGCGACTTCCTCACCCATGAGAAAGACACGGTCGTCACGCTGCATCTCTTCCCGCAGCGCTTGGTTCAGAGCATCGCGATATGTAATAACTGGCATTCGATCTTCAGGATGGCGAGTGAATCAGCGAAATCAATTGGTGGATCAGTCGGCGGCGACCGGTTCGGCCGTCGCGTCGCTGATCGCATCACTGGTCGTGTCGACGAGAACATCTTCGAACAACGCCTCGAGGGGCGGCTCCGGACTCTTGTCGGCGAAATCCCACGCGTCCTGGACGATGGCCTTGATCTCCTCGTCGAGCTGCTGCAGCGCTTCGTCGGTCAGCTCGTTCTGTTCGTGCATGTGCATGCGGAGCAGCGCGATCGGATCGCGCTTCATGTTCTCATCGAGCTCGGCTTTCGAGCGATACGTGCCGGCAACGGCGTCGGACATCGAGTGGCCCATGAACCGATACGTGCGCACCTCGAGCAACGTGGGCTGCGAATCGGCGCGCGCACGATCGACTGCTTCCTGCATGGCGCCGCGTACCGCGAACACGTCCTGCCCGTCGCACACAGCACGCGGAATGTTGTAGGCCGCTCCACGCTCGTAGATGTCGTGAATCGCCGACGCCCGCTCGAGCGCCGTGCCCATGCCGTAGCGATTGTTCTCGATGACGTACACCACCGGCAGCTTCCACAGACCGGCCATGTTGAGCGCTTCGTGAAATGCTCCCGTGTTCACGACCGACTCGCCCATGAAGCAGACGCACACCTGATCGCCGCCGCGATACTTGATCGCGAAGCCCACGCCGGTGCCGAGCGGCACATGCGCGCCCACGATGCCATGTCCGCCGAGAAAGTTCAGGCTCTTGTCGAACATGTGCATCGAGCCGCCCTTTCCGTGCGCGCACCCATCGACGCGGCCGAACAGCTCCGACATGACCGTGCGTGGCGTCATTCCGCGCGCCAACGCCTGTCCGTGATCACGATACGTCGTGATGATGTAGTCGTCGGGGCGCAGTACCGACAGCGAGCCGCTGCTCACCGCTTCCTGGCCGATATACAAATGGCAGAAACCGCCGATCTTTCCCAACGCATACGCCTCGGCGCAACGTTCCTCGAAGCGGCGCTGGAGCAGCATGGAGCGGAGTAGGGTGCCGTTTAGTTCGGCGTCGGAGCTTTTTGCGGAATCTGGTTTCTTCTTTGCCATATGAGGTCGAAGATGGAGCACCGAGCGCGTGAGCGGCGAAGGCTCGCTGCACATTGCGCTCGACAGTCATCACGAATTACGAGATTACACGCCGGCTGCCTGGACCTGCTCCCAGGCGTGATAGCTCGAGCGAACGAGCGGGCCGGATTCAACGTGACGGAAGCCCATGGCCATCCCGATGTCCCGCAGCTTGCGGAATTCGTCAGGCGTCACGTAGCGGTCGATCGGAATGTGTGATTCCGACGGGCGCAGATACTGGCCGAGCGTGAGGATGTCGACGTCGACAGCGCGGAGGTCGCGCATGACGATCTCGACTTCCTCGATGGTCTCACCCATGCCAAGGATGATTCCAGTCTTGGTGGGAATGTGCGGCGCGATGCGTTTGGCGGTGCGGAAGATCTGCATCACACGCTCATAGCGTCCACCCGGACGACAACGCTTGTACAACCGCGGCACAGTCTCGGTGTTGTGATTGTAGATGTCCGGTCCCGCCTCGAGCACGGCGCGAATTGAATCGTCGTTGCCCTGAAAATCAGGAACGAGAACTTCGACTGAGCAATCGGGCAGTCGCTGTTTGATCTGTCGAATCGTCTCGGCGAAGATGAACGCCCCGAAATCGGGCAAGTCGTCGCGATCGACCGAGGTGATGACCGCGTGCTGCAGTCGCATGGTACCGATGGCTTCGGCCACGCGTGACGGTTCATCGATGTCATATGCCGGCGGTCGTCCGTGCGCGACAGCGCAGTAGGCGCAGTTTCGCGTACAGACGTCGCCAAGGATCATGAAGGTGGCGGTGCCGTGCTCCCAACACTCGCCCACGTTGGGGCAATGCGCTTCTTCGCAGACCGTGTGCAGGTCCAACTCGCGCATGAGTTGCTTGAGCCGGAGGTATTGCGGCCCGCCGGGTGCGCGCACTTTGAGCCAGCTCGGCTTGCGTTCAGGGAGTGCTTCGACGCGATGCCGGCCGCTGATCTGATATAGAGTCTCGCCCATCGACCTTTGAGGCGATTTGATTGCAGGATAAGAGCTTCCGAGGTCTCGACGGCGTTCGCATCCAGCCGAAATCCAGCGAGACGGCGAAATCTACCAGCCAGGGCGGCCAGGTGAAAGCGCCGCATAACCTTCAAAACATAAATACATAGTTAGCAGATAACCTACTTGCCTGTTGACGCGTTTTACACTGGGAAACGCGAGATACCGAACGCCGAGATGTCGACCGCCGATTCGCGCCCCAGCAGCACTCCCGCGATTCCCTCGCCTGTTGCCGGCGCAAGAAGAATCCCGTTTTTTGAGTGACCGCAGGCGTAGACCACCCGCGAGTCAGCGGGGTCGGGACCGAGAATGGGAAGCATGTCCGGCGTTGCCGGACGGATTCCAGCCCACGAGCGGAGAGTTGTCGCGCCCGCGAGGGCTGGGCAGGCGTCGACTGCGCTTTGCTTCAACTCCTCGATGGCCGCCGCCACCACGCTGACGTCGAAGCCCGCGTGCTCTGCCGTCGCACCAATGACAATCTCTGCCGCGCGCGGAACGAGATAGACGTAGTCCGTGAGAACCGGACGCGAGATGGCAGAAGATGCGACGGCGAGCATCTGGCCCTTGAGCGGTGCGACCGGAAGCGGGCGGGGGAGGCCTTTGATCATCGTCGACCACGCGCCTGCAGCGACGACGATCGTGCCGGCGGAGACGCGCCGGCCGCGTCGGGTCAGAACCGCCGCATCGTTCGACGACAACTCGATTTTGACGATCGGGTCGTCGAGCACGACGGAAATCGTCGGACGTGCCGCAACAGCCCGTCGCAGCGCCCGGATGAGGATGACGTTATCGATCGCGCCGTCTTGGACGTGGAACAGTCCGCCGTTCGGTGCCAGGAGTTCAGGCTCGAGCGCGGCGACGTCGTCGCGCGACAGGCGCCTGGTCTCTGGTCCGATGTCCACTTGGGCCGCCGACTTTGAGACTTCGATCATTCCTGTGATCATGGAAAGCGTCGGCTCGTATTCTCGCAGCGACTCGACGAAGTCCGGGTACATCGCCAAGCTTGTCCGCGAAAACCGTTCGGCGTCCGCGGAGAGTTTTCCAGTAGACGGCGCCAGAAGACCCGCGGCGGCGACGGAGGCGGCGCCGTTTTCCGGCGCGCCGAACACTCGACAACTCGCGCCGGCTCGGCCCATTTCGCGGGCGATTGTCAGGCCGATGATGCCGTCTCCGATTATTACGACGTCGGGCCGTTGGTCAGTGCGGCTGGCAGCGATTCGGCCGGCCGCCGCGTTTACTGGCATGTCGGATCCCACGAACCGAATTCGCAATTCCGGCGTTCGCATGAAACCGCCGACCAGGGCGCGCCGTAGGACTGGCTAGTCAGGCACTTCGACTTACGGGAGACCCCCAGCATGCTGCGCACAATTTTTTCGATCGGGCTGTTCGCTGTGCTCGGTCTCATCGCGCTCAAGTTCATCTTCGGCATTTTCGGCTTCGCGGTCACGATCTTCATGGTGCTGCTGGTCGCGGCGCTCAAGATCGCGCTCGTTGGCCTGGCACTTTATTTCATAATCCGCATTGTCAGTCCGGACACCGCTCGAAAGCTTCGTGAGCGCTGGTCGGGCCCGGCTGTGTGACCTGAACGGTTAAGGCCGTAAGACTGTTGAAATGAAAGGAAACGAGCGGACGCACCGGCGTCCGCTCGTTTCGCGTCTGGGCGGGTGTGGCAACCGACGTACTACGGCCGACGAAGCCGGTCTACGACCGCCCACGCCAGCAATGGAACCATGATTTCGTGGTGACCGGTGATCTGATAGCCTCTGCCGCTCTCCAGCGTGGGACGCTGCACCACGTTCATCGTGGGCCGGTAGTGGCGCTGCATATCCAGATCCACGGAGACGAAATTCTGCGGCCGGCCGTCATTCAAATTCCGCGCGACCGTGAGCGCTTTCAAAAAGACCTCGGGCATGATGACAGCGCTCCCCACGTTGAGCACCACGCCACCGTCGTCGATGTCCGAAAGCGACGCCGCCAGCCGACGAAAATCACGATGACTCGTATCTCCGATCGCCGCTCCGCTCGCCGCCGGATGCTGATGAATGACCTCGGCGCCGAGCGCGGCGTGGACTGACGTGGGGACACCGAGGCGGAACGCGCTGAGCAGGATCGACAGATCTGCATTGGCGAGATCGTCGCGCGCATCGAGCGACCGCGCCACTGCCTCGCCCATCCCGTAGCCGGCCTGCATCCCTTGGACGAACGCCGCGTTCATTTCCCGACCCGTTTCGTCGGCCATGCCGAAGGTTCCGTCGCGCAGGCCTGCGGCGACGTCTTCGGAGGTGGCGCCAAAACGTGCGACTTCGTAGTCGTGGATCGCGCCCGAGCCATTCATCGCCACGTGAGTCACGATGCCGCGCTTCATCAGATCGATGAGTAGCGGCGCGAGTCCAGTTTTCACCACGTGCCCGCCGAGCATGATCACGACACCGCGCTTGCGGCGCGCGGCGGAAACGATTGCGTCGACCACCGCGCGGAAATCACGCGCAACGAGAACGTCCGGCAACGCCGCAACGAACGCGGTGAATGAACCGTCGTCGCCAGGCGGATGCGCGAACTCGGAGGCGTTGACCTTGTTCGGGCGGCGCGCGACTGGAATTGTCCGGATGCCGGACAGATCGACTTCGCGCGGCTTCAGCGAGCCGGCTACGGTTTCGTGACTCGATTGAGAGGCGCGGTCGCCGTCGGAGATGGGCGGTACGATTTGAGATACAGGTTGAGGGACCCAAAACTCAACTTCGACTTCATCTGCAGCATGATGCGGTTCTCATCGTCCGAAAGCCAGATCTCGGCGTGCCCGCCTTCGGAGAACAGCTTGGAGTCGAAGATGGGCTGGATCACGATCGCGTTGAACTTTCCGGCCGGCACTTCAACCTGCTCCTGCCGCAGCACTTTGAGCCGAACGGGATTTCGGTCGGCGCGGAAATAGTCGTTGAAGCTGGTGTCCATCCCGACGCGCAATTGCACGGTGCGGAGGAAATAGAGAAATGACGCTTCGTCGAGCGGATGCTCGACGCTGGGCCGCGCCGGTTTTTCATTCTCGACGTATTCGCGACGGTCGGGGAAAATCTCGTAGTGACGCTTGGGTTCGTAGCTGCCTTCGTCGATATCCTGCCAGTAGCGAAGCGACGACAGCGTGAGCGTGTCGAACCACGCTTCATACCGATCCTTGACGCGATAGAAGAAATACCCGCCGTTCAGTTGAAACAGCGTGTGCCATGCGTCGTGCCCGCGAACCGTATCGATCGGGAGCACTTCCATGCTTCCGCCACCGACATGCAGCTTGCCAAAGCGAATGTCGTATTCGAATCGCTCGCCAACGCCGAAGGGCACGCGGGCGCGAGCAGGCGTCGGCGGCGTCGGCGTCGGCTCCTGCGCGTGCAGTGGGAGCGCAAGAAAGACCGAGCAGAGCAACGTCGAGAGAGCCGAACGTCGCAGGCCAAGAATCATGCGGTCGTTCTCGGCGCCGGGCCGGTGCTGCGTGGAGGGCGGCCGGAACGAAACAGCGCGAGGCCGTCCGACCAGGGCCGAATACGTGTGTCGCGCGAGCGAACGTCATAGCGCGGATCGAACGGCACGGTCTCCACCCGGCGCGCGATGGGAATCGTGCGTCGCAGGAGATCGAGGTTCGCGGCCCATCCGTCGCTCTGAACGATCGGAGCGTCGCCGGACTCTTTGAGCAGGTCGCGGATGAGCGAGATCCGGTACAAGCGCAAGGCGCCGAACGGATCGACCACGCCTGGGACTTTCCCCGAGGTGCGGACGGCCCACGATGCGATCCAGCGCAGCCGCTTGATCGCGACCGGTGTGGTCGGGAGAAGCGTGCGTTCACCGACTACGAGATCGGCGCCGCCCTCGAAACGCTTGATCAACTCCGGCAAATGCTCGGGCTGGTCGGTGAAATCCGCCTGCAGCGTGATCATCGCGTCGCGCCGTGGATACTTGGTCCGGGCCGAAACGGCCCGGCAGAGCGCGTCGAGCGCTCGACCATAACCTAGCTGCTCGCTCCCCCCTAAAACGGTGAGGGGAAGCACTTCGTTGTAGGGCGCCAGCGTTTCCGCTGTCGCGTCGGTGCTGCCGTCGTTGTAGACGAGAATTTCGTACTCGCGCGAGTACTCTTGGAACACCTTCCGAATGCGCCAGAGCAGAACGCCGACGGTGGGCGCTTCGTTGTAAGCCGGAATGCAGATGTACAGCACCGAAAATCCTCTGAGTGTCAGGGGGCCGAGGTCCGGCTGAAAGCTAGGGACCATGGCACTTCCGAGCCATCTGTTGTCATACACCCGTCGGGGGCTCGTGTGCGGCGCATCCGTCGCCCCAGCAACGAATTCCGTCTCTGACGGTGGCTCGAAGCCTGCTTTAACCGGCCCCAATAATAGTAGCGGACGTACGGCGACCGACTGGTATTGCCGCGCGAACGGTTGCCTGCACGTGAATCCGTCGTCGCATCTATGAGGCTACCGAGCTCTACGTATGGATTGCCGCGGAAGGACCGCGGAGTACTGCGTTTTCGAACGCACCCGACCGACGACACTCGGCCGTCGCGAGGGGGTACGACTTGATGACATGGAGGAGGGATGATTCTCGCCGACACTCGACATCAACTCACGCGCGGCGATGCACAGCTCGCCGCTCGGATTCTCGCGCAGGATACCGGCGAAGATCTCGAGATGTTCGAGTCGCGAATAGCGGATGAAGGCATCAACGCCATCCTCGACGACGCGCGGCTTCCTGCCGCTCTGTTGCGGAACTCGCGAGGCGGTGGTGCGTCCTTCACGCTGTTCGCGTATGTCATGATTCGGCACGCTCTCCGGCAGGCCGGCGAAGGCGATCGCGGTCTCGCCGACTACGTCACGGCGGTGGTGATTCATTTTGGTTTTCGCGACCGCGCGCACCGCATCGCGGAATCGGACGACGAGGTTTACACGGCGATCGTCCAACTTTGCAAAGACCTCGACGATCCCGATGCCCGCCGACGGTTTCTCGTTCAAACGCATCTCGGCAACTACGCATTGTGGCTGAGCGGAATTTTCCCTGACTACATCGAGCACCGCCGGTGGCGTCGTGGCGGCCCGGACCTGGGTTACTACGAGGAGATGGGACGCCGCGGATTCCAGCTCGCGTCCGACCATCGTATGGCGGAAGAGCATGGGTTGTCGAATCTGTACGCGAGCGCCGCCGATCGGTTCGGGGTGCTTCGCACGGCACTCAATTCAGTGAGCGACGCGCTGTTCTTCCCGAACGTTCACACGCCTGAGCGATTGATGCGACAGGTGCGTGATGAGGCGCGTTGGCGTCGCACACCCTGAGCAACTAGTTAGGCGCTTAGTCGCGTCCGCTCGCGCGCACGGCTGCGCCAAACGCGGCGAAGAGACGCCGATCCCAATCCTCGGGCGTTTCCGTCAACTCCTCGGGATGCCATTGGACGGCGACCATCCACCACTTGGGATCCACGGGCTCGAGCGCTTCGACGATCCCGTCTTCGCTTCGCGCCGTGATGCGAAGACCCGCGCCGACCCGATCGACCGATTGGTGATGGAACGAGTTAGTCGAGATCGACGTCGCGTCAACGTCCCGGGCGAGGCGCGAGTCGCCGTCGATGTCGATACGATGCACTCGATCTGATCGGTGACCTGCGGGATCGTGAGCAACGCTTCCCGGCCGCTGTGACGGGATGTCCTGCACGAGCGATCCGCCCAATGCGATGTTCACGACCTGCGCACCACGACAAATCGCCAGTGTCGGAATACGGCGCTCGGCCGCGGTCCTTGCCAGCGCCAACTCGTAGGAATCACGGAGATGGTGCGGCGCGCCGGTCTCTGCGTGTGCAGTCTCGCCAAACAGCGCCGGATCGACGTCTTCGCCACCCGTGAGCACGAGCCCTGCCATATCACTCAGTGCGGCGATCGCGAGGCCCGCGTCGATTGGTGGCAAGACGATGGGCACGAGTCCAGCCGCGACGAGGGCATCTGTGTATGCCTCATTTACGCGAACCCGGGGTACCCCACGAATGATTTCTGTCGTCGCGGTGACGATGACCAAAGGAACGAACGTCATGGCTCCGTGCGCGGTTGCGTGGCTGCGGACGCGACCTGTATCGTACACCGCAACCTATTCCCGGGCCAACAAGCGCATGGTGTTCGAGGGTTTCCGCCGGTCGTTCGACGAATTGCTGAGCCGCTCCACGCGGCCTGAGGACCGCCGAATCGTAGCGTCGCGAATGAAGGAGACGCTGGTGCAGGCGCGCGCGGGCCTCAACGATTTGCGCGACGCTCTCGCCAAGGCACGGGAGCGTCTCGCGGCCGAAACGCATGAGCTCGAAACGGTGCGCCGCCGCCGGCAACTCGCCGAGGGGATCGGCGACAAAGAGACGGTGGGCATCGCGACGAAATACGAAGAGATGCATGCGCAGCGCGTCGACGCGATCCAGAAGAAAGTCAGCGCTGAGGAGGCGGAACTACTGCTGGCCGAGCGCGAGGTCGAGTCGATGACGGTCGAGTTGAAGGCGGTCATGGCGGGGACAGCGCCTGGCGGCGGCGCGCCGGCGATTGATCCAGGCGGAGTCGGTGATCTTGGCGGCACCGGCAGCGAGGGCAACGCGGCGCTTCGTGATGAGATCGACTCGCTGGGCCGTCAGCGCGCCCGCGAGGACCGTGAGGCCGATGCCGCGCGTCGGCTCGACGAGTTGAAACGCAAAATGGGGAAGTAGTATCCGCCGGCGACGGGGGCTGGGTGGCATCGGCGCGGGGCTGATCCTTGCGGCCGCGCACGCGGCGAGCGCGCAAGACACGTCGTCGGTGAAATGCGCGGGCCAGCGCATCAACGGCATCGTGATCCGGTCGTCGGCGCCGACGGTTGCGGCGTTCAAGCGCGCGCCCGTGCTCGCCCGAATCGTCGGGACCATTCACACGACGACGACCATCGACGTCATTCAGCGTTTTCTGTTGTTGCAGCAGGGCGATGCGTGCAACGCACTTCGCCTCGCTGAGTCCGAGCGTATCCTGCGCGCCCAGCCGTTCATTGCCGAGGCGGCGATCCGAGTGGTGCCGGAGCCGGACGGAGGCGTGGAGCTCGACGTCAACACGACTGACGAAATCGCGTTGATCCTTGGTGTCGCAGCAGGACATAGCCAGTCGTTTCTTCGATTGCTTCGTGTCGGCGATGGCAATCTGGGCGGCGAGGGGATCTACCTTGCCGGCGACTGGCGCGATGGCGGAGCGTTCCGCGACGGGTACGGCGGTCGTTTTGTCGACAACCAACTCTTCGGTCACCCGTACACGCTGCAGATCCAGGGACATCAAAATCCGCTCGGCTCCGACTGGCAGACCGACGCGATGCATCCGTTCTTCACGGACATTCAGCGCATTGCCTGGCGTGCTCGAGCCGGCGGCAACGACGACTATGTCCAGTTCATGAACGACGAGAATTCGAGCCATGGGCTTCGCGTCTCGCGCACGTACTTCGATGTCGGCGGCATCGTTCGCATCGGTCCGCCAGGGCGGTTGAGTTTATTCGGCGCGTCGGTTTCGGGCGATGATGAGCGTCCATCGAACGAGCCTGTGTTGATCACGAACAAGGGCTTTGCACCGGACACGGGTACTCCGTTGCGCGGCCGTTACGAGACGCACAAGATTGCGCGCGTCAACGCGCTCTGGGGAATTCGCGACATCGGGTTCGCCCGCGTGCGCGGATTCGATGCGCTGACGGCCACGCAGGATATGGCGATCGGCTTTCAACTCGGGACGCTGTTCGGGCGAACGCTTTCCGTGCTCGGCTCGCGCGACGATGACATTTTCATGTCCGGAGATCTCTATGTCGGCGCGGTGGGCCGCAACAACGCGCTGCGTTTTCAGCTCGAGGGTGAGGGACGGCGGAACAACGAGCTCGGCGTGTGGGATGGCATACTCACCAATGCGCGTGCCGTCGAGTACCTCAAGGCGTCGCAGCGAAGTACGACGACGGCATCGGTGGAGTTCAGCGGCGGTTGGCGTCAGCGCGTGCCGTTCAATCTGACATTCAGCGATCCCGAAGGCGGTGTCCGCGGTTATTCGGCATCGAACACGCCGGGTGGGCAGCGGATGGTCGCGCGTCTCGAGAACCGGATGTTCATCGGGCGCCCGTGGAATCTCGGCGACCTCGGTGTTGGCGTGTTCGCCGACGCGGGCCGATTGTGGGCGGGTGACATTCCCTACGGCGTGAACACTCCGGTCCGTTCGTCGTTCGGGTTTAGCCTTTTGGGAACGGCGCCTCCGGCGTCGGCGCGGCTCTGGCGAATCGATTTTGCGATTGCGACGAGCCCGGAAGCCCATGGGCATCGCTTCGAGCTCCGCATCGGGAGCACCGACAAGACGACGTTCTTCCTGACGGAACCGTCGGACATTCAAGCGATTCGAGAACGCACGGTGCCGTCGAGCGTATTTCGGTGGCCGCAATAGCAGCTGCACTCTAATACGAATACTTGGGTACTCCGTCCAAGCATTGTGGTGGGTTGCCCGTGAGTCTCTGTCCTAGAAGCTGACGTACGAAGTACTTCAGTCGCCGTCCCTCACGCGCGTGTTCCCGCCGTCAATCGCTTGAGCAGCGGCACACATAGCAGCATCGCCGCCGCGGCCGCAAACCCGGCGACGACGAAGATCATATAGAATCCGTGATTGGTCGCGGCGATCGATTGAATGAATCCGCCCAACCCTCCGGCACGTGCGGCCGGCGTTTCGCCAGGGACCGGCGTGAACGCGGCGAGAACGCCGGCGATCTTGGCAGCCGCCGCGTTTGCGAGAAACCAGACGCCCATGAGCAGCGACGCGAAACGAGTTGGAGCGACTTTCGTGACGTACGAAAGTCCAACCGGCGAGAGACAGAGCTCACCGAATGTGTGAAACGCATACGCGGCCACGAGCCAGAACGGGCTGACGAGCACGCCCGAATCGGCGCGCGAACCGCCAATGACCATGAACAGAAAGCCTGTCGCGAGCAAGGCAAGGCCGATCGCCATCTTGAGTGCCGTCGACGGTTCCTTGCCGCGTTTTCCGAGGGCGGTCCACAGCATTGCGAACACCGGCGCAAAGAGGACGATGATGCCCGGGTTCACCGACTGAAACCAACTCGACGGAATCTTGACGTTGGATCCGACCTGCAGATTGGTGTTTCTGTCGGCGAACAGGTTCATGGAGCTTCCTGTCTGCTCGTAGGCCGCCCAGAAAAAGATCACGAAGAAGACCACGATGAACAGCGCCACGACGCGCTTGCGCTCGTCGCCACGAGTTCCAAGAACTGTAATACCAAGCGCGGCGCCGATGACGAGGCCCATCAACAGACCCAGCGGACTGCTCCCGCTGAGAAGCCAACCGATGATCGCGCCGACGACTGCGCCAATGCTCCCATGGATCACCGGATGTCCTGCGTTTGCGTCAGCGACGGCGGTCGCGTGGGCGCGCGCTTCTTCGGGAGTGCGAGTGACGGACACCCCGATGCCCGGGAGGTATTTCTCGCGACCCCACAGGTACACGATCAAACCGAGGACCATCCCGACACCGGCGGCCGCAAATCCGTAGTGCCAGCCGAAGGCGTCGTTCTGCGCCAAGCCGCCGCAAACGATCGGCCCAAGAAAGGCGCCGGTGTTGATACCGACATAGAAGATCGTGAAACCGGAGTCACGCCGGGAATCGGCACCGCGATAGATCTGCCCGACCATCGTGGAGACGTTCGACTTGAAGAAGCCGGTCCCGATGACGATCAACGACAACCCGAGGTAGAACGACGTCGTCCCCGGAAACGCCATGGTGAAATGGCCGAGTGAGATGACGATGGCCCCGATGACGAGCGAGCGTCGCGTTCCGATGAAGCGATCAGCGAGATAGCCACCGATTACGGGTGTGAGAAACACGAGCATCGTGTACGTGCCGTACAGATTGGCCGCGTCGGCGGTGCTCCACCTCAACGCGTTGACCAGGTACAGCATCAGGATCGCGCGCATCCCGTAGTACGAGAAGCGCTCCCACATTTCCGTGATGAAGAGCAATCCGAGGCCGCGAGGATGGCCGAAGAGCGCGCGATCGTCGAGGATCGCCGGTTGGTCGGTGCTCGCGGCGATGGCGCCGGACGTGGGATTCAGAGTGACCGACATTGACGCGGGAAGGGAGTAAGACGAACTCGGCTCGATCAGTCCGCCGAGTGGTGGGCCAATCGGTGTGGTAACGGCGTGCTAATCGGTGGGCGCGAGCACCGGCAGATATCGCTCGGGACGTTTCGTCCCGCCGGCTGCTTGCTGAACGCCCCACTCTACACCGGTCGGCGTCTGTTTGATGCACGCGGCCCAATGATTGGGCGCTTTCTCCTCGAGCGGCGGAACGATCTCGGCGCAGGCGGCGTCTTTCGCCGGGTGTTGGCAGCGCGGGTGAAAAACGCAGCCGGAGGGCGGATTCGCCGGCGACGGAACGTCCCCGTGCAAAACGACGCGCGTCTTCTTCACCGTGGGATCGGCGACCGGCACGGCCGACAACAGCGCCTGCGTGTACGGCATGAGCGGCTCGCGATACAGATCTTCCGACGACGCAAGCTCCACGATTTTTCCGAGATACATCACCGCGACGCGGTCGGCGATGTGCTCGACGACGGACAGGTCGTGCGCGATGAACAGGTAGGCCAGGCCGCGGTCGCGCTGTAGATCCTGCATCAGGTTGATCACCTGCGCTTGCACCGAGACGTCCAGCGCGGACACGGGTTCGTCGCATACGATGAACGTCGGTTCGACGGCGAGCGCGCGTGCGATACCGATGCGTTGCCGTTGCCCGCCCGAGAATTCGTGCGGATAGCGCGACATGTACTCGGCGCGCAATCCGACTTCGTCGAGGAGTTGGCGAACGCGCGCGTCGGCTGCGGCGCCCTCTGCGATCTTGTGAATCGTCAACCCTTCGCGCACGATCGCGCCGACGGTCATGCGCGGATTGAGCGATGAAAACGGATCTTGGAAGATGACTTGGATCTTGCGGCGAAGGGCTCGCATCGCGCGGGCGTCGAGCGAGACGAGATTGATGCCGTCAAACTCGACGGTCCCCGCTGTTGGCTCGATGAGGCGCAGAATCATCCGGCCCGTCGTGGATTTTCCGCAACCAGATTCGCCGACGAGACCGAGCGTTTCGCCGGCCATCACGTCGAACGAAACGCCGTCGACGGCGCGGACCTGGCCGGATGTTTTTCCAAACAAGCCTTTCTTGATTGGAAAATGCTTAACCAACCCGCGGACCGAGAGCAGCGGCGAACGTGTGTCCGGCGCGCTCACGCGGACCTCTGCTCGGCCGACGCGGCGCGACGTTCAGGCTCTTCCGCGAGATGGCAACGCGAAACGTGACCCGCTCCGATTTGATACAGTGGCGGATGTTCGGTCGCGCAACGCTCCCACGCGTAGGCGCACCGGTCGTGAAAACGGCAGCCTTGCGGCCACGCGGTTGGCGGCGGAACGGATCCCGGGATGGTGGCCAAGCGATCGCGCTGCTGGCCCACCTGCGGCATCGCGTTGAGCAATCCTTCAGTGTAGGGATGATGCGCCGTGGCGAACAACTCGATAACCGGCGCTTCCTCCACGATTTCCCCACCATACATCACGATCACGCGCGACGCCGATTCGGCCACGACGCCCAAGTCGTGCGTGATGAGGAGAATCGACGTTCCGAATTTCTGCTGAAGCTCGCGAAGCAACTCGAGGATCTGCGCCTGGATCGTGACGTCGAGCGCGGTCGTCGGTTCGTCGGCGATCACGAGGGCCGGGTTCATGACGAGCGCCATGGCGATGACCACGCGCTGTCGCATGCCGCCGGACATTTGATGCGGGTACTCGTGCGCGCGTTGCGCCGGAGATGCGATGCCGACCGTCTCCAACATCTGCACCGCGCGGTCCCACGCTTCCTTCTTCGAGCCGCCGTGATGGACGCAGACGACCTCGGCGATCTGATCACCGATGGTGAAGACGGGATTGAGCGCCGTCATCGGTTCCTGGAACACCATCGAGATGCGAGCGCCGCGAACGGATCGCATGAAGCCTTCGTCCACGGAGACGAGATTCTTGCCGTCAAAGTGGATTTCACTATTCGGTTCGATGCGCCCCGGCGGACGGATGAGGCGTAACAGCGACAATGCGGTAACGGATTTTCCGCATCCTGATTCGCCGACGAGCCCGACCGTTTCTCCGGCGCCGATCTCGAAGCTGACTCCGTCCACCGCGCGGGCAACGCCGTTTTCGGTGTAGAAATACGTGCGAAGGTCGCGAACGCGCAGGAGTGGCTCAGCCATTCTCGAGAAGCTCGATCCTGGTCAACGTGAAACGGGCGCCGGCGGTAGTGACTCGGACCCGTGAAGCTGCCGCGGGTCGAGGACGTCGCGCAAGGCGTCGCCGAGAACATTGAACGCCAACACTGTGATGACGATGGCGAGGCCGGGGAAGAGCAGCATCCACCAGCTTCCCGCGAAAAACTGGATGGCACCGTACTGAATGGCATCGTAAAAGATTGCGCCCCAACTCGCCGTGGGTTCTGGCGCGCCAACACCGAGGAACGATAGTCCGGCTTCGAGCGCGATGACATTTCCAACGGCGAGCGTCGCGCTCACAATCACGGGCGTCGCCACGTTCGGCAGTAGGTGTCGCCACATGATCCGCCAACTCGGCACGCCGAGCGCTCTCGCGGCTTCCACGTACTCGAGCTTTCGCGCGGCGATGGTTTCGGCGCGGACCAGCCGCGACAGGCCAAACCATCCGGTGCCGCCAAGCAACAGGATGAGTCCCGGAAGGCGCACGGGCGCCCACAGCGAGAGTACCGCAATGAGTAACAACACGCGCGGAATCGACAGAAACGCATCGAGCGTGCGCATCATGACGGTATCGATGCGCCCGCCCACGAAGCCGGCGACCAGTCCGAAACCCGTCCCGATCGTCGCCGACATCAACACGGCAAGCGATGCAACCGCGAGCGACACGCGTGCCCCGAATAACACGCGCGCCAGCAGATCGCGGCTGTATTGATCGGTGCCAAGCGGATGCGCCCATGACGGAGGTCTGTTCTTGAGACCGACAATGTCGAGTTGTTCCACGGCCGCGACCGACGACAGGAACTTCGGCCCGACGATCGCCCCCACGATGAGCAGAGCGATGGCGAGCAAGGCCCATCGCGCCGAGCGATGACCGAATAACCGCTGTAACGTGCCTTTGGGCAGCGGAGGTAGCGCGGCTGATGGCTCGATCATCTGGTTCACAGACGTTTCATGCTCGGACGCGCGGGTCGATCGCCATGTGGAGCAGGTCGGCGACCAGGTTGCCGACCACCACGATCACGGAACCGACGACGACGACCGCTGAAACGAGATCGTAGTCGCGTGCGCGGATCGCGCTCGCGGCGAGTGAGCCCATACCCGGCCACCCGAATACGTTTTCGATGAACAGTGCGCCCCCCAACAATCCCGGCAGGGCGAGACCCAAGAGAGTAACCATCGGTGTGAGGGCCGTCCTGAGCGCGTGTTTCCAAATCACCTGTCGCTCGGTGAGTCCCTTTGCTCGCGCCGTGCGAATGTAGTCGGCGGGCAGCACGTCGAGCATCGCGGCGCGTTGAAAGCGCGCGAACCCTGCGGTGGTGAGGAGCGCCAGAGTGAGGACCGGCAGGACGAGATGCCTGAGGCGATCTACGATGGCCGCCCACGGCGTCATATAGTCGTGCAACACGGGGTCGACGATGTTGCCGGCCGGAAGCACGGGCCACCAGTATGCGAAAATCAGCAAAATGATCAGAGCGCCCCAGAAGTCCGGAAGCGAGTAGAGGATGAGTAGCGTCATCGAGCTGATTCGATCGAACCATGCGCCGCGTCGCACTGCTTGAAGCACGCCCACCACAATGCCAAACAGAAAACTCACTCCCAGCGCGAGTGCGCCGAGCAACAACGTGCGAGGCACCGTGTCGGCGAGTGCGCGCGACACCGGTTCGTGCATCTGAAACGAATACCCAAGTTGCCCGTGCAGGACGCTCGCGACGTATCGCGAAAACTGTTCGGGGATCGGTCGATTGTAGCCGAACTGCTCGCGCCAATATTCGCGAACCGCCGGAGTGATAGTGCCGGCGTCGTAGGAGAACGGGTCACCGGGCGCGAGCCGGATGACGACGAAGCTGATCGTCGTCACGAGGATGATGACGATCAGCGATTGCCACAGGCGGGCGACGAGGTGTCGCCGCACCGATCAGGACTTCGGCGTCGCGAGCCCGATGCGATCGCGGTCGATGCGCTTGTTCGGGGGAATCGACCAGTCGGCGAGGTTTGCCCACCACCCATCGGCTCGTACGGGTGCAGCGTCGATGCGGCTGTTGACGGCATCCACGGTGACGAGATCATACAGCCAGACGGCGGGAACGTCGTCGATGATGGTTTGAAAGGCGCGCGACGCGTAGCCTTTCGTCTTTACCGGATCGAACGACGATGTCGCGCTGTCCAGGAACGCGTCTGCCTTCGGGTTGGAGTATCGCATGTAATTCTGCCCGTCGGCGCCGATGCCCGATGTTCCCCACGACTGCTTGGAGCCGCTCACGCTGGGATCGGTCACGTTTGCGGCCATGATGGCGTCGAAATCGCCCGCGTTCATTCGCGGGAAGTAGGCCTGTGGGTCCATGTTGTCGAAGTCCACCTGGACGCCGATTCGCCGGAATTGCTCCTGCAACAAAATGCCGTACCGGCGCCGTGGAAGGCTCGACGTTGTACTGATCAACGTAAAACGAAACGGACGTCCATTCTTCGCGCGAATGCCGTCAGATCCCACGCGCCAACCGGACGAATCGAGCATGGCCTTGGCCGCCGTCGTGTCGTAGGGCGGTAGCCGCAGCGTGCTGTCGCCCACCAACAACGTCATGGGAAACGGGCCATGAGATAGACGGCCCTTGTCCCCGTAGATGTTCCGAAGCATGCCGACGCGGTCCACGGCCATCGACAATGCTCGGCGGACGCGGATGTCGGAGAAGATGGGATGCGGAGTCGTCGTCGATTTGGGCACGAAACGGTTCATGCCCATGAACCCGTATCCGACCTGCTGAATCGGAAGCGGTCGGGCGAACGCATTGCTGTCGAGCTTCGCCACCTGGTCGTTCGGGAACGCTTCCATGAAGTCGGCTTGCCCGGACAACAACTGGGCCGTCTCCGTCGAGGGATCCGTCTTGACGATAATGATGCGGTCGAGCCTTGCGCGCCCACGATAGTTCCCCGTATCAGACAACAATTCGATGCGCGATCCAGCATCCCATCTCACCAAACGAAACCGTCCACTCCCGACGATGGTTCGCGTGGCGTCCGACGTGTGGAGTTGTTCCGGCGGAATTTTTCCGTACACATGCTCCGGCATGATGACGAGCTGGTAGGCCGCGTCGTAGAACTGTTCCGGAGTGTGCTTCTTGAACCAAATCACGGCGGTCAACGAATCGCGCACCGTCACCGAGTCGAGATTCCCCAGTGTGGAGGCAACGGTGGAACCGACCTTGGGATCGGAGAGCGTCTTGTACGTGTAGCGAACATCGGCCGCGGTGACGGGCTTGCCGTCGTGCCAACGCGCGCGCGGATCGATCGAAAAGGCGATGGACAGCGAGTCACGGGCCCACGTCCACTTCTGCGCGAGACGCGGCGTGAATTCCTTGTCGCCAACCGTTGTGAGCTGGTTGTTGATCTCTGCAAGGCGGTCAAAGACCTGGTCCTGGACCATTCGTCCAATGACGTCCTTGACGAACGGCGGAAAAATGGCTTCCGCATCGCTCGCCGCGGCGAAGATCATTGTTCCCCCGGTCCCACCTGCCGACTGAGTTCCTTCCTTCGAACCGCATGCGGAGAGAACGGAAGCTGCCGCGACCAGGAAAAAGGACTTGCGCATGGGGGTGGCTTTCGGGGTCTGAGTGGTTACCGGTTACCAACGGAGCGAGGACCCGCGATCACCGTCGCCAGGTCCATTGATCATCCGTGTATCGGACGACGAGAGCCGTCGTTCGGGCACGTAAATCACCGTCAATCTCGAGCTCGGACGGCGGCGTGCCCTCCAAGCTCGCAATGGCATCGCCGAGTGCTTCGCTGACATCGCGGACTTGCGGTGTCCAACCGAGCGCCTCGTCGAGCGTGGCCGGGGCCGGAATCGACAGTCCGCCGCCAATGGTCAGACTCGCCAGCTCGGTCTGGTCGTCGGCGATCAGAATGGATCCATGTTGGAGCAAGGCGCCATTCGACCTCCACTGCGCGCTGCCGGCGAGCTTGCGGCCTCCAAAAGTGAGCTCACCCGCGGACGGGTGATCAAAGCACGGCGCCATGCTCGGCGCCGTCGACCGTTCTGTTGGCGCCGCGACCTCGGCTTCGACACCCAGCGCCCGCAGCGCGTCGACCAATAGCTCGTTGATTCGAAAGTACGACGGCATGAGGTCGCCGGCATCGACCACCGGAGCCGTGACGCTGTAGGTGATCTCTCTGGCGTGAAGGATTGCCCGACCACCGGTTGGACGACGCACAATGCCGTATCCGAGCTCACCGATCCGCGCGACGTCGTAGCGCCCACGGGCCGCCTGATTGCGCCCCAGCGACACAGTCGGCGCCAGCCAGGAATAGACGCGCATGACCCATTCGCCGGTCGCACCGGCTCGTTCCATCAACGCTTCGTCCAGCGCCATGTTCTCGGCGCCAGGTGCGGGCGGGGTGACGACCAAGCGCCAACAAGGGGTGGACATGAACGGGATAGAGGAGTTCGAGGCGCGCGCCTTGACCCTAACATAAATTCAAGTCACTTCCAACGCGCCCTGCGTTGAACGAGTAATACCGGCCGGGGCCACGGCGCGTTCCGCCAACAATTTCATCGTTTTCATCGCTGATCAATCGGGCTCAACCGCCCTTCCTGAGGACTGCATGACCAACCAGAAACGTGAGGGGTCGCCCGGGGAAATCTCCGTCGCGAACGCGACGAGTTTCATCCCGCGTCACATCGGACCGTCGGATGCGGACGTGAGCGCCATGCTCGAGCTCCTCGGCTACGACTCGCTCGACGCACTCATCGACGCGACGGTGCCTGCGTCGATTCGACTCAAGCGTCCGCTGGCCATTCATGCCGCGATGACCGAGTACGAAGCGCTCGCCAGTCTTCGCGCCGTCGCCAAGCGGAACCAGATCGCTCGCTCGTACATCGGGCTCGGCTACTCCGACTGCATCACGCCGCCCGTGATTCAGCGGAACGTCCTCGAGAACCCGGGTTGGTACACGGCGTACACGCCGTATCAGGCGGAGATCGCGCAGGGCCGGCTCGAAGCGTTGCTGACCTTCCAGACCATGGTCATGGATCTCACGGGTTTAGAGATCGCGAATGCTTCGCTGCTCGACGAAGGCACGGCCGCTGCGGAAGCGATGGCCATGTCGTACGCCGGCCGCGGAAAGCCGGGCAAGGAAACGTTCTTCGTGTCCGACGAATGTCATCCGCAGACGATCGACGTCGTGAAGACGCGGGCGCACGCGCGCGGCGTGACGGTGGTCGTCGGCGACTGGCGTAAGGCGACGATCGGCGACGATGTGTTCGGCGCGTTGATTCAATATCCGTCGACGGACGGCGCCGTGTTCGACTACCGGCAGTTTTGCGATCGCGCGCACGCTGTGAACGCGATGGTGACGGTTGCCACGGACCTCATGAGCCTCGTGCTGCTCACGCCGCCCGGCGAATGGGGCGCGGACGTCTGCGTCGGCAACTCACAGCGCTTCGGCGTTCCGCTCGGCTATGGCGGACCGCACGCCGCGTTTTTTGCAACGAAGGATGAGTTCAAGCGACAGCTGCCCGGTCGCATCATCGGCGTGTCGCGCGATGCGGACGGAAAGCCCGCACTGCGCATGGCCCTTCAAACCCGCGAGCAGCACATCCGTCGCGAAAAGGCCACGAGCAACGTGTGCACGGCGCAAGTGTTGCTCGCTGTGATCGCGGGGATGTACGCCGTGTGGCACGGACCGGAACGGCTCACGGCGATCGCGAGTCGCATTCACGGACTGGCAGCGACGCTTGCTGCCGGCGTTGCGAAGCTTGGCTATTCGCTCACGAGCGACGTCTACTTCGACACGGTGAGCGTCGAGATGGGCGCGCGCCCCGCGACTGATCTGGTTGGCGCAGCGCGAGCGAAAGGAATCAACCTGCGCGCATCGGGGACGTCACGCGTGATCGTTGCGCTCGACGAGACGACAACGCCGGCCGACGTCGACGAGCTGCTCGAGATCTTCGCCGTCGGACAGGGCGCCGCGCCGAAGTGTGAGACGCTCTCGGCGCAGGTGGACGCGCGCTACGACGAACGCTTCGCGCGGACGACGCCGTTCCTCACGCACAGCGTCTTCAACAGCTATCACTCCGAGACGGAGATGCTTCGGTATCTCAAGCGCCTGGAGACGAAGGATCTGTCGCTCACGACGTCCATGATCGCGCTTGGCTCCTGCACGATGAAGTTGAACGCGACCGCCGAGATGTATCCGGTGACGTGGCCGGAGTTCGGCAAGATTCATCCGTTCGCGCCGGTGGAGCAGACCAAAGGTTATCGCGAGATGTTCGATCGTCTCGACGCGGCGTTGGCTGAGATCACCGGGTTCGCGGGCATTTCGTTGCAGCCGAACGCAGGCTCGCAGGGCGAATACGCGGGTCTGCTCGTGATTCGCCAGTACCATGAATCGCGCGGCGACACGCATCGCACCGTCTGCCTGATTCCGCAGTCGGCGCACGGAACCAATCCGGCGAGCGCGGTGATGGCGGGGATGAAGGTCGTCGTCGTGAAAACCGACGAGAGCGGCAACATCGACGTCGCGGATCTCGAGGAGAAGGCCAAAGCCAACGCGGCGAACCTCGCAGCGCTGATGGTGACGTATCCATCGACGCACGGCGTGTTCGAGGAAGCAATCAGTGACAGTTGCCGCATCGTGCACCAGTACGGCGGCCAAGTGTATCTCGACGGCGCGAACATGAACGCCATGGTCGGCCTTGCGCGCCCGGGCGACATTGGCGCCGACGTGTGCCATTTGAATTTGCATAAGACGTTCTGCATCCCGCACGGCGGCGGCGGCCCGGGCATGGGACCGATCGGCGTCGTAAAACACCTTGTCGATTTCCTGCCGAGCCACACGGTGATTCGCACTGGCGGGTCGAAGGGTGTCGGCGCGGTGTCGGCGGCTCCGTGGGGAAGCGCGAGCATTCTGCCGATCTCGATGATGTACATCGACATGATGGGCGGTGAAGGTCTGACGCTGGCGACGAAGATTGCGATCTTGAACGCCAATTACGTCGCCAAGCGTCTCGAGCCGCATTATCCGGTGCTCTACAAAGGGAAGAACGGCACCGTCGCGCACGAGTGCATCGTCGATCCTCGGTCGCTCAAGGCGTCGGCCGGCGTGGAAGTCGAGGACATCGCCAAGCGTCTCATGGACTACGGATTTCACGCGCCCACCGTCTCGTTTCCCGTTGCCGGCACGCTGATGATCGAACCCACGGAGAGCGAAAGCAAAGCGGAGCTCGACCGCTTCTGTGACGCGCTCATCTCGATCCGTGAAGAGATTAGAGAGATTGAACTAGGAATCGCTGATCGCGACGACAACCCGTTGAAGCATGCGCCGCATCCGCTGGGTCGCGTGCTGAGCGACACGTGGGACCATGCCTACGGCCGCGAGCGCGCCGCGTTCCCGGCGTCATGGACTCGGCTCCACAAGTTCTGGCCCGCGGTAGGACGCGTGGAAAGCGCGTACGGCGATCGGAACCTGGTCTGCTCCTGCCCGCCGACTGACGCGTATACTGAGGCAGTCGTCGGCTGATCGATTGGTCGAGACGACAAAAAACGGCGCGGCCGACCTGGCCGCGCCGTTTCTTATTTGAGAGCGAACACCGCGAACTATTGGCCCAGGTGCGCCGAGTACGCGTCGGTGCTCATCAAGCCGCTCATCTCGCCGGCGTTGGTGAGGCGCAGCTTGATCATCCAGCCGTCGCCGTAGGGCGACGAGTTGACGAGCGCCGGATCTTTGTCGAGCCGGTCGTTCACGGCAACGACTTCGCCCGCCAGCGGTGAGTAGAGCTCGGAAACCGCCTTCACGGCTTCGACCGTGCCGAAGACATCGTGTTTCGCGAACGTGGCGCCCACCTTGGGAAGCTCGATGAACACGATGTCGCCGAGCTCGCCCTGAGCGTAATCGGTGATCCCGATGGCCACGACGTTCGCGTCGTCGGTTGGCTTCACGTATTCGTGCTCTTCGGTATACAGCAGGTCCTTCGGGATTTCGGACACGACGCGCTCCCTAGTCGGTGACGGGGTAGAGGTTGCGCGCGGAGTCTATCCGAGAAGAAAAACAGTGTCAAGGAAGGACGTTCGCCGCGCTCGGCGCGGCGCCGTCGTTCATGAGCGCGGTCCACACGTCCTGGACGCGTCGTTCGAGCTGCCCGAGCGTGCCGTCGTTGTCGATCACGAAGTCGGCGCGGGCGCGCTTAAGCTCCGCCGGCATTTGCGCCGCGATCATGTCCATGCCCTCGGTTTCCGGCAGCCCGCGATCCTTCACCAGCCGTTCGAGGCGAAGCGCGCGATTGGCGTCGACGAGAATCACACGATCGACCGAATCAGTCATGTGGCGCTCGAATAGCAGCGGAATGTCGCACACAACCAACTGGTCCCCGCGCGCGCGAGCCTGATCGACCAGACGGCTTCTCAGTCGCTCGACCTCGGGGTGGACGATCGCGTTAAGTTCCTCCAATTGTTGGTGATCGGAGAACACGACGCGACGGAGTGCGGCGCGATCCAGCTGGCCGTCGTGTGACAGGATGCTGGACCCCCAGCGGGCGACGATTTTGTCGTAAGCTGCCGTCCCGAGCTCGACGGCGCGCCGGGCGAGCACGTCGGCATCAATGATCGTCGCGCCGCGCTCGGAAAGCATTTGCGCGACCGTCGACTTGCCGCTGCCGATATTGCCGGTGAGTCCGACTAGGAGCATGACGGATTTCCTTGGCTAGTGCACGTCAAAAGACACTCGGCGACGCCCAAGCTTATGGAGCGCGAAATAATACGTCAACGCCGAGACTGCTTGGGCACGCGCCGAGCTTATGCAGAACAGATACCACCCGAGATTCACGTTCCGCACACGAGGCAGGATGACGACTCAGCATGACGAAGCGCTCGCGGAAGAAGCTTCCAACGACGAATTCCGCCAAATCGTTCGCCGGCAGCTCGAGCTCCTGGGCGAAGACCCCGATCGCCAGGGCCTCGTTCGCACACCGCAGCGCGTGGCGACCTCGCTGGCGTGGTTGACCCGCGGCTACGAAATGGACGTGCAGCACGTCGTTGGCGGCGCGTTGTTCGACGCCGAGGGTGCCACGAACATGGTGATGGTGCGAGACATCGAGCTGTATTCGCTCTGCGAGCACCACATGCTGCCCTTTTACGGCAAGGCGCACATCGCCTATATCCCGAATGGCAAGATCGTGGGATTGAGCAAGCTTCCACGTCTCGTCGAAGTATTCGCGCGCCGTCTGCAGGTCCAGGAGCGGCTTACCGAGCAGATCGCCGGCGCAATCGAGGATGTCCTTGGGCCGCAGGGAGTTGGCGTCGTGGTAGAGGCATACCACCTCTGTATGATGATGCGCGGCGTGGAAAAGCAGAACTCCAAGACGATTACCAGCGCCGTTCGCGGATCGTTCCGTACCGATCAGCGGACGCGGGAAGAGTTTCTGACGCTCGCGTTTTCGCCGCGCGTCAATTGACGCTATCGTTGGGCGCGTCGTGAGGCGCGTCCGTGGGTTCTTCGGTGGGTCCATCGCCGGGTGCGTCGGCGGGCTTGATGAGCGGTGTGCCGCGGAACATCTCGCGAACCACATAGGCTGATCCGCCGCGCGCGCGGATGTCGCCGGGCGTCGCTTTTAAATAGCGCTGACACGTGTTGCGGAAGGCGCTGCCCGAGGGAAAATCGAGGGCGACGGCGATTCGGTCGGCGCTCCGATGTTGATCCTCGAGCAAGTGTCCGGCGACGATGAGCCGTCCCCAGGTGAGGAGCCGCTGCGGCGGTGGAAACCCTGCCGAGGCGAGACGTTGCGACACCGTTCGCCTGGGGAGCGCGAGCAACCTGGCGAGTCCCTGAGGCGACAATCGTTCGTGCGCCCGGGTCACCGCGAGCAGGACCGCGTCCCGCACTGTGGGCTCGACGCCGTCGAGCGCGCGTCGCACTACCGCGCCCAGGCTGCGCGACTCCGCGTGTTCGACCAACGCGAGCAAGGCACGTGGGGCGTCGTCGAGGTCCGCAATGACGAGCCCGTCCATCCCTTGGCGGCCGGCGTCGAACAGGTCGTGGGCCCGTTCGGGCGTAAAGGTGATGTACGCAATCAGCGTTAGACGGGGCAAACGCTGCTTTAAGTGACGAATTCGTTCGAAGTTCGTTCGATCGTGTGCGAACAGGTCGATAATTGCCAGTCGGACGGGTTGTCGCTCGCACACATGCAGGAGCGATGACCAATCGTCGCAGGCTTCCACCTGGTGACGGTCCCGAATCGCAGTTCGAAGGCGCTGGAGATGGGTTGTGTTTGGCAGCAGCGTGGCAATGACACCCATATCAGCCTTTGCGCCGGGACGTGGACCGGGCAGACAAGAAAGTTTGCGCCAGGTTGGGTTGCGATGAGGTTAGACAACTCGTCCATTACGGGCAAGGCTGATTCACGCATTATGTGATGATTCCTGCCTTCCACGTGACTATACCAGTCACATGCACACATAGGCTGTGGGGCGATGTTTGTCCCCGAAATTCTCCGCACGCAACTCCGGATCGCCAAATGCGCACTCTTTTTCGTCAGACAAAACACAGATCGTTGCGACCCGCGTTCACGCTCGCGGAGATGATGGTGGTGGTCGTCATCTCGGGGATGATGGTCGCTTTGGCGATCCCGCGTATCGATACGACGCGGTACAAGGCGGATGCCGTTGCGCAGATCGTTCGCACGACCCTTCAGACCGCCAGCCGAACGGCGGTGATGCGGCAGCACGACATGATCGTGAGCTTCGACACGGTGGGTGAGCGCATTCGCATGCACTACGACGCCGACAACAACGGCTTGATTGCCACCACCGAACGCGTCACCTACCGCGGTTTGGACACCGGCATCCTGTTCACTGATCCGACGGTCAATGGTGTGTCGGGCGCGGCCATTCATTCACCGATCAGCGGAGCGAACGTCGCGAATGTGAGCAGCATGCCCACCGTGACGTTTCACCGAGACGGCTCCGTGAGCTCCGATGCGGAGATCTACGTGTCCATCGCCGCGCGCGGACCGAAGATGTATCGCGCGATCGTGCTGACGCAGTCCACGGGTCGCATCGACTGGTATCGGCTCAACACCTCGACCAACAAATGGGTCATCGCCGGATTATGAGCTCTCTAACTGCTCCCGCCAAGGTCTCCGGTGCACCGTCGGCGTTGCCGGCGCGCCGCGGGTTGACGCTCGTTGAAGTCATCGTGTCGCTGTCGATTCTCGGCGGCGTCATCCTCGGACTCGGAATGTTCTCGGCGCGTTTGGCGCAGGCGACGTCCGCGGCCCGCATGCGGATCACCGCCGCGCAGTTGGCGGCTGATCGCATTGAATTCGCCAAGGGTTCGGCGCGATATACGGCGATCGAGAGTCTGACCGTGGCCACGGAAGGTTCGGTCGCCGGCTATCCCGGCTATGCGCGGCGCACGTGGGTCACGCGCGTGGGCGGGGCGGTCACCGACACGATCGACTACAAGATCGTGACCGTTCAGGTCACGAATACGAACATGTCCGGCAACGTCCGCAAGACGACCGTCATCGCTCCTTTCTAAGCGGAGATCATCGTGCATCCCCCGGCCCTGCGCGCTCGGCGCGGTTTTACAATTCTCGAAATGTTGTTGTCGATGTCGCTGATGTTGGCGATTCTCGGCCTCAGCACGCAGCTTTTCCGCAAGCAATCGAATGCCGTGTCCAGCCAGGCAGGCCGCCTCGACGCGCAGCAGAACTCGCGCTTCGCGATCGCCGAGCTCGATCGTGAGCTGCGTGTGGCCGGCGTGAGCGTCGTTGACGCGCAGCCTCTGTTGGTGCAGGCGGGCGCGTTGGCCATCACGTTCAACGCGAACTTGGTCTCGCTTGACACCGGCGATGTCGGCGCGGTCTACATCAATCCGGATGCTGATTCTGCCGGCGTGGATGTGCTGCGGACGAACGAGAAGATCACACTGCCGGGAACGTCCACGCAGTATCCCGACTCGACCTACATGCAGAGTGTCGGCATTCCGAGTAATGCCGAGACGATCTCGTTCTGGCTGTCGCACGACTCGACGAGCACGCACGCCAACGAATACATCCTGTTTCGGCGCATCAACGCTCGCCCTCCGAGAGTCGTCGCCCGCGGTATCATTTACAATGCGGCGACGGACACGATCTTCCAGTATTTCAAAGCCGACACCGCGGGCGTTCTGACCGCAATTCTCCCGGCGTCGCTGCCGATCATTCATACCGCGATCGTTCACGGATCGGCCCTTGACATTGGCACCTCGGCGCTGACCGACAGCATTCGCCAGGTGCGGATCAACTTCACGAGCGTCTACCACGATCCGCGAACCAATACCGACATCCCTCGCCGGTTGAACGCGACGATTTTTCTCAAGAACGCCGGACTCATTCACCACACGACGTGCGGTAATCCGCCACTCGCCGTGACCCCGACGGCTGTCGTCACACCAGCGAACGGGACGACCGTGCCGCAGACGTACGTCACCGTGAGCTGGACGCCATCGATCGACGACGGCGGCGGCGAGAGGGACGTGGAGCGATACGCGCTATACCGTCGCTTGTCGACGGTCTCGATCTTCGACCAACCCTTCGCCAGTGTGCCGGGTGGTTCGGCGACCTATTCGTTCCGCGATACCGATTTGTTGACCGGCCAGCACTGGATCTATGGTGTGGCGGCGCAGGATTGCACGCCGAACAGCTCGCCGGTCGGCATAACTACCTCCGTGGTGATCCCATGAAGATCCGAACCTTGTTGCCGCGTACTCGTCGTCACGTTCGATCGTCCGGCGCGCCTCGCGCCCGTCGCGGCGTGGCGCTCTTTATCACGATGTTCTTCGTCTTCGGCATCGGAGCGCTCGCGCTGTCGGCCATCTATCTCACGGCGAACGCGTCGTTGATCAGCAAAACGTACGAGAAGGAAGACGATCTCAAATACGCGTCCGAAGCGGCGTTGGCGATTGGCAAGGCTGCGTTGAACTTCAATCCGGCCGCCTTGCCGAACACCGGTTTTGATACACTCCTGCTCAACAAGACACTGGCGACGGCCGACGCGCAGTTGATCAACGGCATCAAAGTGAGTCTTTACGCGGGCCCGACGGGCTCGACGAGTGGTCAGTTTGGGCGCTTCGCGAGTCTCGTTGCCGAAGCTCGTGATCCGAACGGCACGGGCTTCGTTCGCCGCCTCGAGTTGACGCAGGAGAGCTTTGCGAAGTACGCGTATTGGTCGAACCACGAAACGAACAGCGGCTCGACCATTTTTTTCAACAGCGGCGATCAATTGTGGGGACCCGTTTGGTCGAATGACGACATCAACATCGGAAGCGCCGGCGCGACCTTCCACGACGTGGTGGGTACGGCGGGTGATATCAACGGAGTGAGCAACGGCACATTCTCTAAGGGATATCAGATCAATCAACGGCCGATCACCCTGCCGTCGTTGTCGTCGCTGTCTAGCCTGAGTGGGTTGGCGACTGTTGGCGGAATGAACCTCAGCGCGCCGACCACCGGTGATGAGAGTACCGTTCTCGAGCGTATCGAGTTTTTGGGCGTCGACATGGATGCCAACGGCGATTCGCTCGGCGCGAACGAAGGGTTCTTCCGCGTTTATAAGGCAAAGAGCGGTCAGGCCAACTGGCTTCGCGCCGACTGGCCGGGTTCGTCGGGAACGCTGCCCACGATCGCATCGGTGCTCAACTGCGGCGATTGGCATACGGCGTCTGACGGAACGTCGAGGTTCTTCCCGGCCGCCGTTCATCCACAGGGGTGGTTCTCAGCGTATCTGCAAGCCGGCGGAATGTCGGTGACAAATGCGAACAACGAACATAACGCAACGCTGTCGACGATCATGGGACACCCCGGCGCGCGCTGCTATCTGGGCGGCGATCCACACTTGGTCGCGGTCGAGCGTACGAACGCGCTTGGTTACACGAACGCTCAGATTCAAATCGGCGGTAACGAGACGACCTTCACGCCCATCGACCAGTACGGCCAATGGCTGCTCTACAGCGCGACCCCGAACGGTGCAATCGCGGCCAAGCGTCCGGCCGACGCGGGATACCTGTATCCATTGTATCGCGGGTTCAATATCAACACCAAGGGCGTGATCTATGTCAATGGCACCGTCGGTATCAGCGGTGTGGTTCGCGGCGACATCACGCTCTACTCACCAAACACCGTTGTGTTTCTGGACGATGTTCGATACGCCAACGACCCGTCTGGCGGTTTGTGCGTCGACATCCTGGGCATCATTGCCGGTGACAACGCGATCGTTGCCGACAACAGCTTGAATACACCGCAGACCATCGTTGTCGGCAACACGCCGAAGAGCCTCGACGACACGCCGGACCTCTATTTACACTCGGTCATCATGGCGCTGGGAACATCGTTCCAGGTCGAGGACTTCGACTCTGGCCCGACAAACGCGATCGGTTGCTCCGGTTCAAATGACGGTCGCGGCTGTCTCTATCTCACCGGCGGCCTGATTCAGAACAACCGCGGCGCGGTCGGTACGTCCGGCGGCACTGGATACATCAAGCGATACAGCTACGATCGCTGCGCGGTGGTCAATCCGCCGCCGTACTTCCCAACCACTGGACGGTTCCAGGACAATCGCTACTACGAGCTCGATCCGGTCCGCTTCAACGTGACGAAGCTCTACCAGAGCATCACGCCTGGACCGTGATCACGACGTGTCGCCAGGCTGTGTCGTCTAGCGACGGTTGGGCCTCCCCCGGCTTCGTAGACACGGGGTTTACGCTGCAGTTGCGAGTTCTCTGATACGTGTCTGCTGCAGCTCAAACGCGGCGGGTGTCAGATAACCCAGACTCGAGTGCCGCCGCTGCTGATT
>Ga0193753_10000658_pt1 | contig 32824 bp, 27 predicted proteins | sample H1c2metaG_FD_144925 | JGI IMG/M metagenome (GOLD analysis project Ga0193753, IMG submission 144925) | Soil microbial communities from a riparian zone of the East river system, Colorado, United States - H1c2 | ecosystem: Environmental > Terrestrial > Soil > Riparian zone | place: USA: East...
GTCCGCTCGCCAAGTGCCCTGGAAACTACTATGGTCCAGGGAGGTAGGTTCCCCGGTGAACTTCAACAAGCTGCCCCAGCGCGTCACGATCTACGAGGTGGGCCCGCGCGACGGGCTGCAGAACGAGTCGCGACAGGTCGCGACCCACGACAAGCTCGCGCTCATCGACTCGCTGTCCGACTGCGGCCTGCCGGCCATCGAGATCACCAGCTTCGTCAGTCCCAAGTGGATCCCGCAGCTGGCCGACGCGGTCGCGGTGGCGCGCGACGCGGTGCGGCGCCCGGGTGTGCGCTTCTCGGCGCTGGTTCCCAACCGGCGCGGCCTGGAGTCGGCGCTGTCGGCCGGGATGCGCGAGATCGCGGTGTTCATGTCCGCGTCCGAGACCCACAACAAGCGCAACGTCAACAAGACGATCGCCGAGACCCTGACCGCCTTCGAGGACGTGATCGCGCCGGCCACCGAGGCCGGAGTGAAGGTGCGCGCGTACCTGTCGACCGCGTTCGGCTGCCCTTACGAGGGAGACGTCGATCCGGAAGCGGTGCGCCGGCTGACCCTGACGCTGCGCGACATGGGCGTCTTCCAGATCTCGATCAGCGACACCATCGGCGTGGCCAACCCGTCCCAGGTCGAGAAGGTGCTGGAGCTCATCCTGGCCGACCTGCCGCTCGAGCAGGCCGCGGTGCACCTTCACGACACCCAGGGCTGTCGCTCGAGCAGGCCGCGGTGCACTTTCACGACACCCAGGGCACGGCGCTGGCGAACTGCACCGTGGCGTTGACCCTCGGGATCACGACCATCGACGCGTCCATCGGGGGGCTGGGTGGCTGTCCCTACGCCCCCGGCGCGGCTGGAAATCTGGCCACCGAGGACGTGGTGTCGATGTTGCACGGCATGGGCGTCGAGACCGGGGTCGATCTCGACAAGCTGGTCGATTGCTCGCGGCTGGCCGCTTCGCTGGTCGGCCACGAGCTGCCGTCCAAGTACCTACGGGCGCACATGGGCAAGCAGGCGCGCGCGCGCCGGCAGAAGGAGCGCGCCGACGCGCAGGGCGCGCAGGAGGACGCCTGATGTCCGAAGCGAGTGGGCCGGGGTCCGGCGCGATCCGGGTCGAGCACGGCGCCGACGGCGCGGTCTGGGTCACCCTCGATCGCCCCGAGGCCAAGAACGCGCTGTCGCGCGCGGTGAACCTCGAGCTCCGCCGCCTGGCGGTGGAGCTGGGCCAGAGTCGCGCGGTCCGCGCCGTGGTGCTGACCGGCGCGAACGGGGCGTTCTCGGCCGGGGCCGACCTGAAGGAGCGGCGCGGCGTGGCGGCGGCCGACACCGGGCCGTACGTCGATGCGATCGCCGGCGCGATCACCGCGTGGGCCGAGATGCCGCGGCCGACCATCGCGGCGATGAGCGGACCGGCGCTGGGTGGCGGGCTCGAGCTGGCCCTCGCCTGCGACTTCCGGATCGCCGCCGAGGACGCGGTGATGGGGCTGTCGGAGGTGCGGCTCGGCATCATGCCGGGGGCGGGCGGGACCCAGCGGCTGACCCGCTTGCTCGGCGTGTCGCGGGCCAAGGAGCTGGTCATGACCGGCCGGCGGATCGACGCGCGCCGGGCGCTCGAGATCGGCCTGGTATCGCGGGTGGTGCCGGCCGCCGAGCTGCGCGCCGCGGCCGAGGAGCTGGCCGGCGAGCTGTCGGCGTGCGCGCCGCTGTCGGTGTCGATGGCCAAGCAGGCGATCGACCAGGGCGTCGGACTGCCGCTCGACCAGGCGCTGGCGCTGGAGCGGCGCTGCTACGAGGTGACGCTGGCCAGCGAGGACCGCAACGAGGGTCTGCGCGCGTTCGCCGAGAAGCGGCCGCCGCGCTTCACCGGCGACTGAGCGGCGGGCACCGACCCGCGGGCCGAGCCGGCGCCGGGGTCAGTGGGGCGGGGTCTGCCGGCGAAGGCGGGCCGACAGGCGCGGCAGCGGCGCTGGATCGGCCGTCGAGGACGCCGGGGCCGGGAAGACGTGGCGCGTCATGGCCTCGGGGAGCGCGGCCTCGGCGGCGGGCGCGGCGGCTCGCGCTCGTGCGAGGCGGCCGGCGCCGACGTCGACCGAGGTCACGTCGTCGTCCTCGCGCGTGGGTAGGGCGTCGGGGCGGATCGCCTGGACGTCCAGCGCGGTCGCGTCGCCCGCCTCGGCCCGGACGATCCCGTGGCGACCCGAGCCGTCCGCGAAGTCCATCCCGTCCGGCTCGAGCTCCAGCTCCTCCTCGATCTCGCTGGCGAGGATCTCCTCGAGCGACGCCGGGACGTCGACGCCCTGGGTGCCGCGGGCGACCCGGCCGCCGGCCTCGCCGCCGGTCGGGCGAGCGAGCATGGCACCCATCGGGCGGCCCGGCGGCGACGAGACCGGGGCCGAACGAGCGCCGGGGCGCGGCGACGGCGGAGGCGTGCTGGCCGGGGCGCGGCCGGGTCCGGCGCCGAGCTGGGTGGCCGAGCGGCCCGACGCGTCCGGATCGGCCGGGTGGGCGATGCGGGCGGGCGGCGTCGCCGGGCCGGATGCGGCCACCGCGGCGGCGCTGCGTCCGTCCGAGGCGCGCTCACGCGCACGCGCCAGCGCCATGCGCCACTCCCACTCCTCGTCCTCCGGCTCGCTTCTGACCTTCGTGTCGTGATCGAGTCCCAGGGCTCGGCTGACCTCGCTCACTGGGGGCAGAGTCTCCGGGGCCAGGTCTCTCCGCGGTTCGCTCGTCTCCACCTCGGCGTACGGCGGCGGCGGCAGCGGGCGCGGCACCGGCGGCTGATGCGGCGGCAGGAACGCGCTCGCGTTCTGCCACGCGATCGGCTCCCAGGGTGGCGGCGCGAAACGATCATCCGTCACCCGCGGCAGCTCGATGATGCGGCCCTCGCGGGTCAGGGTGTAGCCGAATTCCCTGAGCCGGACGTAGCCGAACCGAAGCAGCACGCGCGACAGGATGTTCATGATCCATTGTCGACTGCACACCGCGGGCCAGTGATGCCGCGCGCACGCGCCGGGTGGCGGCGGCGATCGCGCGGCGGATCGCGGCGATGGAGGCGGGCTGATCGCGCGCGATGGCGCGGCAGGCGGCGAGCGATCGCGCGGCGGATCGCGGCGATGGGAGGCGCCGTGGTCGCGCGCGATGACGTGGCTGCTCGCGGGGTGATCACGCCGATGGGGTGGCGCCGATCGAGGGCGATGTTCGTGGGCGCGTCAGTGGTGTGAAGGAGTCGTACAGCTGTCCCACCCGGGTCCGACCCGGCGGCGGGATGGCGGGTGATGATCGCGGTCGGCGGGCGGTCGCGGTCGAGCTCTCGCGACGCGGCGCGGCGCGCGGCCCGGCGCGCCGGGCGGGCAGGGTCCGGCGGCGCGCTTCCAGCCGGGCGGCTTCCAGCCGGGCGGCTTCCAGCCGCGCGGCGTCCCGTCCTTGCGTCCCGCCGCGTCTCAGCTGCTCTCGCGCGCCTCGGTCAGACAGACGCCGAGCGCGCGCGTGGTGGTCGCCTTCATCGCGCACTCGTAGCGGCCGCGCTCGCCGCGGCCCACGCACTCGTCCTTCGCCTCGGCCTTCATCGACGCGCGGATGCGCTCCACCTGCTCGTCGGTCGGCACCTGCTCGGGCGGCAGGGTCGCGCGCTTGTCCGCCATGGCCAGGTCGAGGTAGTGATCGAGGAGCTGCATGCACTCGGCCTCGCTGAGCGGTCCGCTCGCGCCGCCGGCCGCCGGCGCGGACGCGCCTCCAGGGCCGCTCGAGCCCCCGCTCGCGGCGCGGCTGGTCGAGCCGCCCGAGCACGCGGCCACGACGCCGCACATCATCGCCGCGGTGAGCGCGAGGAGCGGGAACCAGGGGCCGGGCCGCGCGTGCACACCGCCAGCATAGCGCGGATTGCACCGCCGGCCCGGAGCCCGTATCGTGCGCCGGTCATGCCGAGCGATCGCGATCGGGATCGGGCCGAGTCGTCCTCGTCAGCGCCGGCATCCGGGCGCGTCACCGGCGTGGCCGGGCGGGGCTGAGCAACCGTGCCGCTCTGGTTCGCCGCGGTCATGGGCCTGGTCCAGGGCCTCACCGAGTTCCTGCCGATCTCGTCCACCGCCCACCTGCGCATCACGCCCGCGCTGTTCGGCCAGCACGATCCGGGCGCCGCGTACAGCGCGGTCATCCAGCTCGGCACGCTGCTGGCCGTCGTGACCTACTTCGCGCGCGACCTCTTCATCGTCATGCCGCGCGCGCTGATCAGCGACCGCGGCAGCCCGGCGGCGCGGCTGCCCTTCCACATCGCGCTCGGCACCGTGCCGGTCGTCGTGGCCGGCGTCCTGGGCAAGGACTACATCACCGGCCCGCTCCGCTCGCTCTACGTCGTCGCTGCCGCCCTGGCCGGCGTCGCGCTGCTCATGTGGTGGGCCGATCGCCGCGGCGGCGGCCACCGCGCGATGAGCGAGCTGACCTGGGTGCACGCGCTGGCGATCGGCTTCGCTCAGGCGGCGGCGCTGGTCCCGGGTGTGTCGCGCTCCGGCGCGACGATCACGTGTGCGCTGCTGCTCGGCTTCGCCCGCCCCGACGCGGCCCGGTTCTCCTTCCTGCTCGGAATCCCGGCCATCGCCGGCGCCGGCTTCTTCGAGCTCAAGGACGCGGCCCACGCGGCCGGACAGGACGGCTGGGTCGTGCTGGCGGTCGGCACCCTGGCCGCCGCGATCGCCGGCTATCTGAGCGTGGCGTGGCTGCTCCGCTACCTGGCCCGCCGCACGCTGGCCCCGTTCTGCATCTATCGCCTCGCGCTCGGGGTCGCGCTCCTGGTCGCGCTCATGACCGGCGCGCTCTGACCGCGCGCTCTGATCGTGAAACGCGCGGGCCTCGCGGCTCACCATGCCTTCGACGATCCGGAGGCCCATGTCGATGCCGTCGCGGTCTCTGTTTCACCCTCCGCTACGCCCACGCGTCGAGCTGGGTCAGCGGCGAGCCCGACGCGGGCGGCTACCTGACCCGGGCCTCCTGCACGATCCACGGGATCGATTTTCCCGGTGTGCTTCGCGCCGATCTCCTCAGCGCGGAGCTGAGATCCACCTGCACCGATCATCACTCCTTCCACGAGCAGATCGTGAAGGTCGCGGGGCTCGAGGTGGACGGCGAGGGCTGGGCGGTCGATGCTTCGCTCCTCGCGACGGTCCGGTCGTGCTCGACGCTGGCGGAGCTGAAGTCGGCCGCGGCGGCCAGCCCGGACCTGTCCCGATCGATGGTCGAGACTCGCTCGGGCGATCTGGCGTGTTACCTGGTCGCACCGTCGGGGGCGGGGCCGACGCCGCCTCCGATGCCGCGCGTGGTCGAGCGCGGGGCGACCCGCCACCGCGTCTTCCTCGGCGAGTACGTGATCGCCGAGCGACAGCGCCGGCTCACCATGCTGCGCGTCGAGATGGAGCCGCTCGCGGGCGATCCGCAGGCGCGCCAGGGCTCGCTCACCTTCCTCGAGCTGCGCATCAAGCGACAGCGCCGGCTCACCATGCTGCGCGTCGAGATGGAGCCGCTCGCGGGCGATCCGCAGGCGCGCCAGGGCTCGCTCACCTTCCTCGAGCTGCGCATCAACGGCCACACCTATCCGTGAGGCTGGTCGCCGCTGCGCCCTGCGCTGAGCCAGAAATCTGGCCTCGCGCGCGGAGCCCACGGAAGCGGCCAGCCGCGTCGACGCCGTTTGCCACCCCGCGGGGGCCTGGTCACATCGGGCTGCGCGCATGGGTGGTGATTTGACGGCCCCTGTTCACCCGCATAGGCTGGAGCAGCAGGAGAGTCGCATGCGCCTCGCTTCATCGATCGTCGCGTTTCTGATCCTGCAGGTGGCGGCTGCGGCCGACGCCGCGGCGCAGGGCGCCCCCGCTGCCGACGACAAGGCCGGGACCATCCGGGTGCTGAGCGACGCCGACCGCGCGATCGTCTCTCTCGATGGGACCGATGTCGGGGTGGCGCCGCTCGAGATCCGGCAGGTGCGGCCGGGCGAGCATGTCGTGGCGGTTCGCGCCGATGGTCGGGGTCGGCGCGAGGATCGGGTGACGGTCGAGGCAGGGGCGACGGCGGTGGTGGCGCTCGATCTCGAGGGCGGCGGCGCCGCCGGCGATCGATCGGGGAAGGATGCGAGCGGCGGCAAGGGCGACTCGCGCGATGACGACTCCGACGGTGACGCCGGCTCCGGGACGCCGGGCGAGGCTTCGGGCGCGGCGGCGGCCGGTCATGTGGTCACGGCCCCTCCGGCTGCTCGCGGGGAGCCGGGCCCCGTCGTCGAGGGCGGCCCGGCCAGCGCGGAGGAGCTTCTGCTCGAGCGGCGCGGCCTCACCACCTTCGGGGCGCGGGCGCTCTCGCGCGGTCGATCGACCGTGGCGATCGGCGCCGGCTATCCGTACCTCATCGACTCCCGGGTGCTGGTCGGCGCGATGCCTCGCGGGGCGCCGTTCTCGCTCGACGCTGGCGTGCTGTTCCGGACCTACGGCGCTCGCTGGGAGCTGGGCGCGGCGGCGCGCGCCACGCTGGTCGACCAGGATCCGTTCTCGCTGGGGGTGTTCGGCGACGTCGGTGGCGGTTCGACCTACTTCGACGACTCGAAGCGCAACTACTTCTTCGCCAGCGGCGGCGTGGCCGCGTCGCTGTCCGGGCTGGGCGCGGTCACCATCACCGGTCGCGCTTACCTCAGCGCCTGGAGCGATCGCCACTGTCCTGGCGAGGCGGGCGAGGGGGAGCCGACCGAGCTGTGCCAGGACTACCGCGAGGACACGCTCTCGGTCGAGGAGAAGGCCCGGGTCGACCAGCTGGTCGGCCGCGGCAACATCTTCGACCGCGACAGCGGCGTGCGCGGGATCATCTCGCTCGCGGTCGAGCTGGCGCTCAGCCAGGAGTGGAGCGGCTGGGTCCTCATCGAGGGCGCGCCGCGCCAGGACGAGCGAGCCGCCTACACCGATCTCTTCCACGGCGCGATGTTCGACGAGGACGCGCGCTCCTACGCCCGCGTCGGCCTGACCTACAAGTTCTGATCGGCGCGGCGGCGCCGCCGCACGGCCGCGCACGCGCGAAAATCCCGGCGGAAAACGCAGCGGGATCGGCCCGGACGGTACCGCGGATCAGCCCGATCCGGTACACCTTCGTCCGACGGTCGCGAGGGCGATCGCGCACCAGCGAACCGGGGGCCATGTCCGAATTCACGCACCTGCATCTGCACACCCAGTACAGCCTGCTCGACGGCGCCATCCGGGTGAAGGATCTCTTCCCGCGCGTCCTCGAGCTCGGCATGGACACGGTCGCGGTCACCGACCACGGCAACATGTTCGGCGCGGTCGACCTCTACACCGCGGCCAAGAAGCACGGGGTCAAGCTCATCTTCGGATGCGAGACCTACGTCGCCGGCGACCGCACCGACCGGCAGAGCCGGCGCAACTTCCACCTCATCCTGCTGGCCAAGAACGAGGTCGGCTACAAGAACCTGTCCTACCTCAACTCGATGGGGTACCTGGAGGGCTTCTACTACCACCCGCGCATCGACAAGCAGATCCTGCGCGACCGCTCCGAGGGGCTCATCGGGCTGTCGGCCTGCCTCGGCGGTGAGGTGGCGCAGACGATGCTGAAGCAGGGCGTCGGCGAGGCGGAGAAGGTCGCGCTCGAGTACAAGAGCCTGTTCGCGCCGGGCGATTACTACCTCGAGCTCATGCCCAACGGCCTGCCCGAGCAGGACCAGATCAACGACGAGTACCGCCGGATGGGGCCCAGGCTCGGCATCCCGCTGGTCGCCACCAACGACTGTCACTACGTGCACCGCACCGACGCCAAGGCGCACGAGGTGCTGATGGCGATCCAGTCGGGCAAGACCATCGCCGACGAGAAGCGCCTGAAGCACGCCACCGACGCGTACTTCATCAAGAGCGCGGCGGAGATGGAGGCCTCGTTCCGCGACCTGCCCGAGGTGATGGAGAACGCGGTCTCGATCGCGAAGCGCTGCAACGTGTCGCTCTCGCTCGACAACCCCAAGCTGCCGCGCTTCGCGGTGCCCGAGGGCCACTCGCTGGACAGCTACCTCGAGCACGCGGTGGCCGAGGGGCTGCACCAGCGGTTCAGCGAGCTGGCCGCGCGCGGCCAGGTGTTCGACCCGGACTTCTACCGCGAGCGGATCCAGTCCGAGCTCGCGGTCATCGAGGCGATGCAGTACTCGGGCTACTTCCTCATCGTCTGGGACTTCATCCGCTGGGCCAAGCAGGCCGGCATCCCGGTCGGGCCGGGCCGCGGATCGGGGGCCGGCTCGCTGGTCGCGTTCGCGCTCGGCATCACCGACATCGACCCGATCCCGTTCAAGCTGCTGTTCGAGCGCTTCCTCAACCCCGAGCGCGTCAGCATGCCGGACATCGACGTCGACTTCTGCATGAACCGGCGCGACGAGGTCATCAAGTACGTCCAGACCAAGTACGGCGTCGAGCGGGTCGGGCAGATCGCGACCTTCCACCAGCTCAAGGCGCGCGGGGTCATCCGCGACATCGCGCGGGTCATGGAGATCCCGTACGCCGAGGCAGACAAGCTGGCCAAGCTGGTGCCCGAGCCGGTGCAGGGCAAGTCGCCGCCGGTGCGCGAGGCGATCGAGCAGGAGCCGGAGCTGAAGCGCCTCTACCAGAGCGACAGCAAGATCCGCGAGCTGCTCGACATCGCCGCGGCGCTCGAGGGGCTGAACCGCCACGCCGGCATGCACGCGGCCGGCATCGTCATCTCCGACGAGCCGCTGTGGGATCAGGTGCCCTGCTTCCGCGGCCAGAACGGCGAGATCGTCACCCAGTTCGCGATGAAGGAGGTCGAGAAGGCCGGCCTCATCAAGTTCGACTTCCTCGGCCTGAAGACGCTGACCGTCATCCACACCGCGGTCGGCCTCATCAACCAGCAGCGCGCCGCGGTCGGCGAGGGGCCGTTCGACATCGCGCGCATCCCGGTCGAGGATCCCGGGGTCTACGAGATGATCTCGCGCGGCGACACCACGGGAGTGTTCCAGGCGGAGTCGTCCGGCTTCCGCGAGATCCTGAAGAAGCTGAAGCCGGACAAGCTGGAGGACATCGTCGCGGCGGTGGCGCTCTACCGGCCGGGCCCGCTCGAGGGCGGGATGGTCGACGACTTCATCGACCGCAAGCACGGGCGCAAGGCGGTCCAGTACATCCACGCCGACCTCGCCACCATCCTGCAGGACACCTACGGCGTCATCGTCTATCAGGAACAGGTGATGCAGATCGCCCAGGTGCTGGCCGGCTACAGCCTGGGCCGCGCCGACCTCCTTCGCCGCGCGATGGGCAAGAAGGACAAGTCGGTCATGGACCAGGAGAAGGAGGGGTTCGTGTCGGGCGCGACCGCGCGCGGGGTCGACCGCAAGGTGGCCAGCGACGTGTTCGACCTCATGGCCTTCTTCGCCGGGTACGGCTTCAACCGGTCGCACTCGGCCGCGTACGGGTGGATCTCGTACCAGACCGCGTGGCTCAAGCACCACCACCCGCACGAGTTCATGGCCGGGCTCATGTCGTGCGACACCGACAACACCGACAACATCGTCAAGTTCATCTCCGAGGCGCGCGCGATGGGCCTCCAGGTGGAGCGGCCCGACGTGAACCAGTCGGCGGCCGACTTCACCGTGGTCCCCCAGGACCAGGGCAAGGTCATCCGCTTCGGGCTGGGCGCGGTGAAGGGGATCGGGCAGGGCGCGGTCGAGGCCATCCTGGAGGCGCGCACCGGCGAGGAGGGGCCGTTCCGGACCGTGTACGACTTCTGCCGCCGGGTCGACTCTCAGCGGGTCAACCGGCGGGTGCTGGAGGCGCTGGTCAAGAGCGGAGGCTTCGACGAGATGGCCGGCGCGGTCGACGGCGACGCGGCGCGCGGCACCAGCGGCCGCGGGCAGATCCGCGCGCGCGTGTTCGCGGCCCTCGACGCGGCGATCGAGCGCGGCGCGCAGGTCCAGCGCGATCGGCGCAGCGGGCAGACCTCGCTGTTCGGGCTGCTCGAGCCGGTGGCGCCCACGGCCGGGCAGAGCGGCGGGGCGGATCCGTCGGAGATCCTGCCCGAGGTCGAGGGGTGGACGCCCAAGCAGCTGCTCGCGTTCGAGAAGGAGGCGCTCGGCTTCTACATCAGCGGGCACCCGCTCGACCGCTACCGGGCCGACCTGTCGCGCTACGCCAACGCGGTCACCGTCGACTTCGCGGAGGGGCGGCGGCCGGCCGGCGAGGCGGCGGTGGGCGGGGTGGTGGCGGCCTATCGAGAGCGCCCGACCAAGCGCGGGGACGGAAAGCTCGCCTTCTTCCAGCTCGAGGACCAGTCCGGCCAGCTCGAGGTGATGGTCTTCCCCAAGACCTTCGAGAAGGTCCGCTCGGTCCTCATCAGCGACGAGCCGCTGCTCTGCACCGGCAAGGTGGTGGACGAGGGAGAGGGAGAGCAGCACGCGTGGCGCATGCTGCTCGAGGACGCCGTGCCGCTGGCCGAGCTGAGGAAGGCGCGGACCAGCCGGGTCGACATCCACATCGACGCCGACGCGGTGACGCCGGGGCAGATCCGCGACCTGCGCGGGATCCTGGAGGGCTCGCGCGGATCGTGCCGGACCGTCCTGCGCCTGCGCATCCCGCGCCGCTCGGAGACGGTCATCCCGCTGGGTGACTCCTACAACGTCGCCCCGACCGACGATCTGCTGCTCCGCCTGGAGCGACTGTTCGGGACGCGGGTCACCAGCCTGTCGTGACGGCAGACCGGGCCCGGGCGGATCGCGGCCCGGTTCGCGCCGGGCAGGTACCGAAAACGGAACCGGGTTCCCCGGCGTAGCAGGCGATCGCTTGCCCGCTCGATCGGCGCGGGCGACAATCGCGCTCGCCTCCAGGGGGAAAAGACGGATGATGATCAAGCGCTTTGCGGTCCTCGGGATCGCCATGGCCGCGGCCTGTGGCGGATCGGGCTCGAGCGGACCGGCGGCGGTTGAGAGCGAGCCGGCGGCGCGCGCGGCGACGCCCCGCCCGGGCGCGAGCCTGTACGACCGACTCGGCGGCCAGCCCGCGGTCAAGGCGGTGGTCGGCGAGTTCGTGGCCCGTCTGGCGGCCGACCCACGGGTGAAGTTTCGCTTCGCCAACAGCGACGTGCCGGCGCTGACCGCCGACCTGGTCGACTTCGTGTGCGCGGCGGCCGGCGGCCCCTGCAAGTACAAGGGACGCGAGATGGACGTCCTCCACGCCTCGATGCAGGTCACCGAGGAGGAGTGGGACGCGACGGTGGAGGCGCTGGTCGGCGCGCTCGACGAGTTCAAGGTCGGGATGGCCGAGAAGCACGAGGTGCTCGGCGCGATCGGCTCGACCAAGCAGGACATCGTCGCGCCGCCGACCGAGCGGCCGGCCGGCGAGGAGCTGGTCCGCATCCGGGCCGCGCGCGGCGATCTGGGCCGCTACGGCAAGCGCGCCGAGATGATGGGCGCGGCGTTCACCGCGCTCGAGCACGGGCAGCGCTCCTACGCCGAGCAGCTGTTCAGCATGGTGGAGAACTGGCTCGGCCCCCAGCGCATGACCGACGTCGCGCCGCTGTTCCGCCAGGGCGGCCCGCCGCGGATCACCGCCACGCCGGTGGTGATGGCCGCCGACACGCCGCCCCAGCCGAAGGGGGCGGTCGGCGACTCCGACGACGACGAGAAGCCCAGGCCGGAGAAGGCGACCCTGTCCGGCACGCTCCAGCTCGGCGGTGGCGCGGCTGGCGGGGCGTTCGGGGTGGTGATGCTGACGCCGGTCGGCGGCAAGGGGAAGCGGCGCACCGCCAAGCACCGGGTCATCGAGCAGCGCGGCCGCGAGTTCGCGCCGCGGCTCATGGCGGTGCCGGTCGGCTCGACGGTGGCGTTCCCCAACTTCGACGGTATCTACCACAACGTGTTCTCGCGCTCGGATGCGCGCCCGTTCGACCTCGGCATCTTCAAGAACGGGCAGTCGCGCGAGGTCGAGTTCGATCGCGAGGGGATCGTGCGGGTCGGCTGCAACCTGCACGCGAACATGTCGGCGTCGATCATCGTGGTCTCGGCGCCTCACTACGCGGTCACCGACGGCGACGGGAAGTTCCGCTTCCGCAGCCTCAGGCCGGGCCCGTACACGCTGCGGGCCTGGACCGAGCGCAGCGCCGAGCCGGTCAGCAAGCGGATCGAGATCGCCGCCGGCGCCAACCAGGTCGACGTGGACGCCGACGGCAGCGTGAAGCCGGGGCCGGGGACGGACAAGTTCGGAGCGCCGCGTGGGGCGGGCCACTAGCGCCGCGGTCATCGCGCTGGGCGCGGCGGTCGCCGGTGTGCTGGCCGCGACCGCGCGGGTCCCGCCGGGCGGGCCGACCCGCGCGCAGATCGATCAGGTCGTGGCCGAGGTCGACGCGAGCCTGCGAGAGGCCGCGGCCTCGGCGCGCTCGCGGGCCCAGACCCTGGCCGAGCTGCCCCGCATGCCGTACGCGGTGGCGAGCGACGCGACCACGGTGCGCGACCTGACCGATGTGGAGCTGGCGTTCCGGCCCAAGACCAACGAGACGATCGAGATCGCGCAGGTGCCGCGCCGCGGCGGCGCGCCGGTGTCGCTGCTGCGCATCCCGGCCGATTCGCGGGTCGAGGCCCCGCTGAAGACCAACGAGACGATCGAGATCGCGCAGGTGCCGCGCCGCGGCGGCGCGCCGGTGTCGCTGCTGCGCATCCCGGCCGATTCGCGGGTCGAGGCCCCGCTGGCGACGCCGGGCGTGCACCTGGTGGTGAGCGGCCCGACCCTGCGGGTGGTCGCGGTGGTCCGGATCGAGCCGAGCGAGCGCGCCGACGAGCTGTACGGGGCGATGGCGGTCTCGCAGCTGCCGGACATGGGGCCGGTGATGCCGCTCCTGGTCCCGCTGGGCGGCGGGGTGCGGCTCGAGACCGCCAGCGGCGCGGTCGGGATCGGCCGGCCGCTGCCCGAGGGAGACACGATCGCGATCCCGCTGGGCGGAGAGACCGGGCAGGGCGCGCGCGTGGTCGCGCCCGGGACGCGACCGGCCGGCTGGAACGCGGGGCCGCTGGCCGGCGCGATCGCCGCGGCGCTGATCGGGCTGGTCGCCGGGGTGATCCTGTGGCGGCGGCGCGGGCCGGGCGCGGTCTCGCGCGAGATCCCGACCACGCTGCCGACGGTGGCCCAGTTCGGGGCCGGCTCGCGCCCCGAGCTGCCCGGCAGCCTGCGGATCGGCCGCTACACCGTGGTGCGCCGCCTGGGCAGCGGCGGGATGGCCGACGTCTACCTGGCCCGCGCCGAGGGAGAGGCCGGCTTCGAGCGGCTGGTCGCGCTCAAGGTGATCCAGGACGAGATGGCGGCCAGCCCGAAGTTCGTGAGCCACTTCCTCGACGAGGCGCGGCTGGCGTCGCAGCTCAACCACCCCAACGTCGTGGCGATCACCGACCTGGGCAAGGCCGACGACAAGTACGTCATCGCCATGGAGTTCGTGGACGGATCCGACCTGGAGCGGCTGATCCACTCGATCGCCGCGCGCCAGGCGCTGATCCCGGTGCGGATCGCGCTCGGCATCGCGCGCCGCATCTGCGACGGGCTGCACTACGCGCACACCGCGGTGGACGCGCGCGGCGAGCCGCTCCACCTGGTGCACCGCGACGTGAAGAGCGCCAACGTCTTCATCTCGAAGGGCGGCGAGGTCAAGGTCGGCGACTTCGGCATCGCGCGGATCGCCGGCGACATGCGGCTGGCGAAGACCGAGATCGGCGAGGTCAAGGGGACGCCGGCCTACATGGCGCCGGAGCACCGGATCGGCCAGGACGTCGATCGCCGGGCCGACCTCTACGCGGTCGGCGCGATCTGCTACGAGCTCCTGACCGGCCGGGTCATCAACCTGGACCTGGCGATGCTGGCCCACCTGGGGCGCGAGGGCTGGCCCCATCTGCAGCCGCCCAGCGCGGTGCGGCCGGAGCTGCCCCCGGAGCTCGACGCGGTCGTCCTGCGCGCAATGCAGTTCGCGCGCGAGGACCGCCAGGCCAGCTGCGAGGAGATGGAGCTGGCGCTGGCCGAGATCGTCGACCGCCACGGCCTGGCGGTGACCGACAAGGCGATCGCGCAGTGGATCCGCGACGAGCTGGCGCTGATGCCGCGCCGGCCGGCGACCGCCTCCGACGGGCAGTCGGGCGGCCAGGCGGCGGGGTGAAGGCGCGGCCCTTCGGGCCGCCCTCGTCTAGCCGAGCCCGATCTTCTCCAGATCGTCGTCGTCGAGGCCGAAGAAGTGCGCGGTCTCGTGGAGGACGGTGATCCGGATCTCGTCGAGCAGGTGATCGCGGTGGGTGCTCTGTCGCTCGAGGTTGCGCTGGCTCTGTCGCTCGAGGTTGCGCTGGAACAGGTGGACCGCGTCGATGACCGGCACCTGGTTGGAGACGTGGCTCTTGTCGGGCAGGGCCACCCCGGAGAACAGGCCGAGCAGGCGCGGGTCGTAGCCCTCGCGCACCAGGTGCTCGCCGGGCAGGTCCTCGATCATGACCGGCACGTTCTCGAGGCGGTCCAGCACCTCGGACGGCAGCTCGGCCATCGCCTCCTCGGCCACGCGCTCGAACTCGTCGTTCGAGATGTGCCACGGCGGCGGCGGGGCCAGCTCGTCGAGCCGGCGGGTGTCGGTCCACGCCTTGATCATCGCCTCGCGGTCGCCGCGCTGCTCGTAGACCAGGCCGAGGCCGTGGTGGGCGTCGGACTGGGACGGATCTTCGTCGACCGCGGCCAGGAAGACGCGCTCGGCCTGCTCGCCGTCATCGAGCTCGAGGTAGATCTGGCCGGCGCGGGTCAGCAGCACGGGATCGCGCACCGCCAGGTCCTCGACCAGCGCCATCGCGGCGAGCGCCCGCTCGGCGCCGGCGTCCTGGTCCTCGCGGCTCAGCTCGGCCTCGGCGCGGAGCAGGAGCACGTCGGCGCGATCCTCGTCGTCGTCGGTCAGCGCCAGCGCCCGCTCGGCCAGCGCCAGGGCGGCTTCCGGATCGTCGCGGGAATAGAGCTGCAGCTCTCCGGCTTGCAGCAGAGGATGAGGATCGTCGGGATCGGCCTCGGCGGCGCGAGCGAGCAGGGCGAGCGCGGCGTCGATGTCACCGCGCGCGGAGGCGACCGCGCCGCCCAGGCACAGGACCTCGGCCGAGTCGGGCTCGCGCTTCTCGGCCTTGCGAAGGACGGCCTCGGCGCCGGCCAGGTCGCCGGCCTCGAGGAGCTCCCAACCACGTTCGATCGGGTCGCGCTGGTGCGACATCGGACGACTATACCCCGCTCGGGTTCCGCTCGATCCGCTTCGCCCACAGGACTGTCGGATCCCCCGTTTGCCTGGCCGGACCCGCGCCGCTACAGTTGGCCGGTGCTGAAGCAAGGTGGTTTCACCCGACCAGCGCCCCTCTTCGCGATCTCACTCGCGATCGCGGCGGCGCTGCTCTCGGCATGTCCCGGCCGCACCAAGCGCAACGTCGGGATGAACATGCCGGTGCCGACCGACGGCGATCAAAAGGCGCTGCGCCGCTTCGAGGAGACGCGGGCGCGCTTCCTCCGCGACGCGGGGCCGGAGCAGGCCGCGGCCACGACCGGCAAGTTCGAGGCGATCGCGCGCGACTTCCCGGACGACCCGATCGCGCCGCACGCGCTCCTGTTCGCCGGCATGTCGGCGCTCGGGGCCGGCCAGTACGATCGTGCGGCCGAGAATCTCCAGGAGGTGGTGCGCGACGACGGCGCGGCACCGGCGGTGCGCCTGCGCGGGCGGCTGTTCTACGGCGTCGTGCTGTCGTACCAGGGGCGCGACAAGCAGGCGCTGGCCGCGCTGGCCGAGGGGCGCGAGGCGCTCGACGGCGACAACAAGGACGAGGTCGCCGCGTACCAGGCGGCGCTGGCCGAATCGAGCGCGTCGACCGGGGGCCGAGAATCTCCAGGAGGTGGTGCGCGACGACGGCGCGGCCCCGGCGGTGCGCCTGCGCGGGCGGCTGTTCTACGGCGTCGTGCTGTCGTACCAGGGGCGCGACAAGCAGGCGCTGGCCGCGCTGGCCGAGGGGCGCGAGGCGCTCGACGGCGACAACAAGGACGAGGTCGCCGCGTACCAGGCCGCGCTGGCCGAATCGAGCGCGTCGACCGGGCGGATCGGCGAGGCGATCGCAGCCTACGACGCGTGGTACCCGGTCGGGCGAGCGTCCGAGCGGGCCTACGCGGTGGCCCGGATCCGCTCGCTGGTCGAGCAGCTCGACGAGGGCGCGGTGCGCCGGGTGTACGGGCAGCTCGAGAGCAAGGAGGGGCCGGCCGCTGCGGTGGTCGGCACCCGCCTGGCCGCGCAGCTCGAGGCGCGCGGCGATCGCGATCAGGCCGAGTCGGTCCGCTCCGACATCAAGGACGCGCGCGAGCGGGTCGGGATGGGCGACGGCGGGCGGGTCGGCGACGGCAGCGGCGGCGACGCCGGCCGGGTCGGCGCGGTGCTGTCGCTGTCGGGGAAGCGCAACCGGCTGGGCGACTTCGCCATGCGCGGGCTGACGCTGGCCGCCAGCGCGTTCGAGGAGCGCGACCCGAGCGCGGCCCGGCTCGGCTTCCCGCGCCCGTTCCAGCTCATCGTGCGTGACGACGCGTCGCAGGCGCAGAGCGCGGCGGCCGGGATCGACTCGCTGGCCGCCGACGGGGTCATCGCGGTGGTGGGGCCGGACGACGGTCGCTCGGTCGAGCGGGCCGCGCGGCGGGCCGGCGAGCTGGGCGTGCCGCTCATCAGCCTGCACCCGGCCGCGGAGCTGCTCGAGGGGGTGGACTCGCCGTTCGTGTTCCACGCGGTCCACTCGGCCGAGCAGCGCGCGCGCGCGCTGGCCCGCGCCGCGCTGGGCGCGGGGGTGCGCGACTTCGCCATCTTCGCGCCGGACAACGGCTACGGCCGCAAGGTCGGCGACGCGTTCCGCCAGATCATCGAGCGCAACGGCGGCCAGGTGGTGATGGAGGAGCGCTATCCGGCCGGCGCGACCTCGTTCCAGGGCCAGGTCGGCAAGCTGAAGAAGCCGTTCCAGGCCCTGTTCGTGCCGGACCGGGCCCGCACCCTCGAGCTGATCGCGCCGGCGCTGGCGGCGGCCAACCTGATCGCGCGCCCGCCCGGGCAGAAGAGCAAGCGGGGCCGCTCGTTCTGGCTGCTGTCGACCGCCGACGTGCTGGAGCCGCGCTTCCTGCGCAGCGCCGGGCGGTACGCGGCCGGCGCCGTGCTGGCACCCGGGTTCTATGCCGATCGCACCGATCCGCGCATCGGCGAGTTCGTGGCCGAGTACGAGCGGGCGTTCGGCCGGATGCCGACCGCGCTCGACGCCTACGCGTTCGACGGGGCGTGGGCGGTGCGCGCCGCGGTCGAGCACGGCGCGCAGAACCGGCGCGACGTGGCCAGCGCGCTGGCCACCCAGTCGGTCGACGGGTTGACCGGCAAGGTCGCGTTCGACTCCTCGCACCGCCGGCGCGACGACGGCCTCCTCTACGAGGTGGTCGAGGTGCGGCCGGATCAGTTCGAGCTACACGCCAAGCGATGAGGCCCGAAGCGCGTGGTCATCGGCGTCGGCCAGGCCCGCGCGGCGTGTATAGTCCGCGGCGATGCGCGCCGCGGGCAGATTCGACCTTCTATCGATCGTGACGGGGCGGCGGCCGTGAGCGGCTTCGACCCCGGCAACCGCCTCATCGCCGCCCTGGACGTGACCGGGCGCGCGCAGGCCGACCAGCTGGTCGACCGGATCAAGGGGGCGGCCGACTGGCTCAAGGTCGGGCTCGAGCTGTTCGTCGCCGCCGGGCCCGAGCTGGTCCGCGACTACGCGGCCAGCGGGCGGCGGGTGATGCTCGACCTCAAGCTGCACGACATCCCGGCCACGGTGGAGCGGGCCACCGCGCGCGCGTGCGATCTGGGCGCGGCGCTGCTCACCATCCACGCCGGCGGCGGCCGGGCGATGATCGAGGCGGCGGCCAGCGCGGCGCGCCGGGCCGGCGACGATCGCGCGCGCCTGCGGGTCCTGGCGGTCACGGTCCTGACCTCGCTCGACCAGAGCGACGTGGCCGAGGTCGGCGAGGACGTGCCGCTCGCCCAGCTGGTGGTGCGGCGCGCGCGGCTCGCGATCGACGCCGGCGCCGACGGGGTGGTGGCCTCGCCGCAGGAGGCGGCCGCGGTCCGCGCGATCGCGCCGCGCGGCTTCCTCATCGTCACGCCCGGCGTGCGCGGCGCCGGCGCGGCGACCGGCGATCAGAAGCGGGTGGCCACCGCCGGCGAGGCGCGCGCGGCCGGCGCCGATCTCGTGGTCGTGGGCCGACCGATCCGCGACGCGGCCGATCCGGCCGCCGCGGCCCGGGCGATCGCCGCCGAGCTGGCCGCGGGCGATCGCGGCGCGAGCGCGTGAGCCAGAGCCGGAGCCTTGCCATGACGAACGGAGGAGGGCGGCGGATCGTCTTCGGCGTGGGGCCGGTGCGCGAGCTCCTGCGCTCGTCGCGGACCGACGTCAGCGGGGTGTGGCTGAGCCGCAGCCGGGCCGAGCAGGGCGACCGGCGGGCGGACGGGCGCGATCCGCTGGCCGAGCTGGTCGATCTGGCCGAGCGTCGCGGCATCGAGACCTCCCGCCACGATCCGGCCGAGCTGGACGCGATCGCCGGGCCGGGCGCCCACCACCAGGGCGTGGTGGCGATCGCCGGCACCTACCGCTACGCCGAGATCGAGGACCTGATCGATCTCTCCGCGGCGGCCGGGTCGAACGGCCTCCTGGTCGCGCTCGACGGTGTCACCGACCCGCACAACCTGGGCGCGATCGCGCGCTCGGCCCACGTGCTCGGCGCGCAGGGCCTGATCATGCCGCGCGACCGGGCCGCCGCGGTCAGCCCGGCGGTCACCAAGGCGTCGGCCGGCGCGACCGAGCATCTCGCGATGGCGCAGGTGACCAACCTGGCCCGCGCGCTCGGCCAGCTCAAGGAGGCGGGGCTGTGGACGGCGGCGCTCGACGCGGGGCCGAGGTCGCGACCGCTGGCCGAGCTCGACGCCAGCGTGCCGCGCGCAGGGCCTGATCATGCCGCGCGACCGGGCCGCTGCGGTCAGCCCGGCGGTCACCAAGGCGTCGGCCGGCGCGACCGAGCATCTGGCGATGGCGCAGGTGACCAACCTGGCCCGCGCGCTCGGCCAGCTCAAGGAGGCGGGGCTGTGGACGGCGGCGCTCGACGCGGGGCCGAGGTCGCGACCGCTGGCCGAGCTCGACGCCAGCGTGCCGCTCTGCCTCGTGGTGGGCGCCGAAGGGCGCGGCATCCGCCCGCTGGTCGCGCGCTCGTGCGATTTTCAGCTCGAGATCCCGATGCGGGGATCCGCGGTCGGCTCGCTCAATGTCTCGGTCGCGGCCGGCATCGCGCTCTACGAGGTCGCGCGCCAGCGCGGCGCTCGCACGCCCGAGGACTGAGTCAGGGCGGGTCGCGGTGGTGCGGGTTTCGCCGCGCGACCGCGACGATCGTTCCGATCAGGGCCAGCAACAGCGCGGCGCCGAAGACGATCTTGGCCACGCTCGAAGATCCGACCGCCACGCCGGTGAAGCTGAAGATCCCGGCCACCACGGCGACGATGAAACATGCGATGGCCCAGCGGAACATGAATCGCCTCCTGCGTGTCGGTCACTCCCAACGCCGTCACGCTGTGGCACTTCGCCACGAAGTCTTCCGGCCCATGATGGCAGTTTCTGCCCGGTTGAAGCACCGACACTCTGACGTCTGCAGCTGGGAGGCCGCTTTTCCCCTGCTGGCATGAGCGCTGCAATCTTCTGCTCGCGGAGGAAACCACATGAAGGTGCATCGCGTTCTAGCGTTGGTTGTCGTCACATCTGCACCGGCCGCTCTGCTCGCCACGAGCAGCGGCTGCGCCGGCACCGTCAGCGGTGGAGTCTCCGCCCCGGTCGCCAGCGACGAGGTCGTGGTGGAGGAGTCGCCGCCCGCGCCGCGCGAGACGGTGGTCTATCACCGCGACGGTGAAGTCTGGGTCACCGGCCGCTGGGTCCGCGATGACGGTCACTGGGCCTGGCGGCGCGGCTACTGGGTGAGTCAGCGCCCCGATCGGATCTACGTCCAGGGCTACTGGGACTACCGCGACGGCCACTACGTGTATCGAGAGGGGACCTGGGTGCCCCGCCGTCACGGCCAGCAGTGGGTCGAAGGGCGCTGGGTGACCGGCGTGAACGGCCGGGTGGCGTGGCGCACCGGCTACTGGGCGCCGCCGCCGGCTCGCGCCGAGTTCCGGGTGCGCGCCGACCACCGAGCTCGGGCCGAGCACCGCGCGCCCGTGAGCGCGGCTCCGGTCGCGGTGCCGTCGGACCGCGAGTGGCGCCGCCGGCAGGACGTGCGCGAGCGCGAGTTCGACCGCACGCAGCTGGAGCGCGAGCGCGCGTTCGAGTACAAGCTCAAGCGCGACAACCTGACCTCGTCGCAGCGGCGCGAGGCGCGCGAGCGGTTCGAGACCCAGCAGAAGCGGCGCGAGGGTGAGTTCGCGTCCCAGCAGAACCGGCGCGAGCGGGCCCACGGGGTCCAGAAGCGCCGCGAGGCCAACCTCGACCTGCGTCGCTGACGCGACCGCGACCGGGCTCGACGAGCAGGAAAGGCAGCAATCGAGACGAGGGAGCTCCGCGAGGGGCTCCCTCGTCGGGTTTTCGGCGGGCGCCCGGCCGGGCGGCGCGCGAAGCTCAGCGCTGGATCTTCTCGAGGAAGCTGGCCTTCAGCAGCTTCTCGCCGATCCCGGGGAAGAACGCGCCCACCGTGTCTCCCTGGATCAGCACGACCTCGCCCTCGCCCCAGGTCTGGTGGCGGACCACGTCGCCCTTGTCGAACGGGCTCCCGGTGGTGCGCCGCCGCCGGCGCTCGACCTTGAGCGACTGGGTGGAGCTGCGCCGCGCGCGCTGCCGGGCCAGCTCCTTGACCAGCGGCGACACCGCGCGCGAGCTGCCACCCAGGCGGACCTCCTCGGCGACGGTGGCCGGCAGGGCCAGCGGAAGCCGCTCCACTCGCTCGCGCTCGGCCCGCAGGCAGTTGTCGCAGCGGCCGCACACCTCGGCGGCGTCCTCGTCGTAACCGAAGTAGGTGAGGAGGAGGCGGGTCCGGCACAGGTGCGACTGGGCGTAGCGCAGCATCGCCTGCAGGCGGGCGCGATCCTGGGCGCGCTTCTGCTCGTAGCGGTGGGCGGCGCGGGCCAGCTCGTCGAACCGGGGCGGCGCGGTGCCGAGCGGCGCGAAGGCGGCCCCGCCGATCTCCTGGGCGAAGCCGGTCTCCTTGAGGAACGACAGGACCACGCGGGTCTTCTTGCCGGGTGCGTCGGCCGCCTCGGCGATCGCGCGCAGCGACTGTGGCTCGCCGTGTCGCTGATGGAGCGCGACCAGCGCGTCGGCCACCGCCTTGGTCTGCTCCGGGGTCGGGTAGCGCCCGCCCAGGAAGAAGCTCTGGATGCGCTTGTCCTCCGGCTGGTAGAGGAGCACGCAGCTGGCCAGCCGGCCGTCGCGCCCGCCGCGGCCGGCCTCCTGGTAGTAGGACTCGAGCGAGCCGGGGAAGTTGTAGTGGATGACGAAGCGGAGGTCCTGCTTGTCCACCCCCAGCCCGAACGCGTTGGTCGCCACCATGATGCGCGGCTCGCCGCGCTCCATGAACGCGGTCTGGACCTCGTCGCGCTCTCGCGCGCGCATGCGCCCGTGGTAGCGGCCGCATTCGACCCCGTGCTCGGCCAGGAAATCGGCCAAGGCGTCGACGGCGTCGACCGTCTTCACCGTCGCGGCGTAGATGATCCCGCACCCGGCCTGGCGGGCGAGCAGGCGGAGCAGGGTGGCCTGCTTGCTCCGCTCGCCGCGCGTGGTCAGCACGTGGTAGCAGAGGTTGGGGCGGCGCAGCCCGACGTCGACCACCGACGCGTCGGGGATGCCGAGCTGGGCCAGGATGTCGTCCTTGACCCGCGGCGGCGCCGTCGCGGTCAGCGCCAGCACGGTCGGGCGGCCCATCGCGCGGACCGCGTCGCCCAGGCCCAGGTAGGCGGGGCGGAAGTCGTGGCCCCACTGCGAGATGCAGTGCGCCTCGTCGACCACGAACAGCGCCACCCGCGCGCGCGACAGCGGCTCGCGGAAGCCCGGGTCGCTCAGCCGCTCCGGCGTGACGTAGGCGACGCAGGGCCGGCCGTTGCCGAGCCGCTCGAGGGCGGCGCTCTCGTCGCGCGGCGACAGGGTCGAGTCGAGCCGCACCACCTCGAGCCCGAGCTCGGCCAGCTTGTCGTACTGATCCTTCATCAGCGCGATGAGCGGCGAGACCACCAGCGTGATGCCGGCCAGCTCCAGGGCCGGCAGCTGATAGCAGAGCGACTTGCCGCCGCCGGTCGGCATGATGGCTAGCGAGTCGACGCCGGCCAGGACGTTGCGGATGGTCAGGCTCTGGCCCGGCCGGAAGTCCTGGATGCCGAACCAGCGCCTGCCGAGCGCCAGCATGCGCTCCTCCACTCCATCGTCGTCGGGGAGGGAGGGAGGGACGGCTGCATCTACGTGGATGCCACCGGCCATTGGCTGGCAAACATCCCCCAATCGGACCGCGCTCGCAAGAGAGTTCTCGGAAGCCGAGCACGCGCCGGAGCGTTGCTTGACGCTCCAGGCCACGCGTGATCTATTCGCGTGCCAGAAAGGTAAAGGCGAACGTCATGGCAAGACACGGAGATGCGAAGGTCCGCGTTGCGGTGGTCGGCGCCACCGGTGTGACGGGACAGCAGTTCCTGGACGCTCTCGTCAACCACCCTCTGCTACAGGTCACGAACCTGGCGGCGTCGGCGCGCTCCGCCGGCAAGCGCTACATCGACGCGATCCGCCAGCCGAGCGGCCAGGTGAGCTGGTACGCCGACTCGCCCCTCGACCAGCGCATCGGCGAGATCGAGGTCGAGGAGGCCGACGCGTTCGACGCCGGCGGGGTCGACCTGGTCTTCAGCTGCGTGGACGCGACGCCGGCGCGAGAGCTCGAGCCGGCCTACGCCAGGCTGGCGCCGGTCATCTCCACCGCGTCGGCGTTCCGGATGGAGAGCGACGTGCCGATCCTCATCCCGGGGGTCAACATGGATCACGTCGTCCTGCTCCAGCACCAGCGCGAGCGCGGCCGCAAGGGCTTCATCGCGCCCAACCCGAACTGCACCGCGGTCGGGCTGGCGATCACGCTGGCCCCGCTCCACCGGAAGTTCGGCGTCAAGCGGGTCCACATGGTGTCGATGCAGGCGGTGTCGGGCGCCGGCCGCTCGCCCGGCGTCATCGGCCTCGACATCCTCGACAACATCGTGCCGTTCATCCCCAAGGAGGAGGAGAAGGCCTCGGCCGAGACGCGCAAGATCCTCGGCACGGTGGTGGGCGAGACGATCCGCCCGGCCGAGTTCCCGGTCAGCTGCACCTGCACGCGGGTGCCGGTGCTCGAGGGCCACACCGAGGCGGTCCACGTCGAGCTCGATCGAGATGCCGACGAGGGCGCGATCATCGACGCGTGGCGCAGCTTCGGGGGCGAGTTCCTCGCGCGAGGCTATCCGACCGCCCCGTCGGCGATGATCCACGTCCACGACGATCCGTTCCGGCCCCAGGTGAGGCTCGACCGCGACCTCGGCGGTGGAATGACCACCGCGGTCGGCCGGCTGCGCCGCGACACCACCCTCGACAACGGCTGGAAGTACCTGCTCGTCTCGCACAACACCAAGATGGGCGCGGCCAAGGGCTGCATCCTCCTGGCCGAGCACCTCCTGGCCGAGGGGCTCATCTCGGCGGCGAAGCGGTAGGGCAGGCCCCCGCTACCGGGCCGCGGCGTTGCTGGTCGCGGCCGGGCGGAGGTGGCTGCGCAGCGCGGGCGAGAGGTGCGGGATCTCGTCCGGGTCGATGATGAGGCCGCGGCACGCGGCTGCCTTGCAGTTGCACGGCTCGGCCACCTGGGCGGCGAACGAGTAGTCGTAGGTGAGCTCCTCGCCGGGCGCGATGTCGCGCAGCGCCACCCACCAGGCGACGATCGACTTGTCGTCGGCCACCCAGCGCGAGTCGACCTCGGAGTTGGGATCGCACGAGTGGTTGATCCAGCGGCTCTGACACGCGAGGTCCCAGAACAGCGGCGGGCCCTCCTCGCCGTCGGGGCCCGGCTCGTAGCCGGGCAGGATGAGCGCGTACTGGTCGTCGAAGTCGTCCTCCTCCCGGTAGAGAACGCCGTCGCCGTAGAGCAGGATCTCGCCGGCGCGGTAGGGGCGGGTCGCGATCACGCCGTAGCCGTGGATCGCCGAGCGCACCACCTTCAGTCCCTCCATGAGCGGCATCGCGGAGCAATTTGCCCGACCCCCGCCCGGCTAGTCAAAGGTAAACGCGAGCTATACTGGTCGTTCGATCGAGGGGAGGGAGTGATGGCCAAGCGGATCGGCATCCTCACCGGCGGAGGCGATTGTCCGGGGCTCAACGCGGTGATCCGCGCGGTGGTCCTGCACGCGCGCGGGACGCTCGGATGGGAGGTCATCGGCATCGAGGATGGCTTCACCGGCATGTACGAGCAGCGCTACATCGACCTCACCGCCCGATCGGTGGCCGGGCTCATCTGTCGCGGCGGAACCGTGCTCGGCTCGTCCAACCGGGCCAACCCGTTCGCCTACCCGTTCAAGCGGCCGGGTGGCGGCGAGGAGATCCTCGACGTCTCGGATCGCTGCGTGGCCAACGTCGAGCGGCTCGATCTGGAGGGGCTGATCCTGGTCGGCGGCGACGGGACCATGTCGATCGGGCAGAAGCTCATGGCCAAGGGGCTGCGCGTGGTCGGCGTGCCCAAGACCATCGACAACGATCTCGAGGCGACCGAGTACACGATCGGCTTCCAGACCGCGGTCGAGGTGGCCAGCGAGGCGATCGATCGCCTGCACACCACGGCAGAGAGCCACGACCGCATCATCATCTGCGAGGTGATGGGCCGCTACGCCGGGTGGATCGCGATGGCGGCGGGCATGGCGTCCGGCTCGGACGTCATCCTCATCCCGGAGATCGATTACGACCTCGGCAAGGTGATCGGCAGCCTCAACCGCCGCCACGGGCGCGGCAACACGTACAGCATCATCGTCATCGCCGAGGGGGCCAAGCCGAAGGGCGGAGCCTACGCGGTGGTGAAGAGCGGCGACGTCACCCAGCAGGAGCTGCTCGGCGGGGCAGGCCAGGTCCTGGCCGAGGAGATCCGCAAGCAGACCGAGTTCGACGTGCGCGTGACGGTGCTGGGCCACATTCAGCGGGGCGGGACCCCGTGCGCGTTCGATCGCCTGCTCGCGACCCGCTTCGGCGCCACCGCGGTCGAGCTGGTCGCCAGCGGACGGTTCGGGCAGGTCGCGGCCCTGCGCAGCGGCGAGATCGTCTCGGCGCCGCTCGACCTGGCGGTGGCCAAGCTGAAGCGCGTCGATCCGGACGGCGACCTGGTCCGCGCGGCTCGCTCGCTCGGCATCGAGCTCGGCTGAACACGCATCGGGGCCACGCCGCGACAACGGGCGGTTGTCGTGGTGATGTCAGGAACCACCGCCGGATCGGCGCAAGCCGCCGGAGATGCACGGGTGCGCGGCTGGCGAGGAGCTTGCTGCACCAGGGGCCATGCGTGGCCATCCCCGACTCCTCGTCCTCGCGGGCGCGCTCCTCGCGACCGGCTGTGACGGCGCCGCTCCCACCACCGATCCGGGCGGCTCGGACGGCGCCGGCTCGATCGAGTACCTCGACGCGACCGATCAGCTGATCCGCGCGTCGATGGCGCTCCGCGGCGTGCGGCCCGGCGCCGACGAGCTCGCCGCGGTGCGCGACGACCCGGACGCCGTCGAATCGATCGTCGACGGCTACCTCGACTCACCGGAGTTCGGCGAGACCATGCGCGACCTCCACGCCGAGGCGTTCCTCACCCGCTACGCCAACCTGCCGCTGCCGGCCGCCGACGAGCTGGCCGACGCCCAGACCGGCCCGATGCAGGAGTCGCTGGGTGAAGAGCCGCTCCGGCTCATCGAGCACGTCATCATGGGCGACCGCCCGTACACCGAGATCGTCACCGCCGACTACACCATGGCCGACCCGACGGTGGCGACCGCCTACGGTCTGGCCTACGACCAGGCCGGGCCGACCTGGCAGGAGACCCACTACACCGACGGGCGACCGGCCGCCGGCGTGCTGGCGACCACGGCGTTCCTGGTCCGTCACCGGTCGGCCGGCGACAACTTCAATCGCGGGCGGGCCAACGCGATGTCCAGGGCGCTGCTCTGCTACGACTTCCTCAGCCGCGACGTGGTGGTCGACGGATCGATCGACCTCTCCGACCCCGAGGTGGTCGCCAACGCCGTGGTCGAGAACGCGGCGTGCGCCAGCTGCCACCAGACGCTCGATCCGCTGGCCAGCTACGTGTGGGGCTTCAACCCGAACCTCAACCAGGGCGAGATCGAGCGAGGCGGCTACCCGCTGCTCGACTTCTTCCGGCCGGACCAGGTCAACCGCTGGAGGCGGACCTCGCACCGTCCGCCCGGCTTCTTCGGCATCACCGCCGACGGGCTGGGCGGGCTGGGCGCCGCGATCGCCGCCGACCCGCGCTTCTCGTCGTGCGCCGCCCGCCGCTTCTACTCGTTCATGGCGCAGGAGCCGCTCGACCAGGTACCGCTCGAGCTGGTCGCCGAGCTGCAGCGGCGGTTCGTCGACAGCGGCTACTCGGCCAAGCAGCTGGCCAAGGCGGTCGTGCTGTCGCAGCCGTTCCGCGCCTCGCACGCGACCGCCGACGCCGACGCCGAGCACCTGGTCGGGCTGAAGAAGGCGCGCCCGGAGCAGCTGAGCCGGATGTTCCGCGACCTGACCGGCTTCACCTGGGAGACGGTGGCGACCGCTCGCCTGCGCGGTGGCAAGGTCGGTCGCGTCGATCTGATGAAGGACGACACGGTCGGCTTCCGGGTCCTGGCCGGCGGGATCGACTCGTTCTACGTGGTCAACCCGTCGCACACCTTCAACGCCACCTACAGCCTGGTGCTGCGCGCGCTGGCCGCGGCCGCGGCCGGCTACGTGGTCGACGCCGACTTCGACGCTGCCGACCCGTCGGCGCGCGCCCTTCTCGCCAAGGTCGGGCCCGACACCACCGACGAGCCCGCGGTGCGGGCGCAGCTGGCCGATCTGTTCGCGCGGCTGTACGGCGACTTCTCGCCGCCCGAGTCGGACGCGATCGGCGAGGCCTACGCCCTGTTCAGCGAAACGCTGGCGCGCACCGGCCAGGTCGACCACGCCTGGAAGACCACGCTGACCGCGCTGTTTCAGGACCTGCGGATCGCCACCTACTGACGAGGAGCGGACGTGATGCTCAATCGACGCGATGTTCTGCTCGGCGCGCTGGCCGGCGCCGCCGGCCTGTCCCTGGCTCGCCCGCGCCGCTCGCGGGCGGCGGCCGAGCCGGCCCACCGCAACCTGTTCGTGGTGCTGGCCAGCGGCGGCTGGGACACCACCTACTCGATCGACCCGAAGCCGGGCCTCGACACGGTCGACGCGCCGATCGGCCAGATCAGCCGATACGGCGATCTCGAGATCTGGACCGATCCGTCGCGGCAGGGAGTGGACGACTTCTTCGCCGCCTACGGCGGGATGACCGCGGTGGTGCGCGGCATCTCGGTCCGCTCGATCGCGCACCCGGAGTGCCGCAAGCGCATGGCGGCATCTCGGTCCGCTCGATCGCGCACCCGGAGTGCCGCAAGCGCATGCTGACCGGCGGGCCGTCGTCGGAGAGCCCCGACTTCGGCGCGATCTGCGCCCACGAGCTGGGCCGCGACCTGCCGCTGCCGTACCTGGTCCTCGGCGACGACGCCTTCGCCGGTCCGCTCTCGGCCAGCGCCGGGCGAGTCGGGTCGACCAACCAGATCACCGCGCTGCTCGACCCGACCAAGGCGTACCAGGCGCCGCCCGGCGCGCCCTACGGGCAGCCGGCGTTCGTGCCCGAGGAGGCCGACGAGGGCGCGATCCGCTCGTTCATCACCGCCCGGGCCGAGCGCGAGCGCGCGGTGCGCGGCGCGCGCGGCTACAACAAGGCCCGCATCGACGACTTCCAGAGCTCGCTCGAGCGCTCGGACCGGTTGCGCCCGTACGCGGCCGGGTTCGGGGCTCGCGGGCGCAACCTCCAGCTCGACGATCAGGCGGCGCTGGCCGCGCAGGTCGTGGAGCAGGGGATCTCGCGCGCGGTCATGCTCGACTCGCGGATGGCGTGGGACACCCACGACGGTAACGAAGATCAGAACGGCTTCCACGATCAGGTGTTCGGCGGCCTCAAGCGCATGCTCGACGACCTCGCCGCGCGGCCGGGCTCGCGCGCCGGCTCGACGCTGCTCGACGAGACCGTGGTGGTGGTGGTGTCGGAGATGAGCCGCACGCCCAGGCTGAACGCGCGCGGCGGCAAGGACCACTGGCCGGTGACCAGCGCGGTCGTGGTCGGCGCCGGGGTGCGCGGCGGACGCGCGTGCGGCGGCACCAGCGACAAGATGGAGGCGCTGCCGGTCGACTTCGCGTCCGGTGAGCTCCGCGACGACGGCGCCACCATCCAGACCAACAACTTCGCCGCCGGCGTGCTCGCGGTGTGCGGGGTCGACCCCGAGGCTTACTTCCCGGGGGTGGAGCCGCTCGGTGCGCTGGTCGCGTAGTCACCTGGTCGGCGCCGCGCTGGCCGGGTTGCTCGGGCTGATCGGGTGCGGCGCGGGCGGCTCCACCGGCGACGGCGACGGGCCGAGCACCGACGGCACGCTGGAGGGCCGGGACTGCCCCGAGGACAGCTTCCTCACCTACGAGAACTTCGGCTCGGCCTTCTTCTCCGAGTACTGCACCGGGTGCCACAGCGCCCAGCTGCCGCCGCGCATGCGCCAGGAGGCGCCCGAGGGGATCGACTTCGAGACCCTGGACAAGGTGCGCGCGCAGGCGGCGAGCATCTACCTGCGCGCGGCCGACGAATATGACCTCATGCCGCCGGTCGGCGGACCGTCGAGCGAGGCGCGCGAGCTGGCGAGCTGCTCGGCGAGTGGCTGGCGTGCGGCGCGCCCGACTGAGCGAGATCGGGCGCTCAGGGCGGATTGCGGGCGCAGCGGAAGCCGATGCTGTCCTCGCGCACGGTGGGGCCGACCTGGACCCGGTCGAAGGTGGACAGCCCGTCGCGGCCGCCGCTGTAGCCGCCACCGCGGCGGACCCGGTTGGGGCCGGCGGTCGGGCCGGGCGGGTTCGACGGAGGGCTGCCGGCGTAGTAGGTGGCGCCGTAGAAGTCGGCCACGTACTCGGACACGTTGCCGGCCATGTCGACCGCCCCGTACGGGCTCTCGCCGGCCGGGTGGAGGCCGACCGGCTGGGACTTGCCGGCGCAGCCGAACGCGTTGGCCCGCGCGCAGTCGGGCTGGCCGTCGCCCCACGGGAAGTGCCGGCCATCGTCGCTGCGCGCCGCCTTCTCCCACTCCGCCTCGGTCGGCAGGCGCTTGCCGGCGAACGCGCAGTAGTCGCTCGCGTCGGCGTGGCGGACGCAGGTGACCGGGTAGGTCGGCTGATCGGCCGGGTCCCAGCTGCAGGTCGGCTCGGCGCAGGAGCCGGCGTCGACGCACATCTGGTAGGCGGCCTGGGTCACCTCGGTCCGGTCGATCTCGAAGGCGGCGAGGGTGACCGCGTGGATCGGCAGCTCGTCGTCCTCGCAGTCGCCGCGGTTGCAGCCCATGAGGAAGCTGCCGCCCGCCACCGCGACCATCTCCGGCGGCATGCCGCCGTCGGAGCCGGCGTCGATCGCGCCGCCGTCGAGCCCGGCATCGACCGGGGGGCCGTCGGCGTCGAGGTGGAAGCTGACCACCAGGCGGGGGCGCTCGCCCAGCTCGGCCGGGCCCTCGTGGGCGACCAGATCGACCGAGGCCTCCTCGTCGGCGATGAGCGCGACGCCGCGGTTGTGGTCCGGATCGGCCAGCCAGCCGACCACCAGCGGGGTGACGTCGGCGACCAGTCGCGCGCCGGGGCGGTCGGCGTCGACCAGGACGGTGGCCGCGCCCTCGCGCGATCGATTGCGCTCGGACAGGTAGCCGCAGCCGGGCACCGTCCACGACACCCCGTCGACCCGGCAGTTCCAGCTGGCGCAGCCGCCGGCGCCGGTGGCCGCCGCGCCCTCGGTCCACCGCTCGAGCGCGGGGAACAGGCCGAGGGTGCCCTGCGCCCGGCAGTCGGGCGCGCCGCATGCGGTCAGCTGGACCTCGGCGCGCTCGACGATGCTGGTGCGGGGCAGCGCGGCCAGATCGAAGCGGAGCAGCCCGGTGCGGGCCGGGCTGCCGGCGGCGCCGAACCGCGGGGCGGCGCCGAAGCTGGTGTCGCGCTCGCCCTCGGCGTCGGACAGCGCGGTGTCCTGGGTGGCGCCGGCGACGTCGTCGTCAGGGTTGTCGCCGATCGCGATGGTGCGGGTGCCGACCGGATCGCCGGCCTCGTCGTCGAAGCGGCACTCGCCGGCGACCACCTGGCAGCGCAGCCCGCCGCACGCGGCCAGGTGCTGGGCGGAGAGCGCGAGGCACACGCAGGCGCGCCCGTCGTCGATCGCCGCACCACCGACGGCGACCTCGGTGCCGTCGCGATCGCGCCCGCTGACGTCGACCGAGGCGGCGCCCTCGGGCACGTCGATGGCGAGGGAGGTCGGCCGATCGACGTCGGCGGTGGAGCGGGCCAGCGCGGCGCCGGTGGCGCCGCGAAAGACCAGCTCGAGCGAGCCGCCCACGAGCGCGTCGGAGAGATCCTCGCGGTCGCCGCGGGCGCAGACATCGACGGTGCGATCGCCGCCGCCGCAGGCGGTCGCCAGGGCGACCGCGGCCAGGGCGAGCATCGCCGCGAGCGAGGGGCGCGGCGGTCGGCGCTGCGGCGCAACCACGTCTTCAAGGTACACCAGGAACGCGCGCGCGGCCCGCCTCGCGTCGCCGGTGGCGCGAGGCGCTCTCGACGATCGGCAGCCCGGCCGGTGCGCGCGGATCAGGGCCGACCTCCGCCTCGCACGCCGTGCCGGGCGAGCAGGCGGGTCAACATCTGGCGCGAGACGCCAGCCAGCTCGGCCGCGCGCGACACGCTGCCCCCGGCCAGCGCGAGCGCGCGCTCGAGGTAGTCGCGCTCGAAGCGCTCGCCGGCGGCGCGCCGCGCGGTCGGCAGCGGCTCGAGCGAGCTGGTCCGCGGATCGATCGCGGCCGGATCGCTCGCCGCGCGATCGATCGAGGCGGCGAGGACCAGGTGATCGGGATCGATCGCCGCGCGGGTCATCGCGTGGTGGAGCTCGCGCACGTTGCCCGGCCAGTCGTGGGCGGCCAGCACCGCGAGGAGCTCGGGGGACAGGTCGGCGCCGACCTCGGCGGCGAACTGCCCGGCCAGGACCGGGATGTCCTCCGGCCGCTCGCGGAGCGGCGGCAGCCGCACGCGGGCCGCGGCCAGCCGGTAGAACAGGTCCTGGCGGAAGCGGCCGGCGCGCACCTCCTCGGCCAGGTTGCGGTGGGTGGCGGCGACCAGCCGCACGTCGTGGTGCAGCTCGGCGCTGCCGCCGACCCGGCGCGAGGTGCGGCTCTCCAGCACGCGGAGCAGGATCGGCTGCAGCTCGAGCGGCAGCTCGCCGATCTCGTCGAGGAACAGGGTGCCGTGCTCCGCCTCCTCGAACACCCCGCGGCGGGAGGCGTCGGCGCCGGTGAAGGCGCCGCGCTCGTGGCCGAACAGCTCGGCGGCGATGAGGGTGGGGACGTGGGCGCCGCAGTCGAAGACCACGAACGGACCGCCGGCCCGGCGGCTGGCGGCGTGGAGCGCGTGGGCGGCCAGCTCCTTGCCGGTGCCGGTCTCGCCCTCGATGAGGACGGTGATGTCGGCGGCGGCCAGCTTCTCGAGGTCGCCGACCGCGGCGCGCATCTTGACCGAGCGAGCCACCAGATCGCCGAACCGGCGCGGCGCGCCCAGCTCGACCTCGTCCTCGCCGCCCAGGTGATGGACCGCGAGCACGGTGCCGCCGAGGGTGAGGCGGAGCCCGTCGGACAGCGGGGCCCGCTCGATCGGCCACGAGCCGAGCAGGATGCGGTTCTTGGAGCCGAGGTCGCGGATCACGTAGCCGCGGCTGGTGAGGACGATCTCGGCGTGGCGCGACGACACCGTGGAGTCGTGGAGGACGATCTGGCACTCGGGCGCGGAGCCGAGGACCAGCGAGTCGAGCGCGAGCGGGACGCGCAGGCCGCGGTCCGGTCCGCGGATGACGCGCAGCTCGGCGCGGTCGATCAGCAGGCGCGGGTGGTCTCCCTCGAGCAGCCGGGTGGAGATGAAGACGCCGGGCGCCACGTCACCTCGCGAAGCCGATGGCGCTGTGCTGACCGGGAGACAGGTGCACGGTGCGCGGCGGCGAGTACCGCCGCTGATCCTGATAGTAGATGGTGACCCGGTGGGTGCCGGGCTCGACCGCGTGGCGGTAGAGCGGCGTCTCCGGGGCGACCAGGACCCCGTCGATGTAGACAGCGCCCCACGGGCTGGAGCTGACGGTCAGGTACGCGGTCGGAGCGCGCGAGGTGGCGGCGGCGGCGCGGCGACCGGTCCGGCGAGAGCGGCGCGACGGAGCGCGAGGCGGTGGCCGGGAGGCGCCGCCGGCGTTCGGGGGCTCGGCCGGCGCGGAGGGCAGGGGGGCGGACGCGGTCGGAGGGGCAGCCGGGGAGGGAGAGGTGGCGGGGGCCTGACCGACGGGGGAAGGCGCGGCGGTCGCGGCGGTCGCGGCGGGCCCGGCCGGATCGGCGGGCCCGGCCGGATCGGCTCGATCGACAGGCACGATCGGCCCGCTGGTCTCGCCGCGGCGCGCGGTCATCGCCGCCGCCAGCGCCGCCGCACCGACGATCGAGC
>Ga0193753_10000659_pt1 | contig 32806 bp, 22 predicted proteins | sample H1c2metaG_FD_144925 | JGI IMG/M metagenome (GOLD analysis project Ga0193753, IMG submission 144925) | Soil microbial communities from a riparian zone of the East river system, Colorado, United States - H1c2 | ecosystem: Environmental > Terrestrial > Soil > Riparian zone | place: USA: East...
GATCAGCCTGTGTGACACTCATTGACCTAGGACAGACGAGCGTCACAGTACAGCATTGAATTTCGTCCTAGCTGTTGATCACTATGAACTTAACCGAACTCCACTCTGCGGTTGAGGTAGGCGAAGCCTTACCTAGAACACCGCACAAGGTGCGGCGCATAAGTCCTCGTGCCTACCGCCGACCCCCGCCAAGCGACTGGTTGCGTGCACTGAAGGTCATCTCAAAACAGTGGCGGTGGTCAGCTCTGTTTGCCATTACCGTCGTCGTTGTGGTCACGACGGTGACGCTCCTCATGAAGCCGATCTACGAGTCGGAGGGCCGACTTCAAATTGATCCTCCAGGGTCGGAAGTCTTTTCTCTAAACACCACCGGTGTAGGGCTAATCGATTCAGAATACATTGCTACTGAGGCGCAGAAGCTCCAAACGGACGATCTTGCGCTGGCCGCGATCCGGGCTCTTCATCTGGATAAAAATCCCGAGATACTCAGCGACGTACCCAAACGGCCTGCAATCGTCGGCAACTCTGACCAGCCAACGCCGGCCGAACTAGCAGCGCTTCGTAGTTTCCAATCGCGGCTCTCGATTCGTCGTGACCCTGCGAGCCGCCTCGTCGGAGTAACTTTTGCCGCTCACGATCCGCGACTTTCAGCTGACGTCGTGAATTCTCTGATGAAACTAATGGTGCAGCGAAACCTCGAGGCGCGAAGCCAAGCGATCGCCGACTCTTCGATGTGGCTTTCAAGACAATTGGACGACATCCGGGAGAAGATGGAAGCGTCCGCAAGCGCCCTCGCCAGTTTTGGCGCGAAGACCGGCATTGCCGATGTAGACCCTAATTCCAACACCTATGCCGAAAAAATGGGCGACCTCAACAAGCAGCTGGTGTTGGCAGAGTCAGACAGGATTCAGTTCCAATCGTTTCTATCGCCGGTAAACAACCCTGAATCTCTACCGCAGGTTCGAAATAATATGGTTGTACAGGCGCTTACTCAGAAGCTTGCCGAAGCGGAATCGCAACTCGCCCAATCACGCGTGATCTACGGGCCAAATCATGCGGAAGTCCGCAAGCTGCAGAATCAAGTGAAGGAACTGGGGGATCAGATCAAGGAGCAGAGTGTAGCCATCGTCTCGGAGCTCTGGACGAACTATCGTGCTGCAAAAGCACGCGAGACATTGTTAAACGGACAGGTAAAAGTGGCGACCACGGATCTAACTACTTTGGCACAGTACAACGTGCTCAAGAGGGAGGCCCAAGCTGACCGGGAACTTTACAACTCACTCTACGCCAAAATTAAAGAGGCCGGGATCTCTGCGGCGTCGAAATCGAGCAACATCCATATAGTGAGCCAAGCACGTGCGCTCGAGCATCCGACCCGTCCTCACCGGACAATGAATATCCTCGCGGGAGTCTTGATGGGACTAATTGGCGGTGTGGCATTGGCTTTCGTGAAGGACCGGCTTCAGGATCGTATTCATACCGCAGATGAGATTCGCGATTGGGTCGGTTTGCCCTCAGTTACAGTTGTTCCCGCGATCCAGACATCCCACAACAAAATGGCGATTTGGGGAACCAGTCGAGCAAATTTAAATTCGAATTGGCGAAATGAGCCGAATTGTTTCTTGCTTCAACGTCCGAATTCGCCCGAGTCGGAAGCCGTGCAAGCTTTACGGACGATGTTGTTCTCGTCTCAAACGGAGGATCCGCCAAGGGTTGTTCTTGTCACTTCGCCTTTACCTGGAGAAGGTAAGACCACACTAGCAAATAACTTGGCGATCGCGTTGACGATGCAGGGCAAAACATGTCTGGTTGATGCCGATCTCCGGATGCCCTCGGTCGGGCTGAGCTTCAAGTTGTTTCCAAGATTTGGCCTCGAACATTACTTGCAAGGCTCAGCAAACCTCGATCAGGTCATGTTTCCATCCGCTCAAGTCAAGAACCTGACAATCATTCCGGCAGTTGCGCCGGCTGAGCATGCAAACTATCTGTTGACTGGTGGTCCCATCCTAAAACTGGTGGCACGTCTACGCGAACGCTTCGACTTCGTTGTGATCGACACCCCGCCAATCCTGCCTTATGCAGATGGGCTTGCTATCTCAACCCTGGTGGACGGCATAATTCTGGTGGGTCGTGCAGGAGAGACCCCGAGAGGGGCGATAACGCGGAGCATGGAATTGCTTGACGTGATGAAGTCGGCCCCTATCCTAACTGTCGTGCTGAATGCGGTAGATGAACGCTATGGCTATGGTGTCTACAGTCAGTAGCAGTACATCACATCGCCGAATCACTATTCGAGCCGCAAATCAGTGGGAACTTAGCTAACTTACATTGAAAGCCTTACTTGTTCACCCATAGTGACGAACGTAGTACGTCATCGCCTGGATCCAACCGTCATCCGCAATTTGAAGGAGGATTTGCTTGTCCACTCATGCGTCGACCCAATTCGAGTTGTCTATTTCAAACCAATCTTTAGCCGAATCTATTCCTTTTCTGGATCTGAAAACACAGTTTGCAGAGATTAGGGATGAAGTTCTCGAGGCAGTCACTCGTGTACTTGAATCTCAGCACTTTATCCTCGGTCCCGAGGTCGAAGCGCTAGAACGCGAAATGGCCGAGTACGTAGGCGCAAAGTTCGCGGTCGGATGCGGCTCTGGGTCGGACGCGCTTTTACTGTCGCTGATGGCCATTGGAATTGAACCAGATGATGAGGTTATTACATCTCCATTCACCTTCGGGGCCACAGCGGGTTCCATTGCTCGATTGAAGGCTCGCACAGTGTTTGTGGATATTAATCGATCTACATTCAACATCGACGAACGGCAACTCGAAGCAGCAATTACGCCGCGCAGTCGTGCCATTATGCCCATCCACCTTTTTGGTCTACCGGCAAATATGGACGCGGTGTTGGAGATCGCACACAAACATCGTCTTGCCGTAGTCGAAGATGCTGCTCAGGCCATCGGTGCGCGATGGAAGGAGAAAGGCGTTGGCACTCTGGGAACGCTTGGCTGCTTTAGCTTCTTCCCCTCTAAAAACCTGGGCGGTGCAGGCGACGGAGGCCTGATCACAACCAACGATCCGGAGTTGGCGCAACGCCTTCGCATACTTCGAGTTCACGGCGCGAGAAATAAATATAAGTACGAACTGTTGGGGATCAATAGCAGGATCGATGCACTACAGGCGGCGATTCTGCGGGTCAAACTCCGGCATCTGAACGGCTGGACGCAACGCCGTCGTCGAAATGCCGAGAGCTACCGCGAATTGTTCGCCGAATACGAGTTGACCAAAAAGCTTGGACTGCCTTCTTCGGAGGAAGGCAGTTTTCATGTCTACAACCAGTATTCGATCTGCGTTCCGCGACGAGACGAATTGCAGGCATACCTGCGCGACCGTGGAATTCCGACAGAGATCTACTACCCAAGCCCACTTCATGTTGAACCGGCATTCGCCTATCTCGGCTACCGCAACGGGGACTTTCCAAACGCCGAAGACACCTGTCGCAAGGTGCTCTCATTACCAATTTATCCGGAGTTAAAGCCCGACCAACAGCGGGCCATTGTTGAAACTATCTGGCGTTTTTACGCAGGTGAGGCTTAGAAAGTAAGGCAACAAAATCTTGAGACTCTTAGAGGAGGAACAATGCTTCCAGGTATTGCTGTGATTGGAAATGGGTACTGGGGAAAAAACCTCGTGCGAAATTTCCATGCTCTTGGCGTTCTAAAGTGTGTCTGTGATTCGCGTACGGAAGCTCTACAAGAGGCGCATGCGCAGTTTGGCGTGGATACCTGCTCTTCGCTGGAAACACTTCTGGCCAATCCCGAAGTTCAAGGGGTGGCTATCGCGGCACCTGCGGTTCAGCATCACGAGCTAGTTAAAGAGTGCCTGCGCGCAGGAAAAGATGTGTACGTAGAAAAGCCACTTGCGTTGCAAGTGGATCAGGGACAGGAACTCGTTGACATCGCGGAGAAGGGGCACCGGGTTCTTATGGTCGGACATATCCTCCAATATCACCCAGCGGTTTTGAGACTCAAGGAATTGATCGGCTTCGGCGAGTTGGGTCGAATCCAGTACATCTACTCGTCACGTCTCAACTGGGGCAAGCTTCGCACAGAGGAGAACATCCTCTGGAGCTTTGCTCCACATGACATTTCAGCCATCCTCTATCTTTTGGATGAGGTACCAGTCAGCGTAACAGCCACGGGCGGTGCATACATTAACCCGCAGATCTATGACACCACGCTGACCGCTTGTGAGTTCCAAAGCGGCGTGAAGGCTCACATCTTTGTGAGTTGGCTCCATCCATTCAAAGAGCAAAGAATGGTTATTGTTGGCGAAACAAAAACGGCGGTTTTCGATGATGTTAAAAAAGAGGGCAAGCTTGTCCTCTATCCCCATCGTATCGATTGGGTCAACCGTATACCGGTAGCCTGCAAGGACGAAGGGCAAGTCGTGCCGCTTCCGGCAGAGGAGCCGCTTAGAAAGGAATGCGAACACTTTATTGAGTGTATGGTTACCCGTACGAGGCCACGAACCGATGGCAAGAATGGCGTGCGAGTGCTGCGGGTACTTGATGCCTGTGAGCGATCACTGCACGCGCAAGCTGTAATGGTTAATGTTCACGAGGTCACAACAAAATATTTTGCGGACCCCACTGCTGTCATCGATAGTGGATGCGAAATTGGTCATGGCAGCAAGATTTGGCATTTCAGCCATGTGATGGCCGGTTCACAGATCGGGCGCAACTGCAATCTCGGGCAGAACGTCGTGATCAGCCCCGGTGTCAAAATTGGAGATAGAGTAAAGATCCAAAATAACGTCTCCGTATATACCGGTGTAGAACTTGAAGATGACGTTTTCTGTGGACCGTCGATGGTCTTCACCAACGTGATCAATCCACGCAGCCACGTTGAACGCAAACACGAGTACAAAAGAACCCTTGTCAAACGAGGCGCCTCCATTGGGGCAAATGCAACCATCGTCTGCGGCGTCACGTTGGGCCAGTATTGTTTCGTGGCCGCCGGAGCCGTAGTTGTCCACGATGTACCCGACTACGGCTTAGCGATGGGCGTTCCAGCAGTTCCGGCAGGCTGGATGTGCATTTGCGGTGTCCGTCTGCCAAAAACTGGCAAGGTGAGCTGCCGCGATTGTGGGCGCAGCTATCTCATCGAAGGGTGCCATTGCCGAGAGTTAACCCACGCCTCCGTGGTTGCGGCATAGAACCGTCTCAATATTTCCCTATTGATCAATTAGTTCTGAATTGGAGTGTTCCTATGCAAGACAATACGATCCCTTTTCATCGTCCATCGATCGGCCCAGAGGAGTTGCAGGCCGTACGCGAAGTTCTTGAATCCCGCTGGTTGACCACGGGACCGGTCACTCAGCAATTCGAACGGGAGTTTGCGGCGTTCGTCGATTGCAAATATGCGGTCGCGGTAAACTCCTGTACGGCTGCTCTTCATCTAGCACTCGATGCGGCGAGGATATCCGCTGGAGACGAAGTGTTGGTGCCAAGTTATACTTTCGCAGCAACGGCGGAGGTAGTGGTTTACCTGGGCGCGCGGCCAGTGTTATGCGACAGTTTGCCTGGTGGGTTCAACATTGATCCCGTCGATGCCGCTCGCAGAATTACGCCAAAAACACGCGCCATCATTGCTGTGCATATTGCCGGAGAACCTTGCGACTTGCAGGCCCTTCGTGATCTTGCCGAGCGTCATTCGCTTCACTTGATCGAGGATGCTGCACACGCCCTGCCAGCCAGCTATGGCGGGCGACGAATCGGATCTATTTCAGAGTTTACGGCGTTCAGCTTTTACGCCACGAAGACAATCACCACCGGTGAGGGTGGGATGCTAACGACCAATGATCAGACGTACGCGAGACGAGCTTCAACCATGCGATTACATGGCATAAGTGGGGACGCATGGAAGCGCTATACCAATCAGGGCTCATGGTACTACGAGGTCGTGGATGCGGGCTTCAAATCGAACATGCCGGACTTACTGGCAGCGTTGGGATTAGCGCAGTTGAAGAAGGCAGAGGCATTTCATCGCCGGCGTTGCGAGATTGCGGATGTCTATTTGCGGAGATTGTCCCGCATAGAAGAGTTCGAAATGCCGCCCACAGGGAATGTGAATACCACGCATTCCTGGCATCTCTTCATACTACGGCTCCGATCTAAGATGCTAGCGAGTAGTCGAGATGATTTGGTGCATCAATTAAAACAAGCAGGAATCGGCACCAGCATTCATTTCATTCCTCTTCACTTGCATCCGTATTATCGGAATCGCTATGGCTATTCGCCTGGGGACTTCCCTCAAGCGGAAGATGCATTCGCACGATGCATCTCTCTTCCGATCTATCCAGATATGAACGAATCGGACGTGGAGAGGGTAGTAAGCTCCATCGAACAATTTGCCCAAAAGAACAGCCGGCAGATGCACGCGTGCGCAAGTTAAAGACTGGAGACTTTCGTGGGTCCGAGTATTTGGACACATTCACAATCTAATGTCGGCTCAAACTGGTGCCTGTCCGCTGGCAAGCGTTGGATGGATATAGTGGCCGCAACGCTTGGTATGCTCCTGTTATCGCCTGTGATTTTGGTGATCGCGTTAGCCGTCGCAGTCAACTCAGGCAAGCCGTTGCTCTTTCGACAACAGCGGGTCGGTCAGAACGGCCAAGCTTTTCATCTGCTAAAATTCCGCACCATGACAGCAACAACCAAAAATGGCGTGGGTCTGACTCGAGATGGCGATTCTCGTGTCACCCGGATAGGCCGCTGGCTCCGGAAACGGAAGCTTGATGAGTTGCCGCAACTATTCAACGTGCTGAAGGGCGAGATGACCCTGGTTGGTCCCCGACCCGATCTAGAGGAATTTTGGTTGCGAGCCAGCGCTGAAGATCGGCGGGTTCTGGAACTCAAGCCCGGCATAACCGGTGCTGCCAGTCTCGCTTTTTGTGATGAAGAACTGTTATTAGCGCAAGTTTCTCCCGAATATTTAACATCGTTCTACCTTGAACTAGTACTTCCACAAAAGGCGAGAATTGACCGCGAGTACGCTGTGCGTGCGACGTTACGAAGCGACTGCGCCATTCTGCTAAAGACGGTACTCGTGCCCTTATTTCGGATGCACCGCTTCACGGAAGTCATTGAAAGGGAAATCAATGAGCAGGTTTCCAAATAACAACAAATTCGCATTTACGATTCTTGATGACACCGACCTGAGCACCGTCGAAAACGTCAGCCCTGTATATCGTCTCCTCGCCGAGCTCGGTATGCGGACAACTAAATCGGTATGGCCGCTCGCCAGCGTTCGCGACGGCCTGCAGGGGGGGTGCAGTCTTCAGGATGCTGATTACCTTAAATTTATTCTTGACCTAAGAGACCAAGGATTCGAGATCTCACTGCACAATGTGCGCAATCATGACTCTACGCGTGAGATGGTCCAACAGGGTCTGGAGGAATTTCGAAGTCTTACCGGTCGCTATCCACGTGTACAGACGAATCATTCCATGAATCGCGAGAACATTTATTGGGGAGCGTCGCGTTTCAACAGGCTTCGCCTTCTGTATAGAGCGGGCACGGCGTTGAAGGACGGATATAATTTTGAAGGGCACGAACCTAACACTGCCTTTTTCTGGGGCGACCTGTGCCGCGAAAGAGTGGACTACGTTCGCAACTTTGTCTTCCGTGAGATCAACCTGGATCGTGTAAATCCAACGATGCCCTATCACGATCTGGCACGGCCTTTTGTCAATCACTGGTTCAGTAGTTGCAGGGGTGGGAACGCGAACAGTTTCTGCGAAACCCTATGCGAGGCCAATCAGGATCGCCTCGAGGCTGAAGGTGGCGTTTGCATCATGTACGTACATTTTGCTTGCGGCTTCGTGACGAGGGGCGTCGTCGACACGAGGGTGGAACAGCTTCTGCGCAGGCTTGCGACTCGAGATGGCTGGTTCGTGCCGGTCTCAACGTTGCTGGACTTTCTTCGCAAAGAACGGAAGACAAGTATTATCTCCGCGGGCGAACTCTACTCAATGGAACAGCGTTGGGCTTTTGAGAAGGCCGTCTTGTTGGCCGGCCGCGTTTTTCACCCACCTGTAACGTGGGGTTATCGCCCCCCGGAATCGACCCATGTCCACGGATACTAGTCCAAAGCCGTATCGCATAGCACACCTTACATCCGCGCACGCTCCCTTGGATGTACGTATATTTCACAAAGAGTGTCGTTCACTCGCGCGCGCAGGATATGAGGTCATCGTTCTAGGAAACCACGAGTCCAATAAGATAGTCGACGCGGTGAGGCTGCAAGGATTGGGTGCGGCTAGCGGCCGGATCCAAAGGATGACAGTCAAACTGGCTGAGATGTGCCGTGCGGCGCTTGAGGTTGCGGCGGATGTATACCACATTCACGATCCCGAACTACTCGTTGTGGGACTCGTTCTTCGTGTGGCCGGTAAACGGGTGGTTTACGACATACATGAAGACCTTCCTAGAACTGTACTCCTAAAGGCTTATGTTCCGAAGATTCTCCGAAAGCCCCTATTGTGGATTGTGGAGCGTGCGGAGAATGCTGCCGCACGATGCATGAGTGGTCTGATCACGGCTACCCCCGCGCTAGCAGATCGGTTTCGATCCATCCACCGCAATACTGTCGTCGTAAATAACTTTGTAATTCTGGAGGAATTTATCCCCTCAAATAGATCGGAGTGGAAGAATCGTGATTCGGCCGTTGCATACTACGGCGGACTCTCAAAAGAACGTGGAATTCAAGAGATGGTGGAGGCGATGGATTTACTTCCTGGAATGTTGCATCTAAAACTTGAGTTGGGCGGCTGGTTCTATGTGAAAGGACAGGAAGCTGACCTCGCGGCTAAGCCATACTGGAAGCACGTCAACTGGCACGGCGAACTTGACCGCAAGGACATCGCGTCGTTACTCAACCGGGTACAGGTAGGATTGGTGGTCTTGCACCCCGCTGAGGCCTACCTGACTTCGCAACCAACCAAACTTTTCGAATACATGGCCGCCGGGATTCCTGTGGTCGCATCCGATTTCCCACTCTGGCGCAGTATCATCCAAGGCGCAGGCTGTGGCCTGCTTGTCAATCCTTTCAAGCCCCAGGACATCGCTGATGCAATTGAGTATCTGATAAGAAATCCCAGCGAAGCGGAAGCAATGGGCCAGTGCGGACGTAGAGCAGCCGAAGACCACTTTAGCTGGGCCAATGAGGAGCGGGTGCTACTGTCATTTTATTCCTCTCTGCTACCCAGCCGTGAAGTTCTGGGTGCAGAAACCATGGCAGTCTGAGTCGCCGGTGCAACGCGCAAGAACAATCAATTTTCTTTTCCGATGCTTTCACCAAGCGCCCAGGAATAGTTATGAAAATTCAGTTTGTGAGTCACGCGAGCTTCAGTGTCGAAAGTGGGGGAATTACACTTTTATCCGATCCCTGGTTGTTCGGGAAGGCATTCAATCAGGGATGGGCTCTGCTGAGTCCTGCTGCCACAGTGCCTTGGGAAAAAATTGATTATGTCTGGATCTCCCATCAGCATCCCGATCACCTTCATTTTCCGACGCTCAAAAGTCTTCCTTCTGAGGAAAAGAGTCGCCTGACCATGCTCTACCAGAAGCATGCATCTCCGCGGATTCCTAAGGTATTGCGAGGCTTGGGATATCCAAACGTCCAGGAACTTACTTTGAACAAGTGGACGACGTTGCACGGCGGAATAGAAGTGATGTGTGGTTCAGTGGGATCGATGGATTCCTGGATAGCCATTCGCTCTGAAAAAATGAATATCTTAAACTTGAACGATTGCATCATCGAGCCGGACCACCTGAAGCATATCTCGAAAATGGTCGGTACAGTAACTGTTCTGCTGACGCAGTTCTCGTTCGCGAACTGGATTGGAAACCACGCCGACGAGCTGGGAGAGGTTGAAGCAAAGCTGCGAGATCTACGATTTCGCGTAAATTTGCTCAAACCGGAAGCGACTATTCCATTCGCCAGCTTCATTTATTTCTGCAACCAGGAAAATAGTTGGATGAATGAATTTTCCGTTACTCCACAGCGAATTGCAGGTCTTGGTCTCCCGGGCGTTAACTTCATGTACCCCGGTGATGAATGGAACTCTGAAATTCGAAATTTTCATTCCGCTGGGGCCATCGAAAGATACATGAACGATATTGCCGGACCGAAGGTGCTCGATGGCACACCGCCTGAGACCTCTATACACACCGTTCAACAAGCGGTAGATAGAACCTTACGAACTGTACGTTCGCGGTTCAGTAAACTCATCATCGCGCGAATCAAGCCGTTTTCAATCTATCTACACGATTTGGACAAGGTCTTAATTGTGAATCCGGCCGGCATTTGTGATGCATCTGACGCTACGCCAGATACACGCGAGTCGGCGCGATATGTGATGTGCAGTCAGACAGCATGGTATGCATTTGCGTTCAGTTGGGGTTGGGCGGCAATGGATGTCTCCGGCATGTACTCCGATCGTCGCTTTAGAGAGCCGAATCCGCTGGCGTTCTACCTCAACCTACTCTCGACGGAGTGTCTAAGTTTCGGGACTGTTTATCAAACGAAACGAACTCTTAAGTTCCTCTGGGCAAAGCGACACGAGCTCGCATATCGTGCGAGAACACATCTCAACCCCCGCAGACAGTCTGCCGGTGAGACGGGTAGTCAGCAAGAAGGCCTTGCAGAGCGCCGGGCATCCTAGCCTCGGGGCTGTGCTGTTTGTGGTCTGCCGCATTGGAGCGGCTGAAAAATATGTGTGGAATATTCGGCGCCGTAAACATAGATGGATTTTTCGATTGCGCTGCATTCGAGCGCTTCTCGAAGCTTAATAATGTGACATCGTATCGTGGACCTGATGATCACGGAGTGCAGCGGATGAAGCTTAAGCAGTCGGAAGGACAGGTAGGTGAGTGTTTCGACGTGTTTGTAGGGAATCGCCGTCTGTCGATACTCGATCTCACATCGAACGGTCACCAACCGATGACAGATCACCAGGGCCGCTGGATCGCATACAACGGCGAAATCTTCAACTATCTGGAGTTGCGGAACGAGCTGCAGATAAAAGGGCATCAGTTTACTACTTACACCGATACCGAAGTCATTTTGCATATTTATAGCGAATATGGTGAGCAGGGATTTAGTCGTCTCAACGGTATGTGGGCCTTTGTCATCGTCGACATACCGAATCGGCGCGTAGTGCTGAGCAGGGATCGGTTTTCCATCAAGCCGCTATATCTTCTACGCCTTACCGGCTGCACCTACTTCGCGAGCGAGATCAAGCAACTTCTTCCTCTCCTACCGGCGCGTCGGCTCAATATCGAAACCATGTCGGCATTCATCACTCAGGGATTGCTCGATCATTCACAGGAGACATTTTACGAGGGCATCATCAAGGCGCCGCCGCGGACGAACATTGTTATTACGCTCGACACCGGGGACGAGAGAGAAAGCGAGTATTGGGACTTTGGCCCCACCAACGTCATAAGTTCACCGCAGGAAGCCGTGGCGCGGTTCCGCGAGCTTTTCCTCGACAGCATCAAGTTGCGTCTCCGTAGCGACGTCAAGGTGGGAGTACTGTTGAGTGGTGGTCTCGATTCGTCTGCAATTGCGGTCGGCTGCAGAATGATGGGTGATGACAGAGTCGAAACCTATTCGATCGTATCTGAGAACGGTCTTTGCGACGAGCACCAACATATAAATATTCTAGTCGAAACGGGTCTGAAGAATCGTCAAATTGTTTTCAAATGCGATGACGTTCTCCAGGATCTGGATAATGTTCTCGTGCACAGCGATGAGCCCGTCGGCGGCTTCAGCGTAGTGGCACAGTACAAATTATTCCGTGCTATTAAGCAGGAGACGGACGTCACCGTTCTTCTGAGCGGTCAAGGAGGGGATGAAGTTCTGCTTGGCTATTTGAAGTTCTTCTTCTTCCATCTAAAATTGTTGTACCTCCAACGCAGGTATTTGCAAGCTATGTTTCAGTTGGGTGCGAGCCTGTATCAACGCACAGTAGTGCATCAGTTTACATTGCGTTCAGCTCGACGTTATATACCGACGCTTGGTACAGGCCTGGACCGTGCGTTCAAGTCGGACTTTGCTCCCGTGCCGATTTGGTCGTGCGGGGACATAGCATCTCGTCAGATCGCAGATATCGAGAAATACTCTGTTCCAGCCCTGACACATTACGAGGATCGAAACTCGATGGCGCATTCGCTCGAGGTGAGGCATCCTTTTCTTGATCACAGGGTTGTTGACCTCCTGATAAACGTTCCGACTGAATGGAAGATTAAAAACGGATGGACAAAGTATCTGCTGCGACAGGCGTTTCCCGAGCTGCCCGACGCAATTCGCTGGCGTCGAGACAAACAGGGTTTCTTGACCCCGGAAAAGGACTGGCTAAAGCATGATCTAGCCCCTCTAATCAGCAGTACGTTCCACGATAGTGAACTTTCGCGGGCGGGCATCCTAAACGACCGAGAATTCTTGACATATTACAACCGGTTTCAACGTGGAGAGGCTATCCCAGACAGTGATATTGCCCGTACGTTCATTGCGGAAAGATGGATGCAGCGTGCCTTCTGACAGCACGCAACACAAACTCTTTTCTCCCAGAAAGTACCGGTTGATCGAGCGCGCCAACATGGGTCGCAGTTGCCCGTCACTTAGATTAATTACTTCTGAGAGGAAGCGATGGTAACGAGCTTTTCGGTAAAATATGTCGGATGAGATCACCGGACGGCTCGCTAGACTGCGGCGCAATTTTCCGTTCGCGACGAACGTGTTCGTGCTTAGTGGGGGGGCCTCTCTAGGGCACATTTTCACGCTGGCGGCAGCGCCGATGTTGACACGGTTGTATCTGCCGAACGACATCGGTGATTTAGGCCTGTTTAACGCATTCCTTGCGGTTGGTGTAGTGTCAGCCTCGCTGCAATATGACGTGGCAATCGTATCTGCGCCAAGCCAAAAAGAGGCCGCGCATCTCGCCACTCTTTCAACATTGCTGATCCTTCCAATGAGCGCAATCGGCGGGCTCTTGTTGTATTTCATGATTCACTTCTCGCTCCTTGGCTTCGGTTCATTACCGGTGTATGCAGCAGTGTTGATTATTCCAACGATTTTTTTTGCCGGCTTATTTTCGATCCTGCGGTACTGGTCACTTCGTGATGATTGCTTCGATATCGTGTCGCAAGCGGTCATTCTTCAGAATGGCGGACGCAGCGTATCGCAAGTCGCTCTGGGGGCAATCGGATCACATTCGCTAGGGTTGTTTTTCGGGGAAGTCGTTGGCCGAGGCATCGGAATGGGTCGCATGATGCGGAATACCTGGCCGTTGATGCGCAAGTACGGTCTCAGTGTTCGCGATGCCTCAAAAGCGTTAAGGAGCAATCGGCAATTCCCCCTGTACTCGACACCCTCCTCGTTGCTCAATGAGCTTGGCACGAGTCTGCCGTTGCCGCTACTGGTAACGCTCTATGGTGCCGACGTTGGCGGATATTATTCCTTAGTGTGGAGAGTCTTGGCCGTACCGGTAGTGCTAGTCGGCTCGAGCATGGCCGATGCATTCCACAGTCGCGCTGCAGTCTATGCCCGCGAAGATCCAAAACGTATTTTGTGGTTCTTTCACAATACCAGTATGGGATTGTTGGCACTTGGTATCCTCCCTGCCTTGATGATCTTCTTCTTCGGTGAACCGATCTTTCTTTTCGTATTTGGAGCTAAATGGAAATTGTCGGGGATCATCGCCTCAATCGTTGCCCCTTGGTTTTTGGCATCCTTTATCGTCAGCCCGTTAAGCCGATTAGTTTACGTATTACACGGTCAACGCCTTAAACTTATCTACGACATCTTGATCCTCGGTGGAAACATTATGGTTTTCTTCATCGCCCGTCACTTTGTCTGGCCAATGCTCCACATGGTGACCGCAATGAGTGCGATAAACACGGCCTCCAAAGTTGTCTATTACTTTGTACTGCTTCGGATTGCGGCTACCGTGAGAACGGTGTAACGCTACATGACGCGTAGGGACTGTCAATAGCTACAGCGAATTGCGAATTGGTCGGAAACTGACGCGACAGCATGGACCGGTAGAATGACAATTCTACGACTCGACTTCTGAAAGATCGTTCAGTGAGTGGTTTCGCTCTGGGTTTTACTGTTTCGTGCTCGATATTTGAATGTCAACGGACTTCTGCGTCACTCAAAGATACGTTATGACAACTCAAACAAATTCGATTCAAGGCAGCTTTCAGCTCCGGAAGATTTTGCGCTCTCGAACTGTCATGGTTTTAATCTGCACACTGTATGTCGTGGTTTTCGTTCTTGTGTACAAACTGGTAATCGTGCCGATATGGGGTTACGAGGGATTCCGCTACAGGGCGGCGCTACCGCATGCGGCTGCTGGATGGGTGCTCGCGGCACTGCCCTCGTTGTGGATGCCGATCCAGTTGAGACGCCCGTCCCAGGTTGTGTATTGGTTGCTCTATCTGCTGGTCCTAGTTCCTTCGTGTCTGGTTCCAATTTATGCATTAGATGACCAATCCAGCGGTCCACTTCTGCTGGCAACTTGTCTGGTGGTCGTATTCGCTCTAACTAGTCTGATTTATCGTCTTCCATTGCTCCCACTCAAGCGCATACATCTCCAAAGCTATGAATTTAGCGTGATGCTAGCCCTCATAAGCATCACTTGCTACGCATTGATGATTTCGCGTTTTGGCCTCCATTTTCACTACGTTTCGTTTGAGGACACCTACGCGGTACGCGCGCAGTTTCAAGACGCTCTAACACAGGCCCCGGCTCTAGTGGCATATGCAATTGGTTGGCAAGCTTGGGTAATCAATCCGTTTGTGATGGCGATGGGCCTGAGATCACGGCGAATGTCCTGGATCCTGGCTGGTGCGGCGGGCCAGTTCGCCATCTACTCCATTACCGCTTTCCGATCCATGCTGTTCTCCGCAGGTTTATTGCTCTATATCTTGTGGGTGATGCGATCTACGAAGGCGTTTGGTTCGCGATTGGCCCTAACCTGGACTGCGATCTTCGCGGGCACAGGCATATCGCTGTTCTTCGGCTATGGATTGATGGCTGAGGCGATTGTCGGAGTACGCATGACTGCACTCCCGGGGCTACTCACGGGCTACTATTACGAGTTCTTTTCATCGCACCCCCAGGCGCACCTAGGCCACAGCATTCTACGCTCGCTAGTCGATTATCCCTACGCTGTAGAGCCTCCATATTTGATCGGCGCCCGATATTTCCATAGCGCCAGCAATGATGCCAACGCAAATATCTGGGCGGACGCGTACGCTAACTTCGGATACCCGGGGATCGTCTGCTTCACAATCCTGTTCGCCATACTTCTGTGGCTCTACGACTCAATAGCCGCCGGATCTCGCAACACGCGGGTGGCAGCACTCGCAATCGGCCTTCCCGCATTTGCCCTTGCAAATGGCGGTCTCTTGACCTCGCTGCTGACCAACGGCGTAGCTCTCGCAATGCTATTGGTGTATCTGATGCCTTCTATCACTTACGACGAGGCTCGACATTCTTCTGTGCCAGTCGCCGTTGTATAGAGTATCGATTTTCTTGAAGCACAGGTCGCGCTCAAACATTCCAAAGTGCTACCGCGTTGAGTTCGCTAACAACTTCGAAACCAAATCACTTCCAGACAGAACAACTAAGGTCACGTCGTAGAAGCAGCCGTAATACTGCCCAACGGATCGAGTGGGCAAGAATCGGCGTCGCGCTGAAAATTTTATAGGTCCAACCTTAGGAGAAAATAATATGGCACAACAAATCAAACGCGTCGCAGTTGTTGGCGGTGCAGGGTATCTTGGGAGCACTCTATGTGCTCTTCTTGTCAACCGAGGTTTCGAGGTTATATCGATTGATGCTCACTGGTTCGGCGACGACGCTTTGCGTTCTCTTCGCGGTCATCCGTTCTTCAGTAACCTAAAAATCGATGTTCCACACGGTGACGAAGTAATACCGCATCTGCGCGGTTGTGAAGCCGTGATATGGGTGGCGGGGCTCGTCGGAGATCCAGCTTGCGATCTGGATATCGGCTTCACCTACAGTTGCAACTATCGGAGTGTGCTTACTCTCGCCAACATCTGCAAATGGCTAGGAATCCGCAGGTTTATTTTTGCATCGAGCTGTAGCGTCTACGGAAAGTCAAGTGCCGAAGTAGGCCATCTAAATGAAGAGTCAGCTACCTGCCCCTTGTCTTTCTACGCACGAGACAAACTTGCCTGTGAGAAAGCCCTTCGAGGAATGGCTGATGATTCATTCCATCCCAGCATTTTGAGGCTTTCCACTTTGTTTGGCTGGTCAAATCGGATGCGCTTCGACTTAGTTGTTAATCTTCTCTCGGCGAGAGCTTACATGGGAGATACGCTGGAGATATTCGGAGGCGGGCAACGTCGGCCGTTTTTGCATGTGAAGGATGCTGCGCGTGCATTTGCCACCGTGCTGTCAAGCGATATTCCACTTATTTCTAGCAGTATTTTTAACGTCGGAGCTGATGCCAACAATCACCGTATTAACGATATTGCGGACCTCGTCCATTCCGCAGTCCCCGATGCGAGAGTAAAGTTTATGTCTGAAGCCGTAGACCTTCGAGACTACGATGTGGACTTCTCGAAGATCACCAACACTCTTTCTTATCAGACCGAGTTCTCAGTACTGCAGGGTATCGTTGAGATACAACAGAAGTTGGCCGAATCTAACGCAATAAACATTGGTGATCCTCTCTACGTCAATGAGAAAAGAACCCGGCAACTCATAAGCGAGAGCTGTACGAGTGGTCGACACACGGAATCGCGAGCTTCTGAACTTATCGGGAGCGCAGCATAACATTTCATATTCTCTGGACGCGCAAGGTGTTCGTGAAGATGCAAGATCGTGCCTGGACAGGTAGATTAATGGCGGCGGGGCTGAGTGGTCTGTTGCTGGGCTGTCCGCTCTGGCAGTCCAGTCACGCCTCTCAGCTCGCCTCGTCAACGCTTCCTAGGTCCGTTGCGAGAGGCGTATCGTCGAGTATCCTGCGTTACGTGAGCCCGACCGGAAATGATACCGGCGATGGCAGCTATAACCAACCTTGGGCCACTTTACAACACGCCGATAAACTTGTCAGGCCCGGCGATACGGTAGTGGTGCTAGACGGAATATATAGAGGCGACGTCACCCTTAACTCGAGTGGCACAGCCGAACATCACATTATCTACAGGGCCCAGAATAAGTGGAAGGCTAAATTAGTGGGGACGGGTAAAGGAGATGGCACTGCGGTGGTCCGATTGGGCGGTGGCTATACGATCATCCAAGATTTTGACGTTACAGGAAGTGACGCGAACGGCATCATCCTCGCATACACCGGTACCGCAGCAATTTTTAATAAAGCGATAGGTAACTATGTCCACGATTTGATTACATCGTGTGACTCCAATAGCGGGACTGCTATCGAGACCGGCAGTGGCGATAACTACACCGGCATCGCCCATAACGACATGATTGGCAACGTGATTACAAATATCACACCCTATAAGGGCTGCCCCGGAGGACATCAAGCAAGTGGACTTTTTGCAGAAACTCCTTATTCGATGATTACCAATAATATTGTCATCAATGCCGGCTATGCCATCCAGACGTGGCATGCAGCTTCAAATATCACCATCTACGGAAACACGTTATTGAATAATCTACGGTCTATCACCGTGGGCGCTGGTGATTCTCCTTATGGTGTGACGAACGACTATAGCCTTGTGCAGAACAACATCATCTATAACAGCGCTCATACGGCTATTGCGGAATCAGGTAAGACGGGACCACACAATAGGTATATCGATAACCTCATCTTTCGTGGAGACACAAGCATCCGCCTGAACAATGGATTACGTGCAACGGGCACGATTAATGCGGATCCAATCTTTGTCAACAACACGGGAACGGTGGCAGGCAATTATCGGATACAAGCGAACTCGCCGGCTCATTGGAGGTTACTCTCGCAGGATGAGGCGATAGCGGTTGCTGGTGCAAGTCAGGTTCACCATATAAATGCAACTTTGACCGAAACAGTAGGGGTCACTGGTGTTCCTGCTTCCGGAGTTAGCGCTAGTGCGACATCTATTACACTCGGTCAGTCATCCGTCATCACATGGACGACAAAGAATGCCGTTAGCGCAACCTTGAACGGTGCGCCAATTCCACTTACAGGTTCCGTCACCGTGCAACCAACTGTAAAGACAACCTACAAGGTTGTTGCGACCAGCGCTACAGGCGAGATAGATTGGGGTTCAGCTACGGTGTCAGTCCATCCGTGAAGTATCGGCACTTGGGCACGACGATTTCCGGATAGGAAGAGCGAGTTACAACGGATTCTTCATTCGCAACGGTTGCAAGATTCAACTAGTGAGGTGATACGGCTGCCAACTGTGAAAGCAAGGGGCGGTGGCCGTATGCCACGCTGACTCCGCCCCTTCCTTAGCTATTGGACCGTTACAGTCGCTGCCCCCCAATCTGTTGTGCCCGATGCACCGGTTGCGGTGAAACGATAGGTAGTCGTTGCTGTAGGCCGTACTACCTGCGAGCCGCTTATCGGAACCGGAGTGCCGTTCAAAGTCCCGCTCACTGCATTCTTCGACGTCCAGGTGAGAGTTGCAGAATTTCCGGAGACGATTGATGTTGTATTCGCGGAGATTCCTGCCGCAACTGGGCCGGATGCTCCAACTGTCACTGTTACTGCTTTGGTAGCGGTTACACCTGACGCGGATTGCGCTACGACTGTGTAGGTCGTGGTGGATGTTGGGCTAACGGTCACCGATGAATTGGCTGCGACGGGTGCTCCATTTAGAGTTTCACTCGATGCGTTCGTTGTGCTCCACGAAATCGTAGAGCTTCCACCGCCAAAAGACAGAGAAGTCGGACTTGCGTTGATGGCAACGGTTGGAGTGGTGTTGCTCGTGTCAAACAGATCGGCACCGATATCAGTCGCTCCAGATTGCGGGCGAGCCGTTCCGGCGAAATCAGTGGTGATACCAGCTAGCGCGAGTCCAGCTCCACGAGCCGGGGAGCTCGACTGAAGTCGATAGTCGCCCGAGGCCGTTCCAGTATTGTTAACGAACATTGGATCCGCGTTGACCGTGCCTGTAGCTTGGAGCCCGTTGTGCAACTGGATCGAGGTATTACCGCCGAAGACGAGATTGTCTTTGTAAAGGTTATTCGTCCCCGTAGTACCGGTTTCGATGATCGCCGGTGCACTTCCATTGATAATAATGTTGTTTTGCACGAGACTGTTGTTATTAGTGATACTCCCCGGAGAATCGCCCGCACCCATGCTGAGGCCGCGCACAGAATTAAGTACGACATTTCCGAAGAAAACCGTATTCGTCGCTGCGTGCCATGCTTCGATGGCGTCGCCGCAGTTCATGACAATATTGTTCGCGACAATACCATCGGGAAGCATCATGGCTATCCCTGAGGCTTGATGTCCTCCAGGGCAGCCGCCTGCCGCGAGAAGATTCACAATCAGGTTCCCTGTAGCCGATTCATGACCGACGCCGGCATAGTTATTGCCACCACTTCCCGTTGTGATGCCAGCCCCAGAATCGCCATCGCAGGGCGTAACCATATCGTGTATGTAATTTCCTATGGCTTGGTTGTAGGACGCGGCCGTTCCATTGGTCGTGAGATTGAAGCCGTTCGCGTTGGACCCTGTGATGTCGAAGTCCTTGACGATCGTGTAGCCTCCCGCCATACCGATGACAGTTGTTCCATCCCCAGTCCCATGGCCTACCAATTTTGCTTGCCACTTATGTTGTGCGACATAAGTAACAGGATGGCCTGACGTTCCTCCTGAAGAAATAAACCAATCGCCGGTGCCGCCGCTGGCGCCGAGATTATAAGTACCATCCGCAAAAATAACGGTATCGCCCGGCTGTGCAACGGAACTTGAGCGTTGCGGAGTCAACCAGGGTGAACCGATGGATCCATTACTGGAATCATTGCCGTTAGGGGCAACATAGTAGGTGGTCTGCGCTTCTGCCCGAACTGTAGCAAAAGGTAAATATGCGCATGCCAACATAGCAGCGGCACAAATGATATGAGAGTAAGAATGAAATCGGATATTCAAATGCATGGGTCCCCTAATGCCTGCGTGAGGCATGTTTGATCGGCATTTCCGCCGAGGTTAAAGTGACACAGCTCTGTTAATACCCTTGCGTCAGCAAGGGTCTCCGGCGAATTGCACCGTTAACAGTGAGCCATTTTAGTTAGTGAATTAGTTGGTCGGTTTCGCAGGTCGCACAAGCATGCGACTACTCCGAAATTTAGTTGAATGCTTTGGAGGGGACAGAGTTAATGTTGCTGGAGGTTGGAGGTGGAACAGAGGTGACAATAGCGGAAAGGTAACCGCGAATAACTGCATACTATCTCCTTGGTGCGGGGAGGGCCCTGTTTCCGATACTCGATGGATCTCTGCGGAGCGAACCCCCATAGGGATTGGCAGGATCTAACGTGTACCCGAACCGAAGCTTGGTGAGGTATGACCTTTCGTGCTTGTGAAAGGCTCTTATGTCTAACCTGAGTTGACCAAGCCGGGAAACCGAACAGCCTTCCATCCCTACATCTCTGGGAAAGAGGAAACTAAGGAATTCGAGGCGGGACCACGCTGGCGCTCGTCGAATTCAGTTTCAATCGCACTATTCACCTGAACATAAATTGCTCATTTTGCACGGCGAAAATAGCGCAAAAGTGGTACAGGAAGCGAAGTCTGTAATCGTGATTCAGCGTTTCAAGAATATTGGTGCACTTATCGGTATGCGACTCCACCGCGATATAGCACCTAAAAAAATAATATCGCAGTTTCTTCAATGCCGCAAAATTCGATGTTGGCCTGATGGCGGGCTTGACTGGATAGCTCAAAGTCAAGGCCTCCCAATTCGAGCTCGTCGCAATATATAATGCGCATCTCCATTCAAGGCTGGAGAATCTAATCAGCAATTCGCTGGTTGCTACTACGTCCTCATGATCCCTCGCAAATTTTTCTCTCTATAATCTCGCAACACCACTCGCATGAGCTGCACTTGCACGAAGTTGGTGGATTGACGCAGGATCGCATCGCAAGGAAGCCAGCGGTCCCATACTAAGTGACCGGCGTTCCATTTTCTTAGACTCAATGATGATGTTTCGATGACGAAGATGAGGGTACGAGGCATCTATGAAGGCTGAAATTGATGAAGAGGTCAGGACCAGCAACAGTTATCTATTCGCTCCAACTCTACGTGGAGCGGATGCGACCCCGCTCCCCGACTTTGCTGCTAACACAGCCTCTCCGTCGGCAGGCAGATACTGGCGTACGTTGAAACACTTGCGTTCTTCGCAACTTTTCTATCTTATGCGACACCGTATATTGAATCGAAAGGAACTATGTCATTGGCCCGAAGCCTACGTTTCATTGAGGGCTTGCCCAAGCCAGCTAAAGCTAAAGATGGCTGAGTGGCAACCTGTCTTAGCTCGACAAATAATTCAGACAGGGGAAGTTCGATTTATAGAACAAGCGATTCAGGGCACAGAGCAAGCTCCCTGGTGGACAAAGGAAATCTCTCGACGTCAGATCTATCACGCCAATTATTGCGATTTCTTAAATGTGGACCTCGACGGTCCCGAAGACTCGCACTTGCTTCGTCGAGCAACGGAAATCGCATTGAGTTGGCGTGACCAGAATCCTCGCGGTACCGAAGTTGGGTGGGGGCCATTTTTTTTATCTCTACGCATCGTCAATTGGTTGAAATACCTTGTCCGAAATGCGTCCCGGTCCGAAATGATAGGAGATAGAGCACAGATTGAGCTAGTCTTGGCGAGTCTTCGCGTCCAGATACTCTCGCTTGAGAGCCGATTGGAGAGAGAACTCCTGGCAAACCATCTTTTAAAAAATGCTAAGGCTCTGGTCTTTGCCGGCGCCCTGCTCGAAGCGCCTGAAAGTGGCCGATGGCGCAGTCTTGGCCAGCAGATACTAAGGGAGCAAATCGCAGAACAGATCCTTCCTGACGGTGGACATATTGAAAGATCACCAATGTATCATGCGTGGATTCTCGACGACCTTCTGGACATTCGGCATTTGTTTGAATCTTGCCCACCCGATGCCCCTGAGTGCGCACTGGAAGTATCCCAATGCATTGTTAGTATGGGCAGTTATCTTAGCCAGATTGTCCATCCTGATGGCGAGATTCCGCTCTTCAATGACTCGCAGTTGGATGTAACCCGGCCAACCGCCCAGATTCTATCTGACGCGGGAGCACCAGTGGAAAAGTCGTTGCAGAGTGGCATCGAAGTAAAGGCCATGTGTGACACCGGCTACGCGACCATTCGCGACACCCTTGCGCGAAGTTTCCTTATCTTCGATTGTGGGCCCCTCGGTCCTGATTATCAGCCGGGCCACGGCCACTCTGATGTACTCAGCTATGAACTGACGCTGCAGGGACAACGAGTTATTGTTGATACCGGCGTAAGTTCGTACGAACGGGGCCCTGAACGTTACTATGAGCGATCCACGGCTGCTCATAACACCATTCGTGTTGATGGATTGGAACAGGCGGAAATCTGGGGCGGGTTTCGAGTCGGACGTCGGCCTACGGTAAGTCCGATTCGTTGCGGTGAGATTGCGAATTGTCAATTCGTGTGCGGCACACACTTTGGCTATCAATATTTAAATGTTGTTCATTCGCGCTCGATCATTCGACTGAAAGGCGATTCGTGGGTGTTTGTGGATACCTTGAGCGGAAAAGGAAGGCACAAATTTGAATCGTTTATCCACCTCCATCCCACAATTCGGGTGCTGCCATGTGCCGAGGTGCAAATATCTTCTCCCGACATGATGGTGCCACGTTGGGTGTTTGAGTTTGAAGGGTTGCGATACCTCTTCATGATGTTGGGTGACGGCATAATGACTCAGACTCAAGCTTGGTATTCTCCTGGATTTGCGATCCGCCTTTGCCAGCCCGTCATTCACTGGACCTTGGAAAGAGAGGTTCCGGCGCGGATGCTTTACGCAGTTGTCCCTGAGGGCACACCTCCCATTAGAGTCGGCCAGTTGACAGACCGCGGCATAGAACTAAACCACGTCTTTGTCCCCTTGCAGTGAAGAAGTGTCAGCATGCAAGAACATAACCGACGAGCTGCCTGCTCAGCAGAGTGTCAATATGATCTCCTTATACTGTTCTCAAAAACTGGATCAAACAGTCTCGAATCGTGCCACTCTAGATCAGTGGCTATATAAACAGCTCCGGACCTTGCTCTCAGCCTTCTGGTTGGTTGCTATCGGAGTCTTCGCCTGTGCTTCAGTACTGGCGCAGACGCCGGCTGCAGGAATCACAGGAAGTCCCACGGCCATTGTGTCTGGCGGTAGTTCGACTCTGACATGGACGACAAAGAACGCCGTGAGCGCCGATTTAAATGGCGCCACGGTAGCATTGAATGGATCACAAACAGTTTCGCCTACTACGTCAACTACCTATCGCATTACCGCTCACAGTTCCACAGGTGCGACCGATTGGGGCCAAGTCCTCATCACGGTGACTTCGGGCGCTCCAACCGCAAGACTCACTGCGAATCCAACCTCGATCGCCTCAGGCGGCAGCTCGACTCTAACATGGACGTCGACCAATGCAGTGAGCGCAACGCTGAACGGCGCTTCGGTTGCGGTTAATGGGTCGCAAACCGTTTCGCCCACGTCAACCACCACATATACCTTCGTTGCCACAGGTTCATCGGGCGCGACAGCCACGGCCAAAGCGACTGTTACTGTAGGTTCAACCGGTCCGACTGCGGGAATCAGCGCGAATCCGGTCTCCATCGTTTCTGGCGGCAGTTCGACGCTGACGTGGACCTCGACTAACGCCGTGAGCGCGAAGTTGAACGGGGCGACAGTTGCGGTTACTGGGTCGCAAACTGTTTCCCCCACGTCAACCACCACTTATACTTTCGTTGCCACGAGCGCTTCGGGCGCGACCGCCACGGCCCAGGCCACTGTTACGGTAGGTTCAAGCGGTCCCCCGGCTGCTGGAATCAATGCGAATCCGACTACAATCGCGTCTGGCGCCAGTTCGACTCTGACGTGGACCACGGCAAATGCCGCGAGTGCCGATTTAAATGGCGCAACCGTCGCACTGAATGGTTCACAAGCGGTCTCGCCTACGGCATCCACCACCTATCGCATCACTGCTCACAGTTCGACGGGTGCAACCGACTGGGGACAGGTCACCGTCACGGTGACTCCGGGCGGTCCGACCGCAGGAATCAGTGCGAACCCCACTTCAATCGCCTCTGGCGGAAGCTCGACGCTGACATGGACGTCCACCAATGCCGTGAGCGCGACTCTGAACGGCGCGACCGTGGCCGTCAACGGGTCGCAAAGTGTCGCACCGACCGCGACAACAACATACACCTTCAAGGCCACGAGTTCCTCAGGCGCAACCGCTTCCGCCCAGGCCACTGTTACGGTGGGTTCAAGCGCTCCGACCGCGGGAATCAGTGCGAACCCCACTTCAATTGCCTCTGGCGGAAGCTCGACGCTGACATGGACGTCAACCAATGCGGTGAGCGCAACGCTGAACGGCGCGACCGTGGCCGTCAATGGGTCTCAAAGTGTCTCACCGACCGCGACAACAACATACACCTTCAAGGCCACGAGTTCCTCAGGCGCAACCGCTTCCGCTCAGACCACTGTGACGGTGACTTCAGGTCCTCCGTCCGCCGCTATTTCTGCAAATCCAACATCCATCGCTGCTGGAAATAGTTCGACCTTGACATGGACGACAAATAACGCACTCAGCGCTGATCTGAACGGCGCAACCGTCGCACTGAATGGATCTCAAGTAGTTTCGCCTACCGTGACAACTACCTATCGCATCACAGCTCACGGTGCGAATGGCACTACCGACTGGGGCCAACTAACCGTCACGGTAACGTCGTCTGGCCCTGTCACGGGCCAATGGGCTCCGGTTCAGACATGGCCGTTTATGGCGGCTCACGCACATCTTCTTTCGAACGGAAGCGTACTCTTCTGGCCGTCTTTCGATAATGGGAATAATCCTACGCTTTGGAACCCGATCACCAACAAGTTCACCACTGCGCCTATGGCGGCTTATAACATCTTCTGTTCCGGCCACTCCATGTTGCAGGACGGGCGGTTATTCGTTGCCGGTGGGCACGCCGGCAACCAGAGCGACGGACTCATCAGCAGCACTGCCTACAATCCTGGACTGAATACCTGGACAAAGATGAGCGATATGAATGCACCGCGTTGGTATCCCACAAACACCACCTTGCCGAACGGCGACGTCCTTGTCGTGTCTGGGTACACCACGACTGGCGTCTTCAACACGCTCCCACAGATATGGCATCCTGCAACAAACATCTGGCTGAATTTGACCAACGCCCAATTGATGCAGCCACTTTACCCGATGATGTTTGTAGCGCCTAATGGGAACGTATTCAATGCCGGTCCAAGTCAGCTCACAAGATTCCTCAACACCAGCGGGACGGGCGCGTGGACAACGGTTGGAAACTTGAACTACGCCGGAACTCGCGATTATGGGTCGGCAGTAATTTTTGACGGCAAGGTTCTGGTCGCAGGCGGAGACGGTAGTGCAACCGGACCAGCTACTCCGACGGCGGAGATAATTGATCTGACTGCAACGACACCCACATGGCAGTCCACATCATCGATGTCGATTGCTCGTCGCCAATTCAACCTGACGCTTCTTCCAGATGGCAAACTGCTTGCGTCCGGTGGCAGCGGCGGCTTTGGATTCGACAACCAAAACTTGCCCGTGTACCCAGCGGAAATGTGGGATCCCGCCACCGGCCAGTGGACCACGATGGACAGCATCACTGTCTATCGCGGTTATCATTCTACGGCGTTACTGTTGCCCGATGGCCGCGTACTGTCCGGCGGTGGAGAACAGACCGGCGCCAGCGCGGAGATTTATTCTCCTCCGTATCTTTTCAAGGGTGCTCGTCCAACCATTACCTCTGGACCTTCCAGCGTGAAGTACGGACAGGTATTCCTTGCGGCTACACCGGATGCCGCGAATATCAGCCAGGTGACGTGGATTCGGCTGGGTTCCGTCACTCATTCATTCAATCAGAATCAACTTCTCAACCACCTGCAGTTCGCACAGGCTACCGGGGGCTTGAATATCACTGCTCCGGCAAATGCGAACCTGGCTCCCCCGGGTCATTACATGCTGTTCCTTGTAAACAGTAACGGCGTCCCATCGGTAGCCAGAATCATCCAGATCACCCCTTAGTGATTTCTATCCTCACCTTCACTCCGCGTTACGCAAGAAAGGGGGAGCCATGAAAATCAATATCCGAGTCCGTTTTGGCGCTTGTTTCTTTATCATGCTGTTCGCTGTCGTGTCAGCGGTGAGGGCTCAGTCGTATGCCTTGATCGATATAGGTGCACTGCCCGGCGGCAATACCGTCGCAAAAAAAATCAACTTGGCGGGCCAGGTGGTTGGACTGTCAGGAAAGATGTACGGCGTCCAGACGCATGCCTTTGCCTATACCTCCGGCAAGTTGTTGGATCTTGGAACCCTACCGGGGGGAGAATACAGCTGCGCCTTCGATATCAACAGCAAGGGGTCCGTGGTCGGGGAATCAAACACAGCCACCAACATCCACGCATTCATTTGGGATACCTCCGGGGGAATGCAAGACCTTGGCGCTCTTCCCGGGGACAATGGCAGTAGAGCGTTCGGCATCAACGACTCAGGTCAAGTGGTCGGATACTCTGGCGGAGCCCTAGTTTCTACGGCCTTCATCTGGACTAAGGGCGCAGGCATGACGAACCTCGGCACGCTACCGGGGGGTGACGCCAGCGAAGCTTCCGACATCAACAATGCGGGATCGGTCGTGGGCACCTCGTCCATCAAATCCGGCGAGAAGCATGCATTCCTGTGGACCTCCGGCAATGGCATGCAAGACTTGGGAACCTTGCCAAGCGACATCACGAGCCAGGCTTCCAGGATCAATAATTCTGGAAGCGTGATTGGCTCCTCCATCGGGCATAACGTGACCCACGCTTTCTTGTGGACGCCCAACGGCATGCAAAATCTTGGCTCCCTCGGTGGCGACTCCAGCAGCGCGCTGGATCTAAATAACAATGGCGAGGTGGTTGGCACTTCAACGGCGGCGATGGGAGGGCATGCGTTTCGCTGGTCCAGCAGCACCGGCATTCAGGATCTTAACACTCTGATCCCTACTGCTTCTGGCGTGATACTTACATCAGCAATCGGCATCAACAACGCCGGTTGGATATTAGCCATTGGAGCAGTGACCATGGATCATAGCCAGCCGCTGAATCTGGATAATACGCAACATCACGCCGGTCCAATTCACGCGTTTCTACTCACCCCGCTTCACTGAGCGAGCAAGTTGGCAGTTCGGTCGGTCCGACGAGGCGTACGTTTCGCTCTGGAATCCGGAACTCCTCCCTTTTGCAACATCCGACGACTTGCTCATCGGGTTAGATCAAGAGATGAAGTGGAGACATGAAAGGTCTGCCGTGGCAGACCTTTTCTTTTGCTTGAAGGAACATCATGTTTGCGAATCGCCGAACAAGACAAGTTACTGCCGTCAACGCGACACTTTAAGACGATCGAGGAGCACCAACGGTCGGCTGCGATGTACGCTTTGCCCAATCTCCGTATATTGGTTTGGGCCTTGAGACTGGTACCTTAATACAGGCGCAAGCGGGAATGCATCCGACAGAAGCAGGTGCTCCCTGGACTCGTACTGGCGCTGGCACAGAATGAGACCCTCGGCACTCGACGACTGTCAATCGGGTGCTTCAAGGAAGTTGATGATGATGTTGGATCGAATTTCTCGCGGCCCCGGCGTACTCCTGCTAGCCGCTCTTACGACGTTGACGACCGGAGCGCCTGCTGGAAGATCCCAGATCACCGTCGGCACCACACCTCAAAAAGAATCCATATCGGGAGAGAACGACAAGGGCGGGTTTCTGAAGCGGTGGGCCGACTTCTATCGCGCGGATTGGAGCGGCACAGCATCAGCCGGCCCTGCCCCTCCACGGCGGGGTGTTCCCTCCCCGTTGAACTCTCCGCCTTTCCCGAGCGCAGACTGGTCGTATGGAGGATCGCCTACGATTGGTGAAGCGGACGGCAATGTATATCCATTGCAGACGGCGATTAATGGAGCGACCGGGCGTACCAAGGTATATGGCTGGGTCGAGCCAACCGCGAATGTGTCGACATCCCGGGATCGAAATTATCCTGAGACCAACGACATCTACTCGAATCGGGTTGAGTTGGGCCAGGCTGTACTGTATGTCGAGCGGCTGCCAGACTCCGTACAGCGGGAACACGTCGACTGGGGTTTTCACCTAACCGGCTTTTTCGGCACGGACTATCGATCCACAACCAATAAGGGTTACTTCAGTAGCCAACTGTTGGATCACAATCGGCAGTACGGATTTGACCCGGTCCTGGAATACGTGGATGTTTATTTCCCGCATATCGCTCATGGCCTAAACGTCCGAACCGGTCGATACATCTCAATCCCCGGAATTGAAGCGCAACTGACGCCAAACAATTACATGTTCAGCCATTCACTGCTCTATGCGGTGGACCCTTTCACCGACACGGGAATTCTTGCCACCATCCAAGTAAACGATCGCTGGACAGTACAGGCGGGCATATCTGCGAGCCATGATGTGGCGCCGTGGACCCCTGATGCGAAACCCGCGTTCACAGGCTGCGTAAGCTACACCACTGCAAGCGCGAACGACAACTTCTACTTGTGCAAATGGCATCAATGACGGCAAGTACGCGTTCAACAATCTGCAGATGTATGACGGTACCTGGTACCACAAGTTTGGTAGCACTTGGCACGTGGCGACAGAGATGTACTCGATGTATCAGAGGGATGTACCGAGCGTGAATGGAACGATGACGCCGGAAAAGGGTACTAACGGCGCGAACTGCAGGACGGGGGTGCAGAGTTGTCTGGCACCTGAGTGGGCAGTGGTGAACTACGTTAACAAACAACTCTCCCCTCATGACTTCATATCTTTTCGCACCGACTTTTTGAACGATAAGAAAGGCCAGCGAACAGGATACGCGACGAAATACACCGAAGGTACCTTGATGCTCAGCCATTGGATCGGAACCACGGTGCAAATCCGGCCGGAGATTCGCTTCGATCACGCCTGGGATCGCCGGTCCTATGACAATGGGACGAGAACAAACCAGTTCACCGTCGCCAGCGACGTGATCTTTCACTTCTAAGTGGCAATTGGATCCTTAGCTGTTGGCGTCGGTTGTATCCACCCGCGCCATTCGCAGCCTGCTTTACGAAACCAGCACCGCGGACCCCGCATCGATGGTAGTAAGTGCCAACGCGCAAGAATGCACAAAACAGTGTAATACTAACCTTTGGGTTACTATGAAAAATCCTCAGCAAATATCAACAACCGAGTGCTCCACAGTGGAACTGGAAGAAGCACTCAAAGTGCTTGAGGGGCGATGGAAAATACTCATACTTTTCCATCTCTTCAGTGCACCGGTGCTCCGGTTTTCGGAACTGCGCCGCGCTATCCCAGGCATCTCCCAGAAGATGCTGATTCAGCAGTTAAGGGATTTGGAAAAAGATGGCGTGGTTAACCGCAAGGTCTATCCGGAAGTCCCGCCCAAAGTGGAGTACAAGCTGACAAAAGATGGAGTTGCTCTTCGTCCGGCGCTTCGTGCACTTAAGTTCTGGGCAGCATCACGGAAGACGCGGTCTTCGGACAAAAATAATAGATCTGCTGATTCGGTTTAAATTGTCTCAGAAGTAATCCACATGGACACTGGTCGGCAAATTTGACAAGTGCTTTTCGTTGTCGGCTGGCGATAACAGGGCTTAGCACTCATTAGCGCTATCGAGGTACCTCAGATTCCAGTCGCGATCGATAAACACAAGCGCGTTTACGTGGATTAGGCTCATCTGCAAGACAAAACTGCTGCGAAGAATCTCAAGCTGGGCTACGGGGTGAGGCGTCCGAGCCGTCACTACTTCAGATGAATGACATCCATAGTGAGCGCTTCACTACGCGACAATGCGGGGCGATGTTCCTCCAGTCGCCGACAGTTTGACTTCCTTTTGCAAGAGTGTCATCGTTTCTTCCATGTTAACGACGCCGCTCGTGTTGTTGGCTCTCACTCTTGTTGGTCTGCTAATTGGCTCAGTCGTTCAATCTGGATCGGCAGGAGTACCGTCTGTCCGGCAAAAGCTCGTCCTCAGCTACTTCATGATGTGCTTGATGGGGGAAGAGTCGATCTTGTCGACAACATATTTCAGCCCGATTGTGCCATTCACTTCGGGTCGAGCGGTGTTAAAGGAATTGCCGGACTTCGCAGCTGAACACCACCCGTCGCCCAAAGACAACCAGGCGGACTCGGAGGCTCAAAGTGAAAATGAAGATCCCGGAGAACGTGACCCGCCGTACTCTGCTGCGCAACAGTGCACTCGGAACGATCGCGCTTGCGTCAGGCGTTGACAATATGTTCGGCCAGAGGGTTTCCGTAGCTCCGAACATTATCTTCATCATGGCTGACGATCTCGGATATGCCGACGTATCGTGCTATGGGCGCCGTGATATCAACACGCCGAACATCGATGGCCTGGCGGCGAAGGGCGTGCGGTTCCTGCAAGCATATGCCAACTCCGCGGTCTGTTCCGCAACGCGCACCGCGTTAATCACCGGCCGCTACCAGTACCGGCTGCCAATCGGATTGGAGGAGCCATTGGCTGGCCGCCCTGTTGGCCTGCCGCCGGATCATCCTACCCTGCCGTCGTTGTTGAAGAAAGCCGGCTACAGCACCACCCTCGTCGGAAAGTGGCATCTGGGTGTGCTCCCGAAATTCGGCCCTCTCCAAAGCGGGTATGACCATTTCTACGGATTCCGCGGCGGCGCTGTCGACTACTATACGCACGCAAACCAAAGAGACGATTTGTGGGATGACGATGTGCAGGTGCACCAGATGGGCTATCTGACGGATATGCTCGGTAGCCGTGCTGTGGATGCCGTCAATGAAAATGCGAAATCGGTCCGACCGTTTTTGATAAGTCTGCATTTCAATGCGCCGCACTGGCCATGGGAAGCACCGGGGGACGAGGCGGAGTCGAACCGCCTCCGGTCAGCGGGTAGCCTGTTTGATTTCGATGGCGGCACGCAGAAGACCTATCAGCGCATGATCCAGGAAATGGATCGCCAGATAGGCCGTGTTCTTGAAGCGCTGCGCAAGAATGGTTTGGCGGAGAATACGATCGTCATTTTCACCAGCGATAACGGCGGGGAAAGATTCGCGGATACGTGGCCGTTCACCGGCCGGAAGACTGAACTGCTGGAAGGCGGACTGCGAATACCGGCAATCATCTCCTGGCCGGCGCGCATTCCACAGGGTCGAACTACTGATCAAGTGGCGATCACTATGGATTGGATGCCTACTCTGCTTGCGGCCGCAGGCATCCAACCTGATCCGGCTTTCCCACCCGATGGCATTAACTTGCTGCCGAGGTTCACGCAGAATGCAGCGGTAGTCGAGCGCAGGTTGTTCTGGCGTTATAAGGCGAACGCACAGCGAGCGGCACGAGACGGCGACTACAAATATCTGAAGATCCTCGACAACACGTTTCTCTTCAATGTTGTTGAGGATCCGATGGAACGCGCCAACTTGAAGGAGCGCCGCAAGGATGTCTATACCCGAATCGTGGCGGAGTGGCACGAATGGAACGTAGCCATGCTGCCGGAAATTGACGAGAGCTCCACTGGCAATTTCACTGGCGACGAGCTTGCCGATCACATCGGTGCGCAGGAAACGAGTGGCAAGGCGGACAATCCTGTGGCGCCCAAAACGCCGTCGGTCAAACCTCATTGAGGACCACAAGAACAAAGGCAGGATTGTCCCCTGATATCGTTCTGTATTCAGGCCGCCACACGTTCGGCACAAAGCTACTCGCATCAATAGGAAATGTTTCCCTGGTGATGCGCGCCATGGGTCATTCCTCCATGCAGACGGCAATGATCTATCAGCACCCAGATATAGAATTGGTGCGGTCCGTGATGGACTCAGGTCCCGCGGAACATAGTCTACGTCACAATTCACGTCACACGGATGTTGAGTGAAGTAGGGAACGGATCCTAAGTTATTAAAATAAATGGAGCCGATGAGCGGAGTTGAACCGCTGACCTACTGATTACGAAACGACCAGGTCTTGCGTAAGTTGTTGTGTGATAAAGCTTGTTTCGAGGTATCAGGGGTGTTTTGGGGCGTTTCTGGCCCCAGTTGTACAGCAGTTATACAGCAGTTTGAGGTGCTGATCTCAGCTCGGGACATCAGAATGGCATCATCAACTTAACGGGTGTGAGAAGTTGGGCCGGTGAGCACGGCTGAGAGGTATCGCCGTCAACTGTTTTTCGATTGAAGCTGTGGAGCACTGCGTCTGGCTGTATTTTCGGCATCGACTTAATTATCCGAACTGAGCCGCACTCGTGATGAGGGTTCATTGCGAACCGATGTTCTATGACAGCGCGACTGGGAAAGCGATAGCACACCCGAGTTGAAGTCCAAGTGCGAACCGATGCCGAGAGCAAATGAGAGCGGAGGCGGAAGATCGCATGGATGGACTCGTGGGACACGCGCATGCTCTCGTTGCTGGGATAGTGGACCTTCAGCCATTTCGAAATCTGTTCCGGCGACCAGTCCAGGATCAGTTTACTGGCCACG
>Ga0193753_10000660_pt1 | contig 32793 bp, 28 predicted proteins | sample H1c2metaG_FD_144925 | JGI IMG/M metagenome (GOLD analysis project Ga0193753, IMG submission 144925) | Soil microbial communities from a riparian zone of the East river system, Colorado, United States - H1c2 | ecosystem: Environmental > Terrestrial > Soil > Riparian zone | place: USA: East...
CACCGAAGCCTGTGTGATCTGGCCGTGACTTGCCCACTGCCACCATCGATATCGCCACTCTTCTAAGATTGCCTGACGTTGATAGCAATGTACTTACTGTTCGGATTTTGGGCCATTATTAATAACAGACCACTTACTGCCAGCGCCTCGAAAACAGCCGTCCACTCATTTTGATTTTGATTGGTAAAGGCCCTGGGAAGATGCAATATCAATACCCATATAAGCACCATCACGCCGGCCCACCATGCTGCTAAATTTCTCTTAATTCCCGTGATAATACCTATGCCGGCCGCAATAAGCGCCAGCCCCGCGAAGTAGGTCCAGAATGGTATGAAGGGCAGCCATGCCGGGACGAGAAAGTTTACAAAATCCGCAAAAATAAAATGCTGTATTCCTCCTATCAGGAGAAACAGGCCCGCGGCATAGTTGCCTATAAGAGACATTTGCCTCACGGACTTGTCAAATAACAGAGACTTACCAGAAGAGGCGAAAGTCATCGCGACAATGAATGCACCAAAGCCCAACGTGAGACCTTTAAATGTATTCGTCAGCAGGCCACCGTACTCAGGGTTAAGGATCAATACGAAGATATTTCTAAGGGCGGCCCAACATAGTATCATAATCCCAGAAATAGCGAGCGGCCAGCGGGCATTTTTGCCCCACAGGATGGCAAGCCCGTTGGCAACCAGCAGCCCTCCCGTAACATAGGAGAAAACCAGTTTGCCGGGTACCCCTTCCGGGAATGCGGGCGCCCGCCCCGTGATGAACTCCTTGAACATATAGTGCTGAATACCAAAACCGATCAAAGCAACGGCATAGAAGACCCTTGGAATTTTAAAACCAAAATTGAAGAACATATTCTAATGTTAATAAAAGGATGGTGTTAATATAGGTGATAGCAACGGCATGAAATTGGACAAATTCGACATAACGAAAGTTTTGCCTTAACTTGGATATTTAGACAAACATGAGATATCAGGTTATCAAGGCTCCGGATGCACTGAAAGAGATAGTGCGGTCTTTCTGGGTACTGGAAAGCGAGCCTACTCGTGCGACCCTGAAAACCTACCAATCCATGGCTGACGATAGTGCTGAATTAATTCTGCCGTATGGCGGGGGTTTTGAGGAGCTAAGCGCTCATAAGTTTTATCTCCGTGCACAAAAATCTATTCACCAGCCATTTACTTTATCCAACTCATTCGGCATGTTGGGGGTTAGACTGTATCCGCATGCCATATCCGAGATCCTACGCATCCCTGCCAGCGAACTCTGCAACCAAACCTATGATGCCAATGTGCTCTTTGGCAACAAAGCTGATCAGATTGCAGAGCGGGTGTTAAATACACCATCAGCTGCGGGGAAGATCGAGATTGTGTCCGAATTCCTGATCAAGCTTTCATTGGTACGAAAAAGAGATCCCATGGGCGAATTCATCAAGCTGATCATACAACATGAGGGTCAGATCGATCTTACTCAATTGCTGCATCGGTCGGGCTATTCGCAAAGACACTTTGAAAGGCTTTTTATGTCATCCACTGGTTTCTCTCCAAAACGCTTTGCCAGAATTGCACGATACCACAGCACGAAAAGAAAATATGCGACAGGCCTTTATAAAAATTTGTCGACACTGGCCCAGGCGTGTGGATATTATGATCAATCTTATTTTATCAGAGAATTTAAAGAATTCTCAGGTTGGCATCCCAGCAGGTATTTCAATCTGATTCGGGATAGCAACAGTGAAGACGGGCGGCTGATCAAAGGACTGATTGTTGCCAAGGACCAGTTTTTCAAGAGTGAAAAGTGAAAGGTGAAAAGTGAAAAGTGCCCTCCTACGCGAAGCGCTACGGCGGACGAGGAAAAGTTAGGAAATCACCAGTTTGATGGCTCGGAATGAATCAATCGTTCATTTCACTATTCACTTTTCACTCTTCTTATTGAGTATATACACCGCTCCTATCCCAAGCAGCCCGCCAAGAATTGTATCGGCCTGGGGCGCCTCACCTAAAAAAAACCAGGATCCCAATGCAGCGGAGATTGGTACGAGAAAAATAAAACTGCTCGCCTTGCTAGCCCCTATCCGGGCGGTGGCAACAAAGTAAAATGTCGTTGCTAAAGCCGTCGTAATCGTAGCGCTGAAAAAAAGATTCCCCCAGAATATCCGGTCACTTTTCATTAGCGTCTCCCGAAGACTAGATAACCCGGTAACAAAGAACATCAAGATTGTGCTGATGCCGTACATATAGAAGCTGAAAGTAAGTGGCGCTCCATACCGTGATGAACGAGACGTAAAGACACTAAGAATCGCCCAGCTGAAAGCGGCAAAAAGAAAAAATATGTTTCCGGCGTGCAATATGCTTTCTGCATCTGTGAAAAGCTTTAACAGAATTACACCGGCCGCCAGCCCGAGCAGCAGCCCCAACGTTTCATTCCTGTTGGGTTTTCGGCGGGCCATCACGAGCATTATGCCATACGAGATAATGGGATTGAGCACCGTTACCAATACCCCACCTGCCCCTGCTTTACCCGTAACAAGTCCATGAAAAAAAAGGAACGTATACACTGAAATCATCACCGAAGCCATGATCAGATCGAATATACCAGCTCTCGTTATCGTGAGTTTTGTCCGAAGTACAGGCAGGATGAAAATCAAAGACGCGAATGTCAGCGCAAACCTTAGGAACGAAATCGTCATTGCATTGCCGTACGAAGAGAGTATTTTACCCGACGTCCAACTGAATCCCCAGCAGGTCATGCTTAAGATCATTCCCAACAAAAAAAGATTATCATTCGTTTTAGCTTTTTCGGACATGGGGGGTGAGAATTGACGATTTAGTGAATTAGTGATTCATTGTCCGCCGTAGCGTCTCGCGAAGGAGGATAGTGATTGGCCGTCGTAGCGCCTGGCACAAATAGGGTCGACGGAGCGTAGTGATTCAGTGATTCAGCTATGTCCACAGCTGACTGCAAACCATTGCATGGAAGGAATATGTAATTGGTGTTTCATCGTTTTAAGAGTTTTCGAAAAGATAGTAATTTGCATGATGATTGCGCGTCGCCAATCACGCTACCTTTAAAAAAGGTCTGACCTGATATGCCCTACATACCTTCTGTAAAGATCCTGATTAAGTCCGTTGTGCTGACTACTTTGATCATGGTGAGCTACTTCTCAGGCCGTGGCTTCAGCATTATTCTTAACATGTCTGACCAGTACATCAGTGGCATGTGGTGCGCAGTGTCAGCAATAGTAGTGTTTGATGACCTGCGCGAGAACGTAAAGCTGCTCCTCAAAAATCGCCTGTTGGGCACGTTTATCGGTTCAATGCTTGCCGTAGTGTGCATTTATCTCATGTCGGACCTTATGCTTTCAGTCGCTGTCTGCATCGTCCTTGTCTCCATCATCATCAATCTGCTTAAGCTTGACGGTACGCTAAAAATTGCCTGCACAACAGTATTGGTCATCAGCGTCTCAACCCATGGGTCAACATTTTCAGCAATTTGTCTTACCGCCGCCATGCGTTTTGCAGAGTCTGCACTTGGATGTCTTATGTCACTCACGGCTACGGTGCTGATGGAGCATTCTAGATATTTCAGAGAAAGTACCGGGGATTCAAACGTCTGACGCGGACGGAAAGCAGAGTGAAAAGTGAAAGGTGCCCTCCTACGCGAAGCGCTACGGCGGACAAGGAAAGGTGAAATCGTTCTCTTAGGACATTCATCAGCAATTGATGCAAACGGCGGCAAAGGTGTGGAAGATTAACAACATTTCTTGAGGAGTATATTGCCCTCGCACAGCGATCCGGTTGGCTAAAGGGAAAACGAAGTAGCGTTGCTATCTGTTTTTAATCTTGGTACGAATTTTCTATCTGTATACTAAACTTAACACTTAAAGCTATGCTACGCTGGGCTGTAATATTTGGTATCATCGCTATAATCGCTGGCATTTTTGGATTCGGAGGAATTTCCGAAAGCGCTGCGGGTATTGCGAAAGTCCTTTTCTTCATTTTTCTTATAGGACTTGTGATTGTTCTGGTATTTGGCGCTTCGCTATTTAAGAAGTAGCCAGTTTGTTATTGGAGTGCGTGGGGGATTAATTTGCATGAATTGATCATGAGAAGGCTGATTTGTTGTATGATATCATTTGCGGTGGGTTTGATCGTTAGCGTTGCGTGGTCGCAAAGCAACCTGATTGTTACCATCACAAATCTAAAGAATGTTAACGTGATATTCTTGTCGGTCTATATGACAAGGCCACTAGCTTTCCCAAACACGTATTGGATGGTAAGGTGGTGAAGGTCACTGAAACGGAAATGGTAGTTACCTTTCCTGATATTAAGCCGGGCAACTATGCTGTGAGCGTGTTGCACGATGAGAATCAGAACAAGGATATGGATCAAACAGGGCTGGGTATCCCTAAGGAGGGCTTTGGATTCTCAAATGATGTGATGGGTATGATAGGACCTCCTTCCTTCAAAAGAGCGAAGGTATTAGTCAACGAACATCAGGATACCGACATCTCTATCAAAATGAAGTACATGAAGGCTGGTCAATAGCCACTACTGAACATTTCTATCCAGCAGGGATTCCCTGTTGATTAGCATGGTCCGCAATCCACCACACAACCTTATTACCTTAGTTATGCAATGCAAATGCCGCTCACCAAAGAACGCCGAAGTTTCAACTTAAGAAGGATCAATCTCTTTTATTGATCGATTTTCCGTCCTTGTCAAAAAAATGCAAGCTTGACACTTCTCCATCCCTGACCTCCACTGCGTATTCATCTTTTTTCTTATGCTTGTAATAGGTCTTTGATCCCTTGAATTCGGCACCTTCTACAGCTTTCTTAATGGCCTCAGGCAATTTAGTGGAGGATATGGTGACCATGTCCTGCAGTGAGCTTCGCTTGATGTCCTGCGGTGATTGTTTTACCGGAGGGTCATCCTGAATGACGGGCGTGCGGGTCGAATCCTGGGCGTTCGCGAATATGACCATAGACACAAACGCTGCACAGATGATGAATGATTTCATAGTAATTCTTTACAATGGCTAATTGTCAAAAGCATGCCAGAACTATTCCCCTAAAATCTTATCCCTTTGAACACACCGTTGATGACAGGTCAAACTAAATCGCGGTAGTTGTGACTTTTATTCCACGATTTTACCAGATAAAAGCCGGCATCGATGAAAATACTATGGCACATAATTGTAGGGACTCAAGTAAACGCGTGATATGCAAAAGCAGGGTAAACCAAAAAGACTTAGAAAGCCTCAATCCCAGGCGAGACCAGGACATCAAAGCGAGATGAAACCAGTGCCTGTTACGAAACCACGGCCTTATACGAACGGAAGACTGTTCAACAAGGTCGCCCTCATTACTGGAGGGGACAGTGGTATCGGCAGGGCCGTGGCTGAACTGTTCGCAAGCGAAGGCGCTAAGGTGGCGATCGCATACCTCAACGAGCACAAGGATGCAAAGGAAACCAAAAGACTCGTAGACGCTTATACAGAATGTCTGCTCTTGCCTGGAAATCTGAGCGACGAACGTCATTGTAGACAAGCAGTGCAAGCCGCGTTTAAAGCGTTTGGCAGGATCGATATTCTTGTTAATAATGCGGCGATGCATTATGAGAGCAAGGAAATCAAGGACATCTCAAATGCGCAGTTGATAAAGACATTTGCCAACAACTTTTTCCCATACTTCTGGATCACAAAGGCTGTAGTTTCTCGAATGAAAAGGGGAAGTGCAATAATTAACACGTCGTCCGTCACGGCATACCGCGGAAGTGACAGCTTAATAGATTACGCATCGACCAAAGGAGCAATTGTTTCTTTTACAAGAAGCTTATCGTCGAATCTGGTGAAGAGGGGAATAAGAGTTAATGGCGTGGCACCCGGCCCCATCTGGACGCCGCTTATTACTTACTCATTTACGCCTAAAAAGATCGCCAAGTTTGGCAGCGACGCACCCATGGAGCGCGCTGGCCAGCCGGCAGAAGTTGCGCCGTCCTATCTTTTCCTGGCCTGCGACGATTCAGCTTATATGACGGGCCAATTCCTCCATCCGAACGGAGGCGAGATTGTCAACGGCTAATTGGACACGTTGCCCTTCTGTCCACTTGTGTACATATTTCAACATTCAGGAACGTTGTTACCCACGGACTTAACGAAGCGCTTCGATGGCGCTAAGAATCGACTTCAATTTCTGGCGCAAAAATTAATATTGCTTGGGTAAAAAATCTTATGAAACGCGAACCTAAAAATCCTAACGACCATCAGATTATAACTCCTTCGACCAAAGGGAAAAAAAAGGATGATCGGAAATTCACCTCGTACGATACAGGCAAACGGGAAACCTCTACTCCACAAAAAGTACGCGAGGGAACGGAATCCTCCGGTGAGATGGTTCGCCAAAAAAAGGCCCTCGGACATGACGAGGAAGGTTAGTACCACGCTGCAATCTGCTGGTCTATTAATGTGTCGAAAAAATCCGGACGCTCTGCAATTCTTTTTAATACATCCAGGAGGCCCTTTCTGGAAAAACAAAAATGAAGGTGCATGGAGCATTCCAAAAGGCCTTGTTGAAGAAAATGAATCCATGCTGGAGACTGCGCAACGAGAGTTTTTGGAAGAGACTGGTATTAAGCCAGTGCCTCCCTTTCACTCGCTCGACACTGTAAGAACTAAGAGTGGGAAGATACTTCACGCATGGACATTCCTGGGCAGTTGGGAGCCTGCCGATGGCTTCACCTCAAATAATATTTCGATTGAATTACCGCCACGGTCTAAAAAATACATAATGATCCCTGAAGCTGATAAAGGGGAATGGATGGAACTTCAAAATGCGATGACGATGATCAATGCAGCTCAACGCCCTTTTTTGGAGCGGGCGACAGATCATTATGCATCACATCAAACGCGTCTGGCGAGTTTTTGAAAAAACATCATTGCGGCTGACATCGCGATAGCAGAGTACGATAATATTCGTCGGGTCGCGGCAGGAATTGTCTCGGTGTTGACTGGGCAGGACGCGACACCAAACTTGTTTGTAACCGCAGGCTCATTGACGTAGCGTCCCGAAGCGGGTATTGCATCTTGTTCAAAATTGTGTAAAAGCAATTCCAGATTCTTGCGCATCTTTGAACCCCGCATGGGTCTTCCGTGGCCCGTGGCCACAACTTCAGGCCTAAGCGCTACAAGTTTTTCCAGCGAAGCTCTCGCCATCGTCCAATCACAGGTAGCATATTTTGGAGGCCCGGAAATTGTTTCCTTATACGTCACTGCATGGAAAGTAGATTCAGCTTTTGTGGTCAGAAATGCGTCACCGGCGAGGAGCAGCCTGTCATGCGCGCGAAATAGACTTATGTGTCCCGGCGCAACGCCGGGGGTATGGATAAATCTCCATTCTGGAAATCCAGGTACTGTTCCGTCAGAAGGCAGCTTGGAAACGTGTGGTGTTATGTCGATTGGACCTTTCGGGAAAATGAATGAAAGGCTGGCGATCATCCCACCTCCTACCGTTGGGTCCACTGGAGGATAAGAGGATAGTCCGGTGATGTAAGGCATTTCAAGTTCATGGGCGAAAACAGGCACTGGCCATGATTCCAGTAGATGAGGGAGGCTACCAACGTGATCAAAATGCCCGTGCGTCAGCACGATGGCGCTTGGTCCGCTGTCCGCTCCAAAAAGCTTCGCTGCCATAGCCATGATCTTTGGGGCAGACCATTTTAATCCCGCATCGACCAGTATCCATTCGTTAGTTTCATTATGCTGAATTACATAACAATTGACAAAAGTGTCTTTAATACCCCACACACCTCTGTCAACGCGAAAGACCTCTTCCTTGTTGATCTGCGTTTTCTTTGACTCGTCAACGGTCTGCATGTTATTCAGTTTAGAAAATCCTGTCCGTCCCTTACGAAGGGTTCCTGGACTCGACAACCTTCTTCAGGCCTTGCAAAATCTTATCCCATCCTTTCAATGATCGTTCATATCGCTTTTCGGCTCCTGGCCCTTCACCAACATCATCGGTGACCGTCAAAATGGTCTTACCATGTTCAAACTTTAGTCGATCGGTGACTGTGGAGACAGAATCACCACCATCAGATGAACGATTAGTCAACGTGTATTTTAACAGCGAACCGGGATTGATCTGTAGGATCTTTCCATTCATCTCTATCTTCTTAACCAGAAAAATCCTCCCTTTGAAAGAGATTTTATCCCCCGGCTTCCAGTTTGAAAAAACGCCGCAATGAAAAAAGTATTTCTTGGTCAGCGTCGGATTTGTAAGCGCCTCCCAAACTGCTTCCTTTGGAGCAGCGATGGCTACACTTTTATTGACGACGTAAGGATTGAGAACATTAGGCTGCATAATTAAGTGAAAAGTTAAAGGTGAATAGTGAAAAGTTGGGTGCATCAGGCGGTCCACTTTTCACCACTCAAAAGTTTGTTAGTCCCTGGATCCAACTTGTATTCAAAATAATGCCAGTTGTGAAGCCCTTAGGCAAAATGAACCTCCAAGCCGTTTCGTGTAGAAAAAGGTTGGCATTATGACTCTTATTTCCCCATCATTTTCATTATTATCATCGCACAAATCGGTCTGAATTTGCGTTAGAAGTCATCGGGCCAAAGCTCTATTTTAATTCGACACTTTCATTTGCACTATGGACACGTTCCACTTTGGTTGGTGTTGGTGAGAACGCGCATCACTCGTGTAGCAAAAAAAACTCAGTTGAATACGGTAGATATAAGAATTTACTTTTCTGACCGCGTTATTTGTTGGCACGAAAATGTGGAGACAACGAAAAAACTTTCATGCCAATGAATGCGTTCAAAGGTTTGAGAGATTACCCGAATCCCCTTAGTAAGATCAACATCAACATCGACAATTGTAATATCAATCATGCTGATATGCTTTGTTACTGATCACTAAATAAAATTCTATATGCCGGAAGGACCTTCCATTGTCCTTGCTAAGGAAGCCATTCAATCTTTTGTTGGAAAGAAAATTCTAACAGCGGATGGATCCTCGAAGAAAGTTGACTTTGGAAGGCTTCTCGGCACCAAGATGTCTGCAGTCAAGACATGGGGAAAGCATTTACTATTGTGTTTTCCAGGATTCACGCTTCGCGTCCACTTCCTGATGTTTGGTTCATACGCAATCAATGAGGCAAAAGTGCACAGGATTCCACGCCTCAAGCTAAGTTTCAGCGGCAAGAAAACGCTTTATCTTTATACCTGCTCCGTCATCGCCATCGATGGATCATTGAGTAAGATTTATGACTGGACTGCGGACGTGATGAACAAGAAATGGGACAACAGGAAGGCTATGAATAAACTGAAGAACAATAGTGAATCGATGGTATGCGATGTGCTCCTTGACCAAAACATCTTTGCGGGTGTCGGCAATATTATTAAGAATGAGGTGCTGTTTCGCATCAAAACTCATCCAGCCAGTAAAGTAGGCGAACTGCCATCGGCGAAGAAACGTGAATTGATACGCGAAGTAGTTCACTATAGCCAACAATTCCTTGCGTGGAAGCGGACATTTACATTGCGAAAACACTGGCTCGCTTACACCAAAAAGGTTTGTCCGCGTGATGAGCATCCATTTCTGAAAAAGTACCTGGGCAAAACCAAACGGAGAACATTTTACTGCACCACTTGCCAGAAACTTTATGACTAGAACAGGAGGTTATTTCCCTGATCAAGGTCACCAAGAATGGCATTCACAAGACTTCTCCATTGAACGCAATAGGCTCCCAACGTCGCATATGCCGAAAGTGAAAGATTTCTCATTCTATCGCCAATATTCGCAGCTTCCACTTCAGGGTCGCTTTCAGCGTAGACACCTGCTGTTACATGAAGGCCGTCCTTCACGATCTTAAATGCTCCACGTTTGACTTCGGCGTTTCGCACGGCGTTTGTAATTCCGGTTCCCCGGGGATCCGGGGAAGCGTGGGTAAGAACGGTTATACTTTCCATGCCTTCGTTTGACTTTATCTCCTCAACCCGTTCCACTTTGATCCATTTACCCTGGTTGGCAGCCTGTTCGGAAGGCCGTTGGATTTGGAGATAGTCGTTTTGATGAACATTTCGATCAACTAAATGGCCGTTTTCATCCATTAGCGTGCATTTGGAAATCAGCGATCCCTCCAATTCGCTCCATGTATTTACATCCAATAACCGGTTAGCAGCTAACTTAAAGATCCTGCTGGCCAGCCGATCCGACGTAGCAGTTATCGTACATTCAATATGGATATCATTCTTCATTGAATTGGAGCATGTTGACCGGACGAGGCAATCAAACGAATATACACGTCAGTTAAACGATCAACCCCCCATGTTAGCCAAAAATATGCCCGAAATTTAGCTAAAGCGTAAAAGGATTATGGCGGCTGTCGCTTACCTTAACATGCGTAAATATGCCACAGCTGTGTGGAAAACCCGAGTTTGTCGAAATTTTGACAGTCTTTTGAGATGGGTTTCATCCTCATACGCACTGTTTTCAAAGTGGTACAATTGTGAATTGATTGTATAAAAGAAAACTATCGATCGAGACCATATGCCATCCCATTCAAAAGGAACTGATACCAACCCCTATTGGTACAAGGACGCCGTCATATACGAACTACACATCAAAGCATTTGCCGACAGCAACCACGATGGGGTTGGTGATTTTAAAGGGCTGCTGGGAAAGCTTGACTATTTGCAGGAGTTGGGCATAACTACAATATGGCTCCTTCCTTTTTATCCGTCTCCACAGAAGGATGATGGATATGACATCGCAGATTACTACGCTATCAACAGTACATACGGCAACATTGATGACTTTAAGGAATTTCTTGCGCAGGCCCATAGCCGCGGATTAAAAGTGATCACTGAACTCGTCCTCAACCATACGTCGGACAAACATCCCTGGTTTCAACGGGCGCGTCTGTCTCCCAAGGAGTCTGATTATAGGAACTATTATGTCTGGTCGGACGATCCAACAAAATACGCCGATGTAAGAATAATCTTTCAGGATTTTGAAACTTCGAACTGGACGTGGGATTCAGAGGCAAAGCAATACTTTTGGCACCGTTTCTTTTCACATCAACCAGATCTTAATTACGACAACCTCCACGTACAGGCTGAGGTCCTAAAGATCATAGACTACTGGTGCGGAATGGGGGTTGACGGATTCAGACTCGATGCCATACCCTACCTCTTCGAACGCGAACAAACGAATGGCGAAAACCTGCCTGAGACCCATGCGTTTTTGAAAAACGTGAGAAAGCACGTTGACACTTTTTTTCCCGGGACAGTATTGCTTGCCGAAGCAAATATGTGGCCTGAAGACTCTGCAGCGTATTTCGGGAATGGCGACGAGTGTCATATGAACTATCACTTCCCGCTGATGCCGCGTATATACATGGCGTTGCAGATGGAAGACCGCTATCCTGTGATTGATATTTTTGAACAAACACCAGAAATTCCTGCCACTTGCCAATGGGCGATATTCCTCCGCAACCATGATGAGTTGACGTTAGAAATGGTCACCGATGAGGAACGGGATTATATGTACCGGGTTTACGTTAAAGATCCAAAGGCACGAATCAACCTGGGCATTCGACACCGGCTTGCACCGCTCATGGATAATAACAGGAAGAAAATCGAGTTGCTAAATTCCCTGCTGTTCTCCCTTCCAGGCACGCCTGTGATTTACTACGGTGATGAGATCGGGATGGGTGACAACTTCTATCTCGGTGACCGCGATGGAGTACGAACACCAATGCAATGGACACCCGGCCGTAATGCGGGATTTTCGGAAGCCAATCCACAACGTCTTTATTTGCCGGTCATTCAGGATATAGACTATCATTACGAATCGTTAAACGTTGAGCTACAGAACAGAAATCCTTCGTCGCTGCTGTGGTCGATGAAGCGGATGATCGCTAAACGGAAGCAATACAAGGCTTTTGGGTGGGGAGATATCAAGTTCATTCCGTCTGAAAACTCAAAGATATTTGCCTTCACCCGGAGCTTTGAAGATCAAACAATGTTGGTAGTTGCAAATTTGTCACGCTATGCGCAACCTGCATTGCTTGAGCTCCAGGCATTTTCAGGCCAGAGCCCGGTAGAGGTGTTTAGCAAGAATAAATTCCCACTGATCAAGACTGATGATGCCTATTTCCTTTCGTTGAGCGCTTACGAGTGTCAATGGTTTCTCTTGCAGAAGAAGTCGGACAAGCTTGAAACCGCTAGTCAGTTGGCAGAGCTTACGATCAATGATTGGCCTTCTCTTCCACAAAAAGAATCTCGTGAAATACTAGAGAATATCATATTACCTGGATACCTGCTAGCCAGACGTTGGTTTGGAGGAAAAGGACGGACAATGGAGGGCATCAAAATAATCAGGCATGCCACCATACCCGTTAATGAAAGAAGTGTTTTCGTGCTGTTCCTCGAAGTAACTTATCTTGAAGGACTGCCGGAGTTTTATCAGTTGCCGGTTGCATTTGCGACGGATGCAGAAGCCACAACGATAAGCGAACATTGTCCGCAGTCCATGTTGGCGAAGATAAAAGTCGGAGGCAAATTCGGCATATTGTACGATGCCATCTTCGGACAACCGTTACAATATGCAATTTTGGATCACATGGCGGCTAATGGTATTATCCCTCAGGAAAAAGGCGCCATAATTTTCACTGGCAAGGATCTCTTAAGGGACCTTTCAGCACATCACGATATCGTTAAACCAAAAATATTGTCGACCGAACAAAGCAATACTTCTGTCATTTACGGAACAAGTTTATTCTTTAAGCTCTATCGGAAACTGGATTATGTTATTAATGCTGATGTTGAGATATCGCGGTTTTTAAGTGAGGAAACAAAATTCTCACACCTGCCGCCATTTGTCGGAACCGTTGAATGGAAAACTGAAAATGATACGCTTGTTCTTGGCATGATGCAGAGACTTGTAGAGAGCAGCGGGGACGGTTGGTCATATATTTTGGACAGGCTGGATGAGTTGAATGAAAAGATCTTAGCCAGCCCTGAGGCCCTTGAACTATCTAAATCGCTTGCCGAAAATCCACCAGAGGGATCAAGCGATGATATGCATCCGTTATTGATAGATCTATTTGCCGGGCCGGTGCCCGAACAGATCAGGTTGCTGGGCGAAAGAACGGCCGAAATGCATTTAGCGCTTGGTTCACATTCTGAAATCGAAGCCTTTGCACCGGAACGCTATTCGATTCACTACCAGCGATCGTTGTATTCAGGGTTGAAAACCCTTGTGAGAAACACGTTTCAAAATCAGGCTTTGAACCTGGAAAAACTTGACCCTGCTGTTAAAGAAGAGGCATCTCGTGTGTTGGACATGCAGCCTGACATCCTTGAAGTATTTAAAAATATTTATAAGGATAAGATCGATGTAGTGAAGATCCGGATACACGGTGACTTCCACCTGGGGCAGGTCTTGTTCACAGGAAAAGATTTTATAATTACCGATTTTGAAGGAGAGCCCGCACGGTCCTATTCTGAAAGGCGTTTGAGACGATCTCCTTTGCGGGATGTGGCAGGCATGATACGATCTTTTCATTATGCTGCGTACGCTAGCTTGTTTTTGGACAATCAAATTCGCACCGAGGACTACAACAAGCTGATGCCAATCGTTGAAGAATGGTATCGATACGTGAGCGATATATTTCTCCAAGCCTATCTCAATGCAGTTAAGCATACTGCATTCATTCCACATACAAAAGGGGAACTCGACACGTTAATGACAACCTTCCTGCTGGAAAAAGCCATTTACGAATTAAATTACGAGCTTAACAACCGACCCGATTGGGTAATCATACCTCTCAATGGTATCAAAGCCATAATGAAACGATCGAAGCATGCTGTTGCCGTAGACAATATTGTGTCGGAAACACTCGTAGATCAAAAACATAGCTAACGGTTGTATAAATGAGTTAATTCCGCCAGCTGGTCTTCAACTTCGTCATCAGGTAATTCCTTTAGGCGCCATGTCCAGTTTGCGTTTTTACCGGAAGGTGTATTCATTCTGGATCTTTCGTCGAGGTTCATAATGTCCTGAAGGGGAATTATTACTGTTCTCCCCACCGAGGAATAGGCGAGCCTGATCAATTCGCTGGAAACCGTTCTCGCGGAAATCCTTTTATTACAATAGGTCTCCATTCGTTTTCTTGTATCCGCCGTGATATCATTTCTATACCATCCACGGGTGGTATTATTGTCGTGTGTACCGGTATAGATCACAAAATTGACTTCATGATTGTGTGGTATATAGGGAGTTTCTGCTATGTTTTCTCCGAAAGCGAACTGGAGAACCTTCATACCAGGAAGTCCTAACCTTTCCCGGAGACTGTCTACATCCTGCGTTATTTCGCCAAGATCTTCAGCGACAAAAGGCAGTTCGCCAAATTCCTTTTTCAGTGCAATAAACAGGTCCTCTCCTGGCCCTTTTCTCCATTGGCCCTTAACGGCCGTAGATTCACCCTGAGGCACTTCCCAATAGTCAACAAAAGCCCGAAAGTGATCTAGTCTTAAGACGTCAAACAGTTCGAGGTTCTTTTTAATGCGTTTAATTATCCAGTCATAGCCTTGCCGTTTCAACTTGTCCCAATTGAACACGGGCATGTTCCAGAGTTGTCCAGACACCGCAAAATAATCCGGCGGTACTCCCGCGATGCCGCTCATGTTGCCTGCTGGGTCAAGTTCAAAAATATCACGATGAGCCCATACGTCGGCAGAATCGTGACTTACATAAAACGGAAGATCACCAAAAAGGCGAACCCCTTGTTTTAGGCTGTAGCTTTTCAATTTCTTCCATTGATAGAAGAAAATGAATTGCATCCACTTGATTCGTTGAATACTTTCGGCGTTCTCTCGCTGCAGCTTGGCCAGCGTGGGTAAATCCCGGTTCTTCAATTCATCCGGCCACGAATACCAAGGTGCATACGATTGGCTCATTTTAATGAATTCAAAACAAGCGAAGTCATTGAGCCAATAGGATTCCTCCTCGACAAAATGTAAGAACAGTTTTTTCAGGTCGTCATTGTCCCTCCTTTGGAAGTTTTCAAAGGCCGTGGATAACAGCGCAAGTTTTATTTTAGATGCTTCCTTAAACTGAACCATCCCACGGTTTCGAACGCTGAAAGAAGCAAGGTCTTCATTGGATAGTAAATTCATACTGACGAGCTCTTCCGGAGAAACATATAAGACATTTCCGGCCATCGCCGAATATGCGCTGTAAGGAGAAAATGATGCCGCCGCACTGGTTGGGTTCAATGGCAATAGCTGCCACAGCTGTTGTCGGCCATTGCGTAGAAAATCGACAAAGTTCCTGGCCTCAGATCCCATATCGCCAATACCAAATGATGACGGCAGAGAGCTCAATGACAAAAGTATGCCTGCTTCGCGAATGCGCTTCTTTTCTTCAAGCAACAATACTCCTACCGGCACACGTTTGAATATATCTGCTACGCGAATCATACCCTGATGGGTTCCTTTGTTTTTAGTATAAACGTCCTGCCATTCTCGGGGCGCCGATGCAGGCATGACGATGGAAGTATTTACCCAATCAACATCTATCAACTCATCTTTGATCGTCGCGATCCTGGCCAATTGTAATGGAATCACTACCACGACCCATACATTCATGCTCCTTCTTGCAAAAGCCAGGCAATGCTTCTCCTGGCGTCCTTCGATCTCTAGCGGAATGTAATCTCCATCGTAGAACAGGTCAGAATATTTATTCCGTATCGCAAACATTCGCTCAGTGAGCCATAGCTTTATCCTGCTATCCTCTCTTGAAGACCACAGGGTTTGTAGACGATCAGCGTCAGTCGCGTCGGCCAAAATACCTTTCAAAAGACTTTCATGCTGGGGATAGTCGATTAACCGACGGTTATCTGGATCGACGAGCGTAAGTTCCCACGCAGTTGTACCTTGATAGGTATCGGGTACACCGGGACAAATGAATTTCAAAATTGTTTGTGAAAGAGAATTAATGATTCCGAAGTCGGATACCTTTTTTTGTATCGATATGAATGACTTCATGAAGTCTGTGCCAGGTTGCATAATTCGCTGGACAAAACCTATCGTAGCTGATTCATAGGATTCATCGGGATTGGCCCAATCCGAATATCGCTTCGCTTCCCGTAATGCTTTAGTAAAATAAGCGGTCAGTCTTTCGTCAAGATTGCTCTCTTCGTGAAACGGGTATATCCCTATCAGTGTTTGATAGATAAAGTACTCGTCGTTGCGATCCGGCGAGCCGTTGTCTTTAAATTGCTCATTCACATTAAACCAATACTTCACGCCAGTGATCCATTCATTCGTCAAATCGGGTAACACGTTTAGCCGCATCCTGACATCTTCACCCCTTTTCGTGTCGTGTGTTGAAGTCGCATTCAAACTGAGCGGCCATACGCGCTGACGTTCAAGCATTGCGCCATGGAAGTCTGCCACCGATAGTCCAAAGAATTCGGGCGAATCACCTACCTCATTGTGCCCAACAAACCTGTTGAAAGTATACATCAAAGTATCCTCAACACCCTTCGCCATTAAGGGACCGGTAAACTGCATGCAACGCTGATAAAATTCCAGCGCAGCATGGTGTGCTGAAGCTGGCGGATTAAATATTGCCCCTTCAATGACATTCAACGCGCGCAGCAAATGTGGCTTATCCACCCCGCAAGCATGCAGTACATGCTTTACATTTTCTTGCTCCTCAATTTCCAGTGGAAACGAATTGCCATAATAGCGATACACCGGCAGCTGAATCAAAAATTCGCCAATAGCTTCCCTCAGCATTTCTGGAGAGATCTCTACATCATTAACCAGGTTATGAGCGATGAAAAAGTTGTGAAGATTATCGAGTTCGCCCTGCATCGAACGAGACAGTATGAATGCCTTCTTCTCCCTTATTTTTACATTAATAGACTTTTTGTCATCTGTTATGGACCGGTAAAATGAAGAAAAACTATTTTCCGCACTGCTCCTTGTGAGAATGTTGTTAACGTAACTGAGGAACTCGTATCCGGTAGTACCCTGGATGGGAAGCCGGGAATCCAGTCGTTCGTTATACTCCAATATTTTTTCTACGACGATGTAGCAATCCGGGCCACACATATTCCTCAACCAGCTCAGGTATTGTTTCGGGTCATAAAGGCCGTCGATATGGTCAACACGCAAGCCGTCGAAAAGGCCCTCCTGAACCAACAACTTAATTGTGTCGTGATACCGCGCGAACACCGTTTCTGATCGCATGTTAAGGCACAGTAATCCATTGACAAGGAAGAACCTCCGGTAATTAATTTGCGTTTCGGTCTCCCTCCAGTCGCATAGCCGATAATGCTGATCATCACAGACTTTCGTCAGTTTGTCATGATCCTCATTAAATACCTGCAGTAATTCCTCCATGTGACGACGTGCGTTGGCGTCGGACATCAACGATGCAAATTGAAGCAATATTTCGTGCCAACGTATGCCATATTGCACCACATCCGTCAAATGGTGAATTTCGTTCAGCTGATCCGAAAATACCGACATACTGTTGAATTGCTCGCTGTCGGTGAGCAAGTTCCCATAGGTCCTTGAGTTCAGTGGGTAATACTGATCACCATAGCGCAGACACAACCTGTCCTGCCAGTAAACAATCTTCAACTCGTTCCTGTCGATGACTGTTGTTAGCTCACCGTCCAGAAAGGGAACCATGAGACGGCCATGAAAAAAATCATTTGTCCATGTGATGTCGAATACATGCGCAAAGGCGGATTGGCTTCCTTTCTCGAGGACATCGAACAACCATGGATTTGAATGATGAAAAGCCATGTGATTGGGAACAATGTCTTGTATCCAACCGATGCCTTTCTCCTTAAATTTCGCAATAACTGATCGCAATTTTTTAATGTCACCGATCTCAGGATTGATTTCGTAGGGATTGACCACGTCATATCCATGAAGGCTTCCCGGCACCGCTTTGAAAATTGGTGAAGCATAGATCGTCTTCACACCCAGCAAACTGAAGTAGCCCACAAGCTCTTCTGCATGGTGCAGCGTGAAGTGCTTATTGAATTGCAATCGATATGTAGATACGGGATTATACATATTCGCTTGCATAAAGCACCACCGATTCACCGGCAATTGAGACCATGGGACTTAGTTCCGATAATGGTTCAGACAGTGGGCCACCCCATTGTGAGGAAGCTGAATGCAAGGCCATGCGCATTTCACTGACCCTGGCCGGACACTCAACCGTTTGTTCAGCGGAAGAAAAATTGAACAGTGCAATAATTGTGTGCCCCTCATGCCAACGCGTCACCATAAATACTTTTTCAGGGGGAAATACTTTTACATCCATTTCACTTCGTGTTCCAAGGCGCAATGGAGTGAGTAGCTTTCTCGTGGCAATCAACATTTTATAGTAATTCAACATCACGTTGTGGTGTGGATCGTCAATAAGCTCCCATTGTAGTTTAGATCTCAAAAACGTCTGCTCCGATTGTGGATCAGGAACATCTCCACCATTGTGAAACGATTTAAATTCCTTTTTCCGTCCTTCGCGCACTGCGCTTATCAACTTCTCGTCACCGTGATTAACAAAATATAGAAAAGGATTTGTTTCACTGTATTCTTCACCCATGAAAAGCAAAGGGAGGTATGGACTCATCAAGACGGCTGCTGCAAGCACTTTCCGCATCTCAAAGCTGACGAGCGAAGTTGTCCTTTCGCCCAGCATTCGGTTTCCTACCTGATCGTGATTCTGCGAAAAAACCACAAACTTCTCCTGCGGTATTCCAGTGGCTTTAGCTCCAAATGTTTTTTGCCGGTGCGGGGAATAGATTCCGTCGTAGATATAGGCATCCACGTATGACTTGGCGAGGTGAAGCAGTCCGTTGAAATCTTCATAGTAGCCCGTACTTTCATTGCCGCTCGTTACTCGTAATGCATGGTGGAACTCGTCGTTCCACTGTGCGTTCATTCCATAACCTCCTTCCGCAATGGGTTGAATATACTTTGGATCGTTTAAGTCACATTCAGCGACTAGGTAATAAGGTCTGCCAGTTTCCTGGGATAGCTGATCCGTATGCTGCCTGATCTCTTTCAAAATGTGAACAGGACCAAAATCACGAATCGCATGAACCGCGTCCAGCCTGAGTGCATCAATGTGAAAATCGCGAAACCACATCAACGCATTTTCGATGAAGAATCTTCTTACTTCGTCGCTTCCAGCGTCGTCAAAATTCATTGCGCTTCCCCAGGGCGTACTATACTTTTCAGTAAAAAAAGGGCCAAATTTCTGCAGGTTATTGCCTTCCGGGCCCATATGATTGTACACGACATCAAGCACCACGGCAATACCCTCTTTGTGACATGCATCCACCAATCGCTGTAAGCTGGCCGGTCCGCCGTAACCGTGATGTACAGCGAAGGGAAAGACGCCATCGTATCCCCAGTTACGAAGGCCTGAAAATTCTGCGACTGGCATTAGCTCAATAGCCGTAATACCGAGGTCTTTTAAATAAGCCAGCTTTTCCTGCACGCCGGAAAAAGTGCCGGAAGGTGTAAATGTTCCTGTATGAATTTCGTAAAACAAGTAATCCTTGAGGGGTATGTTAGTCCAACGATCGTCATTCCAACGGAAGTGGTGGGGGTTGAATATTTCTGAAGGGCCCACAATTCCTTCAGGTTGAAATTGTGAAGCTGGATCTGCATAGCGGTGCCGTTGATCAAGTTCTAAAAAATAGCGATCACCGGGTTTTAATTTGGACGTAATGCAGCTAAAATATCCATGGTCTCTTTTTATCAGAACGATTCTTTCATCGACACCGGCAAGTATCACCGACACTTCCTGTGCATGAGGTGCCCATACCATGACTTCCGATTCTCCCCGGGAAGAAAAATTGATCCCAATCGATTTACGGTTAGCGCGAAGTGTATTCATATCTCTTTCAGAGATTTAAATATTGCGAGAGATCGACCTTCTGCCATGACCACTTCTTCAGCCGGAAAATTTACAGGTTTGCTAAACGATTTCTTCGCGGTGTCCAATACGCGTATCCAACACGGACCGTAGCTGACCGGTGGAAGTTTAAATCCCAACGGTTCATGGTGTGCATTGAAAATGATATAAAAGGAATCGTCGACTACCTGCTTCCCTAATGAGTTCCTGGTATGAATCCCCCGGCCGTTCAAATAGACGCCCAGTGACTTTGCGAAATCATGCTGCCAATGGCTGTCTGTCATTTCCATTCCTTCTGGCAGAAACCAGCTGATGTCTTCCAGGCCTCGTCCTTTCACAGCGCGGCCCTGAAACCATTTCCTCCGGCAGAACACGGGATGCTGCTTGCGGAAGGTTATCAACTTCTGTACAAACGCCAGGAGATCGTAGTCAACATTCTTCCAATCAAGCCATGAGACTTCATTGTCCTGGCAATAGGCATTGTTGTTTCCGTGCTGCGTGCGACCAGACTCATCGCCAGCCACCAGCATGGGAATCCCTTGCGACAGGAACAGCGTGGTTAGAAGATTCCTTTTTTGCTTCTGTCGGAGTTTTATGATGCTCCTGTCTTTGGTATCCCCTTCTTCTCCACAGTTCCACGAACGGTTATGATTATCACCGTCATTGTTATTCTCTCCGTTGGCCTCATTGTGTTTTTCATTGTAAGAAACAAGATCATGCAGTGTAAACCCGTCATGGGCCGTGATAAAATTTATGCTTGCCGTGGGGCGTCTGTTACTACCCTCGTAAAGATCAGGGCTCCCTGTAAATCGCAGGGCAAATTCGCCAAGCATGCTGTCTGCGCCACGCCAGTAATCCCGGACGCAATCGCGGTACTTGCCATTCCATTCTAACCATCCGGGAGGAAAATTTCCAACCTGATATCCACCCTCTCCCACATCCCATGGTTCCGCAATAAGTTTCACCTGAGATATAACCGGGTCCTGGTGAATGATATCGAAGAACGCGCTCAACTGATTCACTTCATGCAGCTCTCGCGCCAACGTTGAGGCCAGATCAAACCGTAAACCATCAACGTGCATGTCTGTAATCCAATAACGAAGGCTATCCATCATCAGTCGCAAAGTGCTGGGGAGATTCGCGTTTAAGGTGTTCCCAGTTCCCGTATAGTCCCGGTAGTAGCGCTTGTCTTCGGCAAGTCTGTAGTACGCCGCATTGTCGATCCCTTTGAAGGACAGCATTGGTCCAAGCTCATTACCTTCTGCCGTATGGTTGTAGACGACATCGAGTATGACTTCGAGGCCAGCCTTGTGCAACGACTTGACCATTTCCTTGAATTCTATTACTTGCTCTCCGCGAACACCGCTAGAAGAATAGCGGACATCAGGAGCAAAAAAACCTATGGTGTTGTATCCCCAGTAATTTGTGAGTCCTCTTTCCTTTAAGTGGCGATCGGCGACAAAATGATGGACCGGCATTAACTCAATCGAAGTAACGCCAAGTGATTTGAAGTAACTGATGGACTCCGGATGTGCCAAACCTGCATATGTTCCCCTCAGATGTTCCGGTATCCGCTCGTTGAGCTTCGTGAACCCCTTTACGTGGAGTTCATAGATGATCGTATTCTCGGTTGCCACGTCAGGCGCCTTCACACCTTCCCAATCAAAGGCACCATCGATGACGATCGACTTCGGAATGAATGGCGCGCTGTCGGTTGTACTAAAACTGAGGTCCTTGTCTTCATGGCCGATCTGATACCCGAATAACGAATCGTCCCAGTCTACTGTTCCGCCGATCGCCTTTGCGTAGGGATCGATAAGCAGCTTGTGGGGATTATAGCGCTGACCATTCTCGGGATCATAAGGGCCATGAACCCGGTATCCGTAGATTTGTCCTGGTCTTATTCCGGGCAGGAATACGTGCCAGACCTGATGCGTGCGTTCCCATAGCGGAATTTTTACATACTCCGATTTCGATCTGTGGTTTTTAAAAAGACACAGTTCCACTTTCGTGGCGTTCTCTGCGAATAAGGCAAAATTTACTCCGCCCTCGACGCATGTTGCGCCTAAGGGATAGGGATGCCCGGGAAATTGTTTCATACCTGTGATTCGGAAGATAATCTCGATTGTGATTCTATTTTCATGGCCCAAACGGGAACATGCTGATGCCGACGTTCGCATTCAATTGCCTTTGCATGATCGGCGTCACGCTCTTTCAACGGAGCATAGTCATGACGAATTTGCCTGAAGTGAAGAATGATTCTCATTTTGTGTCGTTGATAGCTCATACATGTGTCGTTTTGAAAGGTGAAAGCGCGGTAAGCGTCCGTGTGTTCATACAGATCAGACAAGGAAATGTAAGACGTCGCGCAGGATCTCAACCTCGAGGGGTTGAAACTTATCCAACGTAATCAAAGAGTCGTCCACATGGATGAGTTTTCCGGCCCAGCTTACCTTCAGCTTCTTCGCCTTAATCGCGGTGTAGAAAAACGGAGTTTCCTTACCGTGCTCAAGACGGTCGAGAACATATTGAGCTAATGCATCGCGTTCTGTCTCGGAGATAAGAATAACTTCAAATTCACCGTCTCCAGAGTGGCCCGTTGGCGAAATGTTGAGATTGGGCCCAATAGATCTTATGTTCATTACTTCAACGAGCAGGAATTTGCCAGTATACTCAACATCGTCAATAACGATATGGCATTCTTTGGGTTTGTAGTTCTCAATGATCTCATGCAGGATCTTCAATGCGATATGCAGTTCTGTTTCAGAATCATTTGTTTTGGATTTTCGATCGCGCATCTTTTTTATTAATCGCGGAAAAACGCCGAACCCAAATCCCTCCAGGAAAAAGTGGTTTTCTTTTAACCCGTGAATCTTGCCGATATCAAAATTTTGGGCTTCTCCTACCTTCCATCGCTCCATGATTTCTTCGGGAGTGCCGGTAACACCAAGTGTTGTTGCGATGTTATTGGCAGTTCCCCAAGGCAGCAGTCCTATAGGCGGCCTTTTCGTCAAAATATTTTCGGTGCAAAAGTATTCGGCCAGCCGTCTTATTGTCCCGTCACCACCCGCTATAGCAATAATATCCGTTTTGGCGGGTATCCTTTTCTCATTGATAGGCCTTTTTGTAGAAGAATAGCTACAATCAAAGCCTGCCGCTTTGATCTTCCTTACCAACTTCTCTTTCGAATGCTCCGCCTCGCCTGCTGTGGGATTGTGAAAAACCTTGATAAATGTCATTTTCTACATTATTTACGATATCATCCTACAGGCAAATCTGTACCACAGATCGCTGGAATGATTTTTTAGGGATGTCGGCAATGAATATTCTTATAACGAATGACGATGGGATCTATAGTCCCGGCCTGTTGTGCCTTGCCAATATTGCTTCCCGTTTCGGTAATGTCAGAGTCGTTGCGCCTGATGTAGAGCAATCTTCAATGGGTCACGCAATCACAGGATCCCGGCCCCTCTCCTACAAAAAAGCTCCGGTGAACTTCGGTGGTATTGATGCATACAAGGTTAATGGTACCCCTGCAGATTGCGTTTCACTAGGCACCCATTTATCTAAAACCGACGTTGTGCTGAGCGGGATAAACATGGGTTTAAATCTGGGGAATTCCATGTGGCATTCCGGCACCTTGGCAGGTGCCAAGCAAGCTGTCCTATTGGGTGTAAAAGGCATTGCACTAAGCACGCCTGCGGGAGACATTGAACCAGATTTCAAAGGCCTTGAAGCCTACGTGGAAAAAGCGCTCAATTTATTGCTGGTGAACAAAGACGTGAATCTGATCAACGTCAACATACCGGCAAATCCCAAGGGAATAAAATGGACAAGGCAATCAGTCCGGCAATATGACGGCAGAGTCATGCCAGGTACCGATCCAAGAGGGCGCAAACACTATTGGATAACCGTTGTGCCGCTCGAAGCTGCTGAAGAGGGAACAGATAGATGGGCCGTTGACGAGGGATATATTTCAATGACACCGCTCAGGCTTGATCTAACGGATGAGAAAGAGTTGACCAAGGCGCTTGTAAAGGAGCCGGTGAAGTGGACGTGAGAATTGGGTGATTGGGTGATTTAAAATTTTCGATTTATAAATACAACAAAATATGAGAGCAATTTGGAACGGGGCTATTGGTTTTGGGCTGGTTAATATACCTGTGAAGCTCTACAGCGCCTCACAGGAAAGCACGCTCGACCTTGACATGCTGGACAAAAAAGATCATGCACGCATCAAATACCAGCGTATCAATGAAGACAGCGGTAAGGTTGTCGCATGGAAGGATATCGTAAAAGCTTATAAGGTATCTGGCGATTATGTCGTGCTGGATGAAAAGGATTTTGCCCAGGCAAATCCCGAAAAAAGCAAGACTATCAACATTGATTCCTTTGTCGATGAAAAAGAGGTGGACAGCATTTACTTTGAAACCCCTTACTACCTCGCACCAGACAAATCTGGAGAAAAGCCATACCGCCTTTTGCACGATGCGCTAGAAAAAAGTGGAAAAGCTGGATTGGGAAGCTTCGTGCTCAGAAGCAAAGAACACCTGTGTTTAATAAAACCATATAATAAAATTCTTGTTCTTAATAGGTTGAGATTTGCGGAAGAGATTCGGGAAACAACCGAACTGAAGAGTCCTGCAAAAGGGAAACCATCGGCATCTGAAATGAAAATGGCCATGACGTTGATAGACCAATTAACCAGCGATTTTAACATCAAAAAATTCAAGGATACATATTCGTCGGAACTGATGAAGCTCATCCGGGCTAAAGCAAAAGGCCATAAATTCAAGGCCCCTGCATTAAAGGTAACTCATCGCAAAACGAATGATCTCATGGCGTTGTTGAAATCCAGCATCAAAAAAGCGTCCTGATGGGATCAAACATTGATTCACGAAAGAGGGATCTTAAGAACACCCCCGGTGCATCTACGAGCGAGGTAAAAGTGAATGGTCGCGTGGTTAAGCTCACCAATCAGCAAAAGCTTTACTGGCCGGAAGAAGGCTACACCAAGGGCGACATGATCCGGTATTACGACGAAGTAGCTGACTATATTCTACCATACTTAAAAGACCGGCCACAGTCCTTGAGGCGCAATCCCAATGGTATACATGACAAAGGATTTTTCCATAAAGATGCAGGCGAGGGCGCGCCGTCCTGGGTAAAACATATTTCACTTCGTGCAGAAAGCACCAACAAGGATGTCGCGTATATCCTTTGCAACAACCTGGCTACACTGTTGTACCTGAACAATCTTGGATGTATTGAGATCAATCCATGGAATTCCAGGATAAAAAAGCTTGATTACCCCGACTATTTAATCCTGGATATTGATCCTTCTGACAAGAACACATTTGATGAAGTCATCGATGTAGCCCTCGTGATCAAAAGTGTTTTGGATAAGGGTGGGGCGACATCATATTGTAAGACATCAGGGGCAACCGGCATGCATGTGTATGTTCCGTTGCACGGAGCCTATACGTACGAAGAGGCACGTCGGTTCGCTGAAGTTGTAGCGCTCCATACAGTTGAGCAGTTGCCCTTGATAGCGACCGTCGAACGGTCGCTTAAGAACAGGAAGGATCGGATCTATGTTGACTACCTACAGAACAGTCGCGGTCAAACCCTTTCTTCAGTATACAGTCTGAGGCCGGTACCTGGCGCAACAGTTTCAACTCCCCTGTTATGGAAAGAAGTACGTCACGGTCTCACACCCGGGCAATTCACGATTAAAACGTTGCCTAAAAGGCTTGCTAAAAAGGGAGATCTTTTCGCTGGTGTCTTAAAGGACCGGAATAATCTTACGAAATGCCTTACGTTACTGCACGCAAAATGAGAAACAGTCATTTGACATTCGGTCAACAAAACACATCTAATGCAGTATAATACTATTATTGGGGTAGCCGCTAGTATTCTTACGGCCACATCTCTGATTCCTCAACTCGTAAAGCTCGTGAAAGAAAAGAAACCTCAGGCGGTATCACATTTGATGCTGGTGGTTCTTTCTGTAGGGCATGCGTTGTGGATATACTACGGGGTACTACGAACTGATCCCATTATCATTGCCGCTAACGTGTTCGCAGTTCTGGTTGACCTGTTAGTCGTAATCCTGGCCATTAAATACAAGTATTTTAATCGAACTTAAACGACTTTTAAGACCTATAATAATTTAACAATATGAATAACTTATTTCGCGGGCTTATCGCTGGTTACGGAGCCAAAAAACTTGGAGGAGGGTGCCTTGGTACTATCCTCGTTTTCATAATAATTTGGGTTGCCCTTGGTCAATGTCAGTAATTCGGCGTGCATTATGGCGTACTAGCGTGGGCACAAAAGTGTTCGTTAAAGAGGCGTTCCGCATAGGTTTTTTCGCACTCTGAGGAATAACTTCCACATCGTATAGGCGTTTTCAGGCATGCCGCCTAAGGAACAATATTTGTATCTGTGCATGCGGCTCAGTAACTTCTCTACGGGCATCCCCCTACTTTCCGGGGTTGTTACTTTGCGCTAATAAGATTGAATATAGGAAAGGTGACGCATGAAATGTAAAGCTATCAGCACATGAAAAAGAACCTGAGGATCCTTGTCCTGGAAGACATGGAGGATGATCTTGAACTGATTGAATACATCTTAAGTGACGCTCATCTTGAATATACTGCAAAGCGCGTCGACAATCGCGATGAATTTATAGCCGCCCTGAAAAAAGGGCAAATAGACGTTATCCTATCTGATCATTCATTACCTCAATTCAATTCTCAGGAGGCTCTTGCGATATTCAGGGAATCGGGTCTAAAGATTCCCTTCATTCTGGTCACGGGTGCAGTGTCGGAAGAGTTTGCGGTTAATTCCCTTAAACAAGGAGCTGACGATTACGTGTTGAAATCCAACCTTACCCGTTTGCCCACGGCCATCGTAAATGCAGTTAAACAACGTGAGGCTGAAGTGGCAAAGGTGCTGGCGAATGATGCCATGCGCAAACAATACGATGAGCTCATGAAAATCAACAAGGAACTTGACAGTTTCGTGTACAGCGTATCACACAACCTGCGCGCTCCTCTACGGTCTGTTCTCGGTTTGATCAACCTGGCAAGACTTGAAGACGAAAAGAAAGGCAATAGCTTTAATGACTACTTCGGAATGATGGAGCAAAGCATTCACAAACTCGACGAAACATTAAGGGAGATCCTCGATTACTCAAGGAATGCACGACAAGACCTGACCATCGAGCAGATCGATATCAATAAGCTGCTTACCGATAATCTTGAGCGGATGCAATACATGCCAGGATCACAGCTTATTGTGAAGGATATTAGATTGAAAGAAAATTACCCGCTTTATTCTGACCGTTACAGGCTGTCAGTCATTTTCAACAACATCATCTCAAACGCCATCAAATACTACGATGAGCACAAGCCTGATCCATTTCTGCGCATCTCAATTGAAATCAACAAGGACATCGTTAACATGCAGTTCGAAGACAATGGGATCGGTATCGACCCCGAATACCTCAGCAAAGTTTTCAATATGTTCTTCAGAGCTACGCAAAACAACGAAGGGGCAGGCCTCGGATTATACATCGTTCAGGAAGCGGTAGAAAAATTGAAAGGCACAATAGAGATCAAATCTAAGATCCGTCAAGGCACTAACTTTATTATCAGTATTCCAAATTTCTCAGCTGAGGGCGCTACAGGCATTCCTTCCTTCACTGGCAAGCAGAACGCTATTTTGAAGCATTAACAAAAGCGCAGGTACAACTGACGCAGTACTTTTCGATTTGCCGGTAGGGCAGGCCGTTGCGACCGAAGTTGCATGGAGAATAATTTGAGCTTTTTTTGGCTCACAAGTCCCAATTATTCATAATTTTATAAATATGAGGATGGTCTTATCCGCAATTGTTCTCCTATCTGCATGATTCAATATCAAACTATTCTTCTTGTTGACGATGATGGAGAAGATCAGGAAATTTTCCTGGACGCAATACAAGAAATAGACCCGTTGATACAATGCTCTTTTGCTAATGATGGGGAAGAGGCCATTCAACTGCTGGGTGGTGATGCGTTAGTAAAACCTGACCTTTTGTTTATCGATATGAACATGCCTAAGTTGAACGGGAAGCAGGTTCTTTTGGAGTTAAAAAAATCCGGAAACCTAATCGGTATTCCGGTCATCATGTATTCGACCTTTTTCGGTCCAAAGGACATTGATGAGATCACTTCACTGGGTGCCGTACATTATATGGTAAAAGCCACGAAATTCAGTGATCTCTGCACGTCGTTACGACACATACTGTCACGTCGTTGGTAGGGCCCTCGATTTCTCCTGATGTTGTAGGGGCAGCGACACAATGAATGTAGATCCTTCATTGAGCTTGCTACGGGCAGAAATAAATCCGTTGTGGAGCTCCGCAATTTTTTTACAAAGCGCCAGTCCTACACCCGTTCCGGCATACTCTCCATTGTGATGGAGTCTCCGGAACATCCCAAATATCTCCTCCGCATATTTCTGGTCGAATCCAATGCCATTGTCCTCGATATAGATCCTGCAGTACTTATTCAAGAGATTTTTCGATCGGTCATTAATACCGGTACTGATCTCTGACCGGATATTGATGTTAGCAGGTGCGTCCTTTTTCCGGTATTTTAGCGCGTTACTGATTAGATTTTGAAATAATGGTCTGATCAGGCTTGGCCCTACTGACAAAGCCGGAAGCTTGTCGATCGACACAGAAGCATTGGCCTCTCTGATTTCCTCTTCCATTTCATTGAGCAGATCTTTTAGTACGGTATTCAGATCAGTCATCACAAAAGCCGATTTATCATTCGAAATCTTGGAAAAGGCCAGGATATCAATGATCAACGCCTGCATTCGTTCGGCGGCTTGCTGAATGCGCGTAACCATCTTGATGTCCTCGTGAAACACATCACGGTACTTTGTAAAAAGTCGGTCGCTGAACATTCTGATTTTACGCAAGGGTTCCTGCAGGTCATGTGAAGCCATGAAAGCAAATCTTTCAAGGTCTTTATTAGCCGACTCAAGATTCGCAATGTTTTCCAGCAGTTTATGATTCAGCTGGCGGATCTTCTCCTCGGAGACCTTGCGTTCGTTGATCTCTCGTTCAAGGTTTTTGTTGATGGCTATAAGCTTCTGCTCCTGCTCAAAAAGCAACCGGTTTTTGCGATAAAGGTCGATCAATACGCCAACCTTGGCCCTGAGGACATCGGAATTAAATGGTTTGAAGATAAAGTCGATAGCGCCGGATTGATAACCCTTAAACATGTTTTCATCACCATAGTTGTTCGCGGTGATGAAGATAATGGGTATGTGTTTCAATTTCTCCCGTTCATAGATCAGCGCAGCTGTCTCAAAGCCGTTGAGGTTCGGCATCTTCACATCCATAAGAATCATTGCGAAGTCAAACTCGTTCAACAAGACCTTCAAGGCCTGACGACCAGAATTCGCCTTGACAAATTGATATCCGCCAGGTGCAAGGATCGTCTCGATCGAAAGAAGGTTATCCTCACGATCGTCTACTAATAAGATTTTGGGCTGCATTATTCCGTTAACCATTATTTACAAAACCACAAACGCATGAGCGAAAGCAATTGATCAATTTTGACAGGTTTAGTTATATAATCGGACGCTCCTGCTTCAATACATTTCTGGCGGTCACCCTTCATGGCCTTCGCAGTTACAGCAATGATTGGCAACGTGCTGTTCTTATGCTCACGCCTGATCTTCTGCGTTGTCTCATAACCATCCATTTCAGGCATCATGATATCCATGAGCACCATTTCGATCTTTGGATTCTCCGTGAGTATCTTAATTGCCTCTTTGCCACTTTCCGCTGTGATGGCGTTGATGTTAAAGCGTTCGAACACCGTCGTCAGCGCGAATAGATTTCTCACGTCATCATCGACAATAAGTATATTCTTGCCCGTAAGAATGTCTTCCTTGTTTCGGATGTTTTTGATGATCCGCCATTTCTCCGGAGCAAGATGCTTGTGATTAATATGCAAATGAGAGATGGTTTCTTCAAGCAGGTATTCTATCGAATTAACGCCCTTCACAATGTGTGAACTGGAATTCAAATTCACGGTGTTCAGCTCGGCCTTGGTAAAATCCTTGGCAGAGTATACTATCACGGGTGTAAGGTCATTTTTTACCTTGCTAACCTGGCGCAATAGTTCCGAACCCGTCATGTCCGGCAACGTATAGTCGAGAATGATACAATCGAACTCGCTTTCTCTAACAAGGTCAACTGCCTCCTTACCTGTATTCGCGATGGTTACTATCAAATTCTCATCATGATGGATCTTGGCGATCTGTGAAGAATCAAGCTCGTTATCTTCCACGATCAGGATGCTCTTCTTTGCTTTGCTGTTATACGAAAGAATGTCGTCGAAAAGACCCGAGAGCAGATCATTATCCAGCGGCTTCAACAGAAAACTCCTCGCACCACGCTTTAATGCCAACACCCTATTCTCTTCGCCGGAAATAACGTGAATAGGAATATGCCGGTAGGTCAGGTCATTTCTTAACAAGTCAATCACCTTCCATCCACTGGTATCAGGCAGCCTCACATCAAGCGTTATTGCAATCGGTGAAAACCGGTTTATAAAATCAAACACTTCGAGATAATTTGTCGCTACAATTGCCTTCATGCTTTTTTCATGGGCCTTGTCAATAAGTATTTTGCCAAAGCGAAGGTCATCTTCCACGACAAGAATGACCTTGTCGTCAGCGTGAATATGACTTCGGTCATCTCCCGTGTCATTGATCATCTCGCTGACAATATCCATTCCACGCGCTTCCACACCCTCATTTGTAATGCGGAGGTTTTCAAGAAGGTTATTGATCTGATTACCCTCAGAATCAAGTTGCAGTTGCTGGATGACTTTAATGCTTTCCGAAACCTCCCGTGGCGCAATGCTTGGAATGCTTGTCAACGGCAGGTATAGTGTAAATGAGCTACCCCTTCCAGCCTGACTTTCAAGTTCTATGGTGCCCCCCAATAACTCTGCAAGGCCACGGCTGATGGATAACCCTAATCCTGTTCCGCCGTACTTACGGCTCGTTGATCCTTCAGCTTGCTGGAATGCTTCAAAAATGATCGATTGCTTTTCGAGGGGTATACCTATTCCGGTATCACTGATCGAAAATGCGACAACCTGCGTAGCACTATCCAGTGTCGGCACGCCTGGCTTCCACGTTCTCTTAGGTTCAAATATCCTGAGCGATACCTCGCCTTTTTCAGTGAACTTGAATGCGTTCGACAATAAGTTCTTAAGGATCTGGTTTAGCCGTTGAATGTCGGTTTCCATGGAATTAGGCAACGCATAATCCGTCTCGATCCTGAACTTGAGGTTGCGCGCTTCGGAAATAGGCTTGAACGTTGTCTCAACAAAAGATGAGATCTCACTAATGCGGACAGAAGAGATGTTCGCCGAAATAAATCCGGATTCGATCTTCGATAGATCAAGAATGTCATTGATAAGTTGAATCAAGTCATCGCCGCAAGAGTGAATTGTTTTTGCGTACCTGATCTGCTTGTCATTCAAGTTACCCTCTGCGTTTTCATACAACTGTTGGGCAAGAATAAGCAAGCTGTTCAATGGCGTTCTTAATTCGTGCGACATGTTCGCCAGGAATTCAGACTTGTATTTTGAAGTAAGTGTGAGTTGCTCTGCTTTTTCCTCCAATGACTTCCGGGCCTCTTCCACTTCCTTGTTCTTGGCCTCCACTTCATCTTTTTGCTTCACCAGCAGAAGCGCCTTGTCCTGTAACTCGTCGTTTGTGCGTCGCAATTCTTCCTGCTGCGTTTTAAGCTCACCCGCAAGAGACTGAGATTGTGCTAACAATTCTTCAGTTCTTGTATTGGTCTCAATTGTGTTCAACACTATTCCGAGGCTTTCGGTAAGTTGATCAAGGAAGTCAAGGTGAGTTTCGCTGAATACATCTAGAGAAGCCAATTCAATTACGGCCTTCACATTGTTCTCGAATACCACTGGAAGGATGATGAGATTGGCCGGCTTACCTCTACCCAGTCCTGAATTTATCTTCACATAATTATTTGGAACATTTGTCAGCAATATTCTTTCTTTCTCAAAAGCACATTGACCTACAAGACCTTCGCCTATTGCAAATTCTCTTGGTATAGTCTTTTCTTCTCTATAAGCGTAGGCTGCGAACAATCTCAGTTTAACTTGTTGTGTCTCTTCGTCCTGCTGAAGAATATAAAACGCTCCATAGTGTGTTGATACCACCTGTGCAAGTTCAGAAAGAATGCGCTTTGTCACCGTCTTCAGATCTTTTTGACCTTGCAACATTTGCGTGAACTTGGCGAGATTCGATTTCAACCAATCCTGATCCTGATTTCGCAACGTAGTCTCGCGAAGGTTCGTGATCATTTGGTTGATGGTATCCTTTAAAGCTTCGAGCTCTCCCTTTGCATCGACACGGATCGTACGCGTGAGATCGCCTTTTGTTACCGCCGAAGCTACCTCTGATATTGATCTTACCTGGGTTGTGAGGTTGGCGGCGAGCTGATTAACGTTCTCCGTAAGATCTTTCCACGTACCAGAAGCACCTGGAACACTGGCCTGACCTCCCAATCTTCCCTCTACGCCAACTTCACGGGCAACTGTAGTAACCTGCTCGGCGAACACTGCCAGGGTGTCGATCATTTCATTGATCGTATCGGTCAACTGAGCCAATTCTCCCAGCGCGTTGATGCTTAGTTTTTGTTTCAGGTTACCCTTAGCCACTGAGGTCACCACTTTCGCTATACCTCGCACCTGACCAGTAAGGTTGGATGCCATCTG
>Ga0193753_10000661_pt1 | contig 32778 bp, 30 predicted proteins | sample H1c2metaG_FD_144925 | JGI IMG/M metagenome (GOLD analysis project Ga0193753, IMG submission 144925) | Soil microbial communities from a riparian zone of the East river system, Colorado, United States - H1c2 | ecosystem: Environmental > Terrestrial > Soil > Riparian zone | place: USA: East...
CATTTCTCGATGGGCTGAAAGCCAGCCTTACCTATTTTCACGTCGCCTATACCAATCGCATCACAGTGCCGCCGTTCGGCAACGGCTCATCCGCGATTTTCACCGACCCAGCATTCGGGCCGTTCATTTTCCGCAATCCCAGCCAGGCGCTGATCAATCAGCTGGGTGCGGGTCTGCCGCTGGTGGTCTTGTTGCCGCCGAATCCCGCCTTCCCCACCACGCTCTTGGATTTGCGGCGTCAAAATTTGAGCGTCAGCAACGTCAACGGCATCGACTACGACTTGAGCTACCGCTGGAGCATCGGCGCCAGCAACATGCTCGCCGGCGTCGTCGGTCAATTCACCAGCAAGTACGAAAACCAAGGCACGGTGAATAGTCCCGCCGCCAACGAGCTCGACTTGGGCACGCCGAAATGGCTGTCGCGAGGCCGCCTGCAATGGCAGTTCGCCCAGTTCGACTCGACCGTGTTCGTCAACTACACCGGCAAGTACCAGAACGACTTGAGCGTCAACGGCGGCACCGTGCCTTACACCGCCGGCGCCTACACCACCGTCGACCTGCACTTGGGCTACACCCTGCCCGATCAAGGGTGGACCAAGGGCACAATCGTATCGCTCGATGTCGAGGACCTGTTCGATCGAAGCCCGGCGGAGACACCGGCGGGCCCTGCGGTCTACACCAATGTCATCGGCCGGGTATTCCGCCTAGGAGTACGCAAGTCCTGGTAGCTTTGCGCCCAACAGTTGCCGCACCATGTCCTAGATTTGTTTTGCGCGCGCAAATTGGTGCGCAACCATCCAGTTGAATAGATCATCGATCCAGTGATCGCTGCTCGTGCCTTGACGCCGCATGCCGAATCCATGGCCGCCGTGATCGTAGATATGTATTTCAGGGTGCAGTCCGGCCGATCGCAGCGCCTCGTAAAACGAGTCGACGAAATGTGGTACCAGTGGATCGTCGCCGGCGTAGGCCAAGAATACCGGCGGCAGCGAAGCATCCAATTTGCCTATCTCGCCGAACGGCGCGCCGTAGATGGGCGCCGTGAAATCCGGCCGATCCGCCGGGGCCGACTTGAGCAGCGCTCCGCTCGCCACCGCGGCGCCGGCCGAAAAGCCGACGAAGCCCAAGCGGTGTTCTGGGACGCCCCATTCCCCTGCGTGTGCCCGCACCACTTTTAGCGCCTGGATCCCGTCCGCGACTCCGAATTTTCCATCCTCTTCCAAGCCGGCGAATAACGCCTTCGTATCGGCCATCGTCGCCGCGAAAGCCGTCCACATCACGGCATCGTTCGCCGATGTTTCGACCAAGCGATACTTGAGCACGAATGCCGTCACGCCATGAGCGGCGAACCATTCAGCGGCTTGCGTGCCCTCGGTGTCGAAGTTCAAGAATCGAAATGCGCCGCCTGGCGCGATGATCACCGCGGCACTGGCCGGTTCCGGAAATGCGCGGTACACCGTGATCGTCGGCCGCACGACATTCCGCACGGCGATGAATTTGCCTAAAAGGGCGGGCGCGATAACTTCGCGCTGCGTGGCCTGTTCCGAGCCCGGCGCCGCACCTGGCCAAATCGGCACCTCGGGATGCGTACCGGCGGCCAACCCACCCGGAGCCCACCACAAAGATGTGCTCGCGAGTACGGCAGCGATCACTGGGCCGCGCAGGCAATGCGCTCGAAGTCCCGTGACGAATATTGCGCCCATCAAGATCTCCCCAATGTTGGCGGCAGAACAAAGCATGATCCGAGCAATCGATCACGGTCAAGCATAATTTATCTTTATGCTCTAATTTTCGATCATAATTGGTCGAGAGAATAAGCGGTCGCGGACGGGAGGCGGCATTGGATTGCATGGAAACCAGTTTTGTTCATGGGCTCGATGCGGCTCCGCTGCGCTACGAAACCTTGGGTGCAGCCTTTGATGCCGCGGTGGCCGAATGGGGCGAGAATGATGCGCTCATCGTCCGGCACCAACAGCTGCGCCTGACGTATCGGCAGCTTCAAAAGCGTGTCGATGCATTCGCGGCCGGCCTGATCGCCCTGGGGCTCGAACGCGGCGACCGTATCGGCATTTGGGCGCCTAATTGCGCCGAATGGGCGATCACTCAATTCGCCAGCGCCAAGGCGGGATTGATACTGGTGAACCTGAATCCCGCCTACCGGCTCAGTGAATTGGAGTTCTCGTTGAACAGGGTCGGCTGCCGCGCATTGGTGCTGGCATCGGGATTCAAAGACGCGGACTACGTCGGCATGCTGCGCGAGCTCGCGCCCGAAGTCGATGCCGGTGCGCCCAACGAGCTCTCCGCCGCGCGCCTGCCACACCTGAAGAGCGTCATCCGGATCGGGCCTGAGTCCCGGGGCTCTGTCATGGCTTTCGATGAAGTCGAGACGCGCGGCCGCTCCGAGGATCTTGCGCGCCTCGCGGTGTTAGCCGCAGAGGTGCAGCCCGACGATGCCGTGAATATCCAGTTCACCAGCGGCACGACGGGCCTGCCCAAGGGCGCGACATTGAGTCACTTCAACATCTTGAACAATGGCTACTTCGTCGCGCGTGCGCTCCAACTCTCCGAGCGCGACCGCATGTGCATCCCCGTGCCCCTGTATCACTGCTTTGGCATGGTGATGGGAAATTTAGGCTGCGTCACACACGGCGCCGCCATGGTGTACCCCGCCGAATGGTTTGATCCGCTGCGTACGCTCCAAGCCATCGAGGCCGAACGGTGCACCGTGATCTACGGCGTGCCGACGATGTTCATCGCCCAACTCGAGCACCCGGAATTCCCCCGTTTTGACTTGCGTACGCTGCGCACCGGCATCATGGCGGGCGCCCCCTGCCCGATCGAAGTGATGCGCCGCGTGATCCGCGACATGCATGCCGAGCAGATCACCATTGCCTACGGCATGACCGAGACAAGTCCGGTGAGCTTCCAGAGCAGTACAGCCGATTCCGTCGAGCGGCGAGTCGCCACGGTCGGCCGGATTCACCCACACCTGCAAGTCAAGATCGTCGATGCGCGAGGGCGCGTCGTGCCGCGCTGCACGCCCGGCGAAATACTCACGCGCGGCTACTCGGTGATGAAGGGTTATTGGGATGACGCCGACAGAACGCGAGAAGCCGTGGACGCAGATGGCTGGATGCACACCGGCGACCTGGGCGAATTGGACGAGCTTGGCTACTGCACGATTACAGGGAGATTGAAGGACATGGTGATTCGCGGCGGCGAAAACGTCTTTCCACGCGAGGTCGAGGAATATCTCTATCGGCACCCCAAAGTGCAGGCCGTACAGGTGTTCGGCATCCCCGACGAGAAGTACGGCGAAGAGGTTTGCGCCTGGGTGCAGATCAAACCCGGCACGCAGTCCTCGCCCGAGGAAATTCGCGATTTTTGCCGCGGACAAATCGCGCGCCACAAAATCCCGCGCTACGTGCATTTCGTGACGGACTTTCCCATGACCGTCACCGGCAAAGTGCAAAAATTCATCATGCGCGAACGCATGCTCGAATTGCTGCGCGCACGCTTGGGTTAACCGCCGCCTCGTGATGCGTGCTCCCGCCAGGCGTGCGCATACCTGCGGAAATCGACCTCAAGCGGCGCAACCGCCAAAGGCGGGGAACTCGGGGCAAGCTCAGGCTGGATTAACCGCAGAGCGCCATAAGGCACGTCATCGTTCGCATTGGAGACGAACACTTTTTGCCGGGGACGCAACGCAGCCAGCGCACCGAGAAAGATGACTGCCTCGGCGAAGCGACCCTCGATAAGCAGCGTGTCGCGTGAGCCTACGAGCTCCAAACACGCGTCGGCCATGAGCGCAAGATAAAGGCCGGCGATGGCGCGCTGATCCCCGACGTCGTCCGGTTTGTTGCGCCATTCGCCGCGTGCCCGCGGAAACGGGCCAAATCCGCGGGCAAACGTCGGCATCGCCGCCGCACTCGCATCGAGCAACGCCGGCAGCCTACTGATCAATTTTTGCGGCTCGTAATCCACGGTCAGCTCGTGCGCACTCACCTGGCTTATCAGCTCGAGTTCACGCCCACCCATGAAACGGGCGGAGGGTATTGGCCGCCCTTGAACGTCGACGTTGACCAGGCAATCGCGCGATTCGTCCATATTCGACACGTCGATTGATTCTTTTGCGACCGGCGAGCGCATCGCCACAAACCAAGTACCGGTGGACAGCACCGTTGCGTCACTTTCCCGTATCTGCGAATGGCCGCGCGCCGCCAGCAGCGCGGCATTGCTGTCGTGAAGGCCACAGAGCACCACGCAATCCTTAAGGATGCCGGTTCGCGACGTCCACTCAGGCGAGAGGTATCCCAGTTCCTCCCCGGCCGCTCGCAATGGCGCCATCCGCCTTGACCAGCCGCGGCGCTCGGCCAGGTCCGAGTACTCGCCTTTCAGCGGTTTCCATAGGTCTGTATGACATCCCAGGCTGGAAACTTCGCTGGCCCGTACGCCGCAAAGGCGCCAGGCCCAATACTGAGGCCACGGAAGAATGGATAGACCGTCGGGCCAGGGTCCGGTCAATCGTTCAAGGTGGTGCAATTGAATGCCGAGATTGAGGCCTTGCGGCAGCAGAGGGGATCCCGTCTCTCGGAACGAGTCGCGCTGCGCGACATAGTGCTCGCGCCCGGCCGTATCGATCTCCTGTTCGTAGTCCATCGGCGCGGCGAACAAGCGATCGCCCAGAATGAGAGCCGCGGCGGCGCCGTGGCCCACGGGGATGATTGCGCCTACATCGCCCAGCCGCGCGAACGCGCTGAGCGTCTCAATGAGCCAGTTCTCGATGCCTTGCGCATCGAGCGCTCGATATCCATCGGTATGATGATTACCATTGGGGCGAACGCGACGCGCCAGTGGACGGCCGGCCGGATCCCACAGTGTCAGCTTCGCGTTGGTTTTGCCCGCATCCAATACGACGACGCAACGCTTTAGCACGCTTCAAGCCCCCACTCCCCGCCGCCGCAGCGATGAGATATTATGACCGTCTTTGACCGAATATGATACTTAATGAAGCAAATTTTGATATCCTTCCGTCAGGGACTCATAGGGGAGCGACAGATATGAGCGAGACCATGAATCGGTCCGACGCAGCCGTCGGCGCTCTCCCGTTCGTGGGGCCGAAAAGCCGCTGGTCAGATGAGCGCGCCAAACACCTGACACCGTCTGAACTGCTCCTCTATCGATCGAATCTCCTGGGGTCTGATCTTACGGTAACGAATTTCGGAGGCGGCAACACGTCCGCAAAACTTGCGGATCGCGATCCGCTCACCGGCGAGCAGGTCACCATTCTGTGGGTCAAAGGCTCGGGCGGAGATCTCGGCTCGATGGATTCAGGCGGATTCTCCACGCTTTACTTGGAGAAGCTCCTGGGACTTGAAAAATTGTACCGGGGCGTTGCCCACGAAGATGAGATGGTCGGCTATTTGCCTCATGCGACGTTCAATCTCAATCCGCGCGCGGCCTCAATCGATACGCCATTGCATGCCTATCTGCCCTTCGTACATATCGATCACGTTCACCCCGATGCCATTATTGCGCTCGCCGCTTCCTCGGGCGGGGAGGCTGCGAGCCGCGATATTTGGGGCGGCGAGATCGGCTGGCTCGCCTGGAAGCGGCCCGGATTCGATCTGGGATTGCGGCTGCGCGACTATGTCGCCAAACACCCCGGGTTGCGCGGGGTCATGCTGGCCGGCCACGGAATCATTTGCTGGGCCGACAGTTCCAAGGCCTGTTACGAAAATACAATCGACCTGATCGCCAAAGCGGCGACGTTTCTCAATGCGCGCCTGACCGGGCGCGCCGCCTTCGGCGGGGTCAAAGTTTCACCCTTGAGTCAGCGCGCCGACGTCGCGGCGCGGCTGCTGCCTCGACTGCGCGGTCTCATGAGCGAGCATCAATCCAAAGTGGGCCACTACAGCGACGATGCCGAGACGTTGGAATTCGTCGGATCCGTCGATTTCGAAAAACTCGCAGCCATCGGCACTTCCTGCCCGGATCATTTTCTGCGGACAAAGATCGCGCCGCTGACGCTTGATCCAGGCAAGCTCGAGGATGGCGAATATCTGAAGGCCAGGGTCTCTGAATACCGAGATGGCTATGCGGCCTACTATCAGCGCTGCGCGAAGCCGACCGATCCCAAGATGCGGGATGCCAATCCCGTCGTGGTGCTCGTACCGGGCGTCGGCCGCGTTAGCTTTGCCGCCGATAAGACGACCGCCCGCCTGGCGGGAGAGTTCTACGCCAATGCCATCAATGTCATGCGGGGCGCAGAAGCCATCGGCATATACATCGGGCTGGATGAGCAGGAAGCCTTCAATATCGAGTATTGGGCGCTCGAGGAAGCAAAGCTTCAGCGGATGCCGAAACCCAGGCCCCTGGCCGGCAAGGTCGCGCTGATCACCGGCGCTGCGGGCGGCATCGGCGCCGCCACTGCGAAGCGCCTATTGGCGGACGGCGCTTGCGTGATGATGACCGATCGAGACGGGGAAACCTTGAAGGTCGCATCGGATGCGCTGCGCAGGCAATACGGCAAGGATGTGCTTCGTACCGCCGTATGCGACGTGACCGACGAGTCGCAGATACAAGCCGCGTTCGCTGATTGCGCGCGAGAGTTCGGCGGGCTCGATATCCTGGTCGCCAATGCGGGCATTGCCTCCTCGGCGCCTATCGAGGAGACGACGACCGCACTATGGCGCAAGAATTACGATGTGCTCGTCGAAGGCTACTTTCTGGCGGCTCGCTCGGCCTTCAGCCTGATGAAACTGCAAGGCGGCGGTTCCATCGTATTCATCGGCTCCAAGAATGCCCTCGCTGCGACACCGAATGCCTCGGCCTACGCCTCTGCAAAGGCGGCGTCGGTACATCTCGCGCGCTGCCTGGCACTCGAGGGAGCCGAGCACGGCATCAGAGTCAATGTCGTCAACCCTGATGCCGTCATTCGAGGCTCCAAAATTTGGGATGGTGATTGGCGCAAAGAGCGTGCGGACTCCTATGGAATTGATCCCGGCGAGGAACTCGAAGAGTTCTACCGAAAAAGATCCTTGCTCAAGCTGAACGTACTCCCGGAGGACATTGCAGAGGCCGTTTGGTACTTCGCCTCTTCGGCCTCCGCCAAATCGACGGGTAACATATTGAATGTCGATGCGGGCAACGCACAGGCGTTTACCCGCTAGGGAGAACAAATGCCGGCTTTCTCAGGAATTGCAGCCCAACTCGAGCAGCAAGCGATCGAACTCCCTTCCTGGGCTTTCGGCAACTCGGGGACGCGTTTCAAGGTCTTCGCACAGCCCGGCGTGCCGCGTAATGCGTTTGAGAAGATTGAAGATGCGGCGCAAGTCCATAAGCAGACAGGACTCGCACCGACCGTTGCGCTGCACATTCCCTGGGACAGGGTCGATAGCTACGCAGCGCTGCGTAAACATGCGCAGGAACAGGGTATTGCGCTCGGTACGATCAATTCCAACACCTTTCAGGACGATGACTACAAGCTGGGCAGCGTCACGCACGCGGATTCGCGCATTCGTCAAAAGGCCATCGACCATCATTTCGCGTGCATCGACATCATGCACCAAACCGGCTCGCGCGATCTGAAGATTTGGCTCGCCGACGGCACAAACTATCCGGGTCAGGACGACATGCGCGCCCGGCAGGATCGCCTTGCCGAGTCGCTGCGCAAGATTTACGAGCGACTGCAGCGCAATCAACGACTGGTGCTCGAGTACAAGTTCTTCGAGCCCGCCTTCTACCATACCGATGTACCGGACTGGGGCACGGCCTACACCCATGTCGCGGCGCTGGGCGACCGCGCGATGGTGTGCCTGGACACCGGGCATCACGCGCCCGGCACGAACATCGAGTTCATCGTCGCGACTCTTCTACGTCTGAAAAAACTCGGCTCCTTCGATTTCAACTCACGCTTTTATGCCGATGACGATTTGATCGTCGGTGCCGCGGACCCGTTCCAGCTATTTCGCATTATCTTCGAAGTGATCCGCGGTGGCGGCTATGGCAAGGACTCGCAGGTCGCATTCATGCTCGACCAGTGCCACAACATAGAGAAAAAGATTCCAGGCCAGATTCGATCCGTGCTGAATGTTCAGGAAATGACCGCGCGGGCGCTGCTCGTCGATGGACCGGCGCTCAAGGCTGCTCAAAACGCAGGCGATGTTCTGCTGGCCAACGAAATACTCATGGACGCCTTTTACACCGATGTGCGAAAGGATCTTGCGGCGTGGCGCGAATCACGCGGCTTTCCTGCCCGTCCGCTTGTCGCGTTTGCCGCGAGCGGCTACGAGCAGAAGATCACTGCCGCTCGTGTCGGCGGGGCTCAGGCAGGCTGGGGAGCTTGAGTCGTTGCGCCGGCGGATCCTTAGGCGACAATGACTCTGACGTTCGCGGATTCAAGCATTGCCCGGTCTTTATCGCTCACCCCGTCGTCTGTTATTACGACGTCAACCTCGCCAAGACCGCAAACAACATGTCCAGATGAATTCTGGAACTTGGAGCTGTCCGCCAGCAGGATCACCTCGTCCGCCCGATCGATGAGGCGGCGTTCCGCGGCAACGAGCACAATGTCTGCCTGCATAACGCCTTGGGCACCGACCGCTGCTGCACCCATGAAGAGCGTCGGTGCATGAAACCTCGGCATCAAATCATCGCCCACAGCCGACAGGATGATGTTTTGTTCGCGAAACAACGCGCCGCCGGGCATGAGAATGCGGGTGTCCGTCTGCGGAAGCAATGCGGTGACTATGTGCAACGAGTTCGTCAGAACCTGCAGATTCAACCCATCGAGGTGCCGACACATTTGAAGGGTGGTCGAGCCGCCGTCGATCATGATCGCGCGGCCGGCCCTGCAGAGTGCAGCGGCCGCGCGGCCGATCGCCTCTTTTTGCTTTCGATTGCGTGAGATGTTCTCGTGAAATGGAACGCCCGACAGGTGCGCTTCCGGCAATGATCGCTCGCTCTCAACAATCTTGGCACCGCCACGAACACGCTCGATGAGTCCCTCGTTCGCCATGCGCTCCAAGTCGCGCCGCAACGTAGCCGGCGAACCCTCAATGTGGGTTTCCAAATCCCGAAATGCGATGAAGCCGCGCTTTCCGAGAATGGTTAGGATCGCCCTTTGCCGTTCCGTTGCATGCATTAGAGAAAAGTCCTTCCGCCAAAAAACGACGAGCGCGATCTACGATCGCGGCCTTTGATCACTACTACGCGTATTTGCGACCAAATTATGGCGGATTGTGCACCGATGAGAAGGAATTTGTTGTATCCCGATCTCCTTGCGGCCGGTGGACACCCGCATTGCTCAGCATCCTTTACGCCTACCGTCGCTTCAACGGCTATTTTGCGGCTAAATCTCCAGGACAGACTGGAAATGATCAATTATGATTGTACTTGACAAGTTGATCCGCCTCTGCGACCGTCAACTATGAAACTGACCGGCGGCCATTAGATGTCGACTCGCGATGATTGGAAGAACACCATCCTTGCGGGGTTGGCGAACTACATCGATGCCGGCTCGATCGTTTCCGGTTCTGCGGCGCTCGCGCTGTGGGCGACAACCTATCATCTCAGCGCCGGTTTTATCGGTCTGCTGGGCGCCTTCAGCGCGAACGCAATCTCGGCGGGTGTCGGCGCGCTCATCGGCGGCCGGCTTTGCGACTTGTTCGGCCGCAAGAAAATCTACCAATACGACATGCTGTTCTATGCCTTCGGGATGGCCTGGCTGGTGTTCGCCGTACAGCCATGGATGATCGTTGTGGGCTTCATTGTCGTGGGATTGGCGGTTGGCGCCGACATTCCTGCCTCGTGGTCGCTTATCGCAGAGCTTGCCCCCTCGAAGGAGCGAGGCAAGCATAGCGGCGTTGCACAGGTGCTCTGGTATCTCGGACCTGTGATGGTGTTGCTCATGTTCCTTGTGCTGGCGCCGTTGGGCGTGCTCGGTGCTCGCATCGTGTTCGCGCATCTCGCGGTGGTTGCACTCGTGCTCACACTCATGCGCTCAGGCATGAAGGAGTCAGCGCTTTGGGAAAAGGCGCAGGCAGAGAAGGCGGCGGGCGTGCCAAACGAACGCGCAAAGTTGCGCGCGCTTTTTACGCCGCAAAACATGAAGGCGATGCTGTTTTTGATCAGCATGTACGGCATTTGGAACCTTTGGGCGGGCACCAATGGATTCTTCTTCCCCTACATACTGCGAACCGTCGGTGCGCAGAGCCAAGCCGCCAGTGTCGCAATGCAGGCCGGCGGATTTGTGGTCGCGATGCTCTCCATCGGCCTCGTGTTCATGCGCTTCTCCGACAGGGTCAGTCAGCGCACGCTCATCGCAATATCGAGCCTGATTCAGATCTTCGGCATGTCGCTCTTGGCCATCTTTCCGCTCACCACGCCCGTGGCAGTGACTTATTTGATTCTCGTTTGGTTCGGTTCTGGCTTCGGCGCGCAGTCTTTCTTCCAACTCTGGAGCGCTGAACTCTTTCCCACCCTGCTTCGCAGCACCGCCCAGGGCCTCACGTTTGCGATTGTGCGGATTGGACTTGGTATTTGGAGCTTCTTCGTGCCGATCCTGACCGCGACCGGATTCACAAAGCTCGCGTGGATTCTGACGGGTTTTCTGGTGGCAAGCGGACTGATTGGTACGTTGTGGGCGCCAAACAATGCCGGGAAGTCATTGCGCGAGATCGAGACGGAACGATTGGCGGGTTAACCCAAAAACCGCAGACGTTTACTACCAGCCGACGCCGGCACCATAGACAAAGCCGTACGGCACTGCAGGACCCCAAGGACCCCAGGCATTCCAGTTCCAAGCGGCATCAGAATACGATTGCGCCGTCATTTGTTGCTCATCAGCAAGATTTTTCTGTTGCTGATCGCGCTTGTACTGGTTGTAGGCCTGCTGTGTTCCTACATAGAGGCAGCCACAGACCAAGGGGTCCGCGTAGACATAGTGGACCGTGTCGCCGTTCACTCGCTGCACAAATCGGTGCGGCGGTAGGCGATTGAGCATCACCTGCCGTTCGGGGTTATTGGCGGGACGGATGATAAAACCGGCTGCAGCCAAATTATCCTCTTTCGCCGAAACAATCTGCTGCGGTGTTTGGCATCCGGCGAGCGCCCCGATGCTCAATAACAGACTCAGTACAGTCCCGAATTTGAAATTACGATGCTGCGCTGAAGGGGGAAATCGATTCAACATGTTTGCTCCCTGTACGTGACGGTCGCCGGAACCTCGGCTAATACCCTCCAACGATTACGGGTATTATCGCCGGAGCCGCATGTTAACGCTTGCCCAAAATGTTCTAATCATTATCCTTACCATGGGCATGTCCTTGCTTTTCATGGTGGGGCTCAATCGCCTGTGGCCGGTCGGAAAGCGCCATACTGAAAACGATCTCATTGGGTGGCAGCTAAGCGTTTTGGGCACTACTTATGCGGTTAGCCTAGGCTTCATGCTGTATACGGGCTGGACCAATTACACCGCAGCCTATCTCAATGCTGAACTCGAGGCGAACTCACTCAGGAATATCTATCGTTTGGCGGAAGGCCTGCCGCAGCGCGCAGAAATCCAAAGCCTAACCCACGCGTACGCCGATGCCGTCGTCAATCACGACTGGCCGGACATGGCTGTGGGCCGGCTACCGGAGGACAGTCACCTCATCAACGAGCAGATGTGGAAGACTTTGATGTCAATCAAGGTGGCATCGCCATCCGAGCTCATGGCCGAAGATCACGCGCTCTCGGAACTCAGTTCGCTGACCCTGCACCGCCGTACGCGGCTGCTGCAAAGCACTTATCGCCTTCCCAGTATTTTTTGGTGCGTGCTGTTGACCGGCGGAGTGCTGACGGTTCTGTCCGTGTCCATGTTCGGCTCGGCAAAACCCAGGGTGCACACGTTGCAGGTCTTTTCCCTGACTCTTCTAGTAACGCTCGTCATGTTGGCCATTGCCGATGTCGATAGACCGTATCAAGGCTGGGTTCACATTAGCAGCTATGCATTCGAACTCGCGCAGGAAACAATGCAAGATCTCAAATAGGCTGCGTCGGTCAACCTATCCAGCAAGGAACGCGTCAAAGGGAATTGGGAGACAATAATGAGATCTTTCGGAGTGTTTGGCCTGGTTATCCTGGGATCATCGGCGTGCACCACGGCGTACATAGTTCCGCCTGATCCCATCCCGGTGATCGGCGCTCAGTTAGTGGGTCGCAACGGCGAATGCGTTGACGTACAAGACGGGGGCACCGCCGACGGCACGCCCATCGTCGTCGTTCAGTGCCACGGCAGCCCCAACGAACGCTGGTTCATTAAAGGCGGCGTCATTTCTGAAAACTTTGGCAGTTGCATCGACGTGCAGGGGAGCGCGCCGAACGACGGTTCGGCCATCATACTGGTCACGTGCACCGGCACACAGAGTCAGCTGTGGAGCATTCGTGACGGTCAGATCGTCGGCATTGGCGATAAGTGCCTGACCGAGACCGACGGAATCAGCGCGGATCAAACGCCGCTCATTTTATTCAGCTGCAATGCGAATCCCAGCCAGTTGTGGACTGTTAGGTAATTTCACACGGAGGAAGCGAACCCATGAATCGATATTCCTGCATGTTTGGACTGGTAGTTGCGCTGTGCGCCGTTCCAGATCCCGGGCACGCCGCTCAGTTGGTCGGCGCCGCCAGTGGTTCCTGTGTCAACTTGCCGGAACATGGCGGGAGCGCACCTGACGGCACGATTGTGCGGCTATTTCATTGCCACGAAACATCCAATCAGGTATGGACCGTGAGCAACGGCCAAATCAACTCGAGCTTCGGCAGCTGTCTCGATGTGCAAGGTAGCGCGCCCACCGACGGCGCGCAGATTGTCATCGTGGCATGCAACGGCAGACCGAGCCAGAAATGGAGCCTCTCGAATGGCCATATCGTCGGCATCGGCGGCAAATGTATCGATGTTCTAGGCAGCGGCACGGCCGACACCACGCCCTTGATTATCGCGACCTGTTCAGCTTCACCCAGCCAGCAGTGGTCGGTGCAGTAGCTGTAGCCTTCAATCCCAGATCGCGCTGGTGATCGTACCGTCGCGACCGAGCACCAGCGTCAGGCGGTTGGGGTTGGACTCCGCGCTCGGAATGCCGTCAGAGTGCTTGATGACACGCGACAGAGGGGGTAGCTGCTCTTCTTTGACGACCTCAGCGGCCGATTTTCCTGAAGGCATCGCTGCACCCTTCGCGACAAACACTTTGCCGACACATTTGCTGCAATCCTCACCAGCGCCCTTTCCCTCCGCATAGCCCGGCAGCTGCGTCAGCGTCACCGATTCCACGGCGCCGTGCACATTGACGCCCTTAAACGGGTGGTTGCCCTCGATCGGGAAAATGGCTTCGACGGGTTCGAATCCGGTTGCTTCCATGGCCTCAGCAGGTGTGCGCGCAACGAATATCAGTTCCAGCATTCCGTCCTTCGGAGTGCCGCGGGTTAGTGGCACCAATTCTGCTTCTTCCCATCCCTCGGTGCTCGCAAGCCCGCGCACTCGAACGATGTCCAGCTGTGTCCCGTGAGTGCTGCGGATGACTTCAACGCTGAGCACTCGCAATACCGGCGCCCGCGCCTCGGATTGAGTATCCGAGTCCTGGCGTGCAGCGCTGGCCTGCGGCGGGGCCGCGCCCTGTCCATTGGCACGCGCAGCCGACGTGGTCGTTTGAGGCAAGGCCGCTCCGCCAACGACAAGACCTAAGCCAAGCGCGAATAGAGCGGCCGTACCGGTTGATTTCTTCATCGAATTCTCCCTTGGAATGTAGGCGTTCTCGGTGTAGCAAGCATTGTCACAGTCCCGACAGCCCAGCAATTGGAGGGCCTCCTCTACGCAGGGCATTTGAAGACTCGTTCCCGTCCATCGTGACCTTGAGGTGGGCAAACGCATCGAGAATGAGGTCTATTGGCACCATTTGGGTTAGGCGGCAAAATTCTGTGCGAGTGCTTTGAAAGGTGCCGTTCTCCGCCAGTTTGTTTACCGGCGCCCCGCCCCCGCAAACAGAAAAGTACTCGCAATCATTCCGGCACGCCCGCACGCCGGCCGCAATGTCGCGGCTCATGGCGATCATCGACTGACTGCGGCGCATGTCCTCGAGAGACTCGGTGTTGATGTTGCCGATAATGAAGTCGTTGTAAGGTGCATTCTTGAGGCCGAGCAGTTCGGGCGAAAAACTGGACGCATTTCCCAAGCAGTCAACATTCAGCATGCCGAAGGGCTCGACCTGTGAATTTCTCATTGCGCTCTGATCGGGGCGAAAAACTCTCGGCAGCATGCCGTCGATTTCGCGAATGAGGCGAATTTTGCCGCTGCGTCTCGACAGACGCCAAAACTCACTCAAGAATCGTTTGAAGGCGTTCTGCGCGTCATCGCTGGCGAACAACCCTGATACGTGATCGCCCTCCGATTCCTCGACGTTGAAGCAAATGTCGTCGATGCCCTCGGATAGATAGAAATCCAACATCTGCTGCGGCGCCCGAACGCCCTCCTGAGACAGCACCGAGATGACGTGAAAAGGCACTCCCTCTTTCTGCAGCACACGAAGCCCAGAAATGGTCTGATCGAAAGTACCGCGTCCGGTACGCGTCACACGATGAGCATCGTGCAGATGCTTTGGTCCGTCGATACTCACCCCGACGCCGACATCCCACTTCTTGAAGAGTGCACACCACGCCGGGGAGATCAACATGCCGTTCGTCTGAATCGAATGCCGCAGCTTCAGGGAAGCCGGCCGCAGCGCCTCGATTGCGGCGAATGCCCTCTCGTAAAAGGCGATTGGCACCACCAAAGGTTCGCCAGCGTGCCAGATGACGGTAAGACCGTCCCGCGTCCAACCCGAAGCGAATATTTTCTTGAACAGATTCGCGATGGTGCTTTGCTCCATCACGGTCGTCACATTTCGCTGCGGTAAATAACAATAGCTGCAATTGATATTGCAGAAAGGAGTCGGTTGCACGACAACGATGTCCAGAATCGGAGCGGAGTCGTGCGGGGACGCTGGAGTCGTCATGAGGCTCTCGGCGGTTCTTTTTCGCCTCGACTACCAGTTGTGCCAAAAATTGTGCCAGCCATTGTGCCAGCCGCCATTGCCCCAACCACCGTTGGGCCAGTTGTGCCAATTGTGCCAGCCGCCATTACCCCAACCCCCGTTGCCCCAACCAGGGCGCCAGCGGCCCCAGCCGCCATTTCCCCACCACGCAGGCGCAGCCTTGGCGCCGTCTGCCGCGGGGTCGGTCGCGGAGCCGGTCATATCGGAAATTCCAGTTCGAATTTCCTGTAAACGGGTTGACACACTCTCCCCGCTTGGCGGCGCGTTGTTGCTCTGATTTGAGATCGCCGACGCGTCGGTTGAGGCCAGAGCCAGCAGCACCGATGCACCAACTGCCCCCGCCGGGAGAATTACCGAGAGAGCTTTGAGGAGGGCATTCCATTGCGGCATTTGAATCTCCTTATTCCCACTGCGCCAGCCAAAACTACCCCATTGTTAGAGGGTACGCAACACTCGCGCGCTCTCAGCCAGATTGCTGTAGCGACCACCGGGGTAACCCCCAACCTCCAACCTAATCCGTGGCTCATGGCGATGCCACAACGCAGAGCCGTTGGGGTTATTATCCGATCGACAGCGGCCCTTGCCATCAAAATCGACGGCCAGCGACTCGGGCTGCTGTTCTTAGAAGCGGTCTCCAAGTGAGTCTTTCAAGGATCGAAGTGCTAACAACCAATTCAGGAGTCTCCGTGATGAAGCGCTCAACCACCGGTTTGGCTATGCTCTACGTGGCGATGGTGATGCCGCTGTTTTCCTGTGCCAGCACGCATCAGATCACCAGCGGCGGAACCAATCAATGCATGAATGTCGTGAACCATGGGTATCCGGTCCCGGGGACCCCCGTGCACGTGAAGCAATGTGACCCTTGGCAGAACCAACAATGGGCTTTAAACAATGGACCTATTGTCGGCGTGGGCGGATTTTGTCTCGACGTGCAGGGCAGCGCAGCTACCGAGGGCGCTCCGATCCTGTATGTCCCTTGCAATGGTCGACCGAGTCAGAACTGGAGGGTGTCCAAGGGCACCATCGTAGGCATCGGCGGGATGTGCGTCGATATCCAAGGGGGTGTTCCAGACAACCAGGCGCCGTTGATTCTCTCAACCTGCAATGCCGGTCCGACTCAGCAATGGGTCGTGCACTGAACGAACATGGCGATTTTGCCTCGAATGTACGGGATGAACAGTGATAACCGATGTCAAATGGCCTGATCTGCCGCTGGCGGATTGGCGCGCGACGTATGCCACATTGCACATGTGGTCGCAGATAGTGGGCAAGACGCGACTTGCGCTCGCGCCGATGGAAAACCATTGGTGGCAAGTGGCTCTTTACGTCACCGCTCGCGGATTGACCACATCTGCGATGCCGTACGGCCACCTCAGCGTCGAGGTGCAATTCGACTTCATATCGCATGAGCTCCTGATACAGATTAGCGATGGTTCGCGGCGTTCTTTTCCGCTGACGTCAATGACGGTCGCCGAATTTTTTGCGCGATATATGGACGCGCTGCGCGCGCTGGGGATAAACCCCCTGATCTATGCATCGCCGGTCGAAGTTGCCACAGCGATTCCGTTCGCACAAGACCACGATCACGGCACCTACAATGATGATGCCGCCCACCAATGCTGGTTGATTTTTCTCAACACAGAGCGCGTCTTGAAAAACTTTCGCGGCACGTTCACCGGAAAACAAAGCCCGGTGCATTTTTTTTGGGGCAGCTTCGATTTAGCCAGCACCCGCTTCTCGGGGCGGCGCGCTCCGCGCCATCCCGGCGGCGCGCCCAACTGCCCGGACTGGGTGATGGTCGAAGCGTACTCGCATGAATGCAGCAGCTGCGGCTTTTGGCCGGGCGACGAGAAATCGCAGCCCACCTTCTATGCCTACGCATATCCTGAGCCGCAGGGATATGCCGAGCGCGCAGTGGAGCCGGTTGCCGCGCATTACGACACCACGGCCCGTGAGTTCCTGTTGCCGTACGAAGCGCTGCGCGCGGAAGCGCATCCTGACGAGGCGCTGCTGCGCTTCTTCCAGACGACTTATGAGGCAGCCGCCGATCTCGGCGCTTGGGATCGGATGGTTCTCGATCGTGCTAGGCAGCAGCTTCCGAACGGGCATTGCGCCGGATAATCTGCGGAGGCTGACCGAAGGTTCGTAAGAAGGCCTCCCGCATTCGGCGCCTGTCGACAAAGCCAGTCTCCCTCGCGACGACTTCAACCGGGTGATGACTCTGCTCGATCATCAGCCGTGCGGCTTCAAGACGAAGCCTCTCGACGGCCTTTGCAGGCGTTTGTCCCGTTTCCGCTTGAAAGGCTCGACTGAATTGCCGCGGACTAAGACTCGCCACTTCAGCCAATTTGTCTACCGTCAGCGTGGCGCCAAGATTCTTTTCGGCATAGGACAGCGCGTTTTGAATGCGGTCCGATTTCGGCGATAACGTCAATAATTCCGAATGTTGGGACTGACCGCCGGCACGTCGATGCTGCATCACCAGCTTTCTTGCCACTGATCGCGCGACCTCGTTGCCCAAATCCTTTTCGACCATTGCCAAGGCTAGATCGAGACCCGCCGTCGCACCTGCCGAAGTCCAAATTGGACCATCGATGATGAAGATTCGATCCTCCTCGACCTTGATGTCGGGGAAACGACGTTGCAGTTCTCGGGCGTAATACCAATGCGTGGTGGCACGGCGGCCCCGCAGCAATCCAGCTTCGGCCAAAATAAACGCGCCCGTGCAGATGGCCGTCACGCGCCGTGATTGCTTTAAGCCACGTCGAATGAAATTCAGCAGCCCGGGCGTCATGGTCGCCGGTGCATCCTCGTTTCCGATGACGATGAGCGTATCGAAAACGCGCCTGCTGAATGGCTCCGTCTGCAGCTCGACGCCCACAGATGAACGCACCCGGCCGCCCTTCTCAGAGAGCATTCGTACCTCGTAAACACTCTTTCCGGCGACGCGGTTCGCAAACTCGAACGCCGCTTGCGCGGCAAGCCCGATGATCTGAAAACCATCCGGAACAAAAAAACCGATGCGTTGCACAAATCCTCCGCAGGAATCGTATGTCTCTAAAACGTACTATATACGTCATTTCGGCCATTCGCCACCCAAGCTAACGTATGCCCCCATCCGCCGTAGCTGGCGGCAAACTCAACGAAAGGAACCAGAACATGACTACTCAGAGCAAAGGCACCGCACTCATTACCGGCGCATCGTCGGGCATTGGCGCCGTTTATGCGGACCGCTTGGCGCGTCGCGGTTACGACTTGATCATTGTTGCGCGAAGCCGCGGCAAGCTTGACCAGTTGGCAACCCGGTTGACGAACGAAACCAAGCGTTCCGTCGAGGTCCTGACCGCGGACCTCACCGACAAACGGGATTTGGCGCGAGTCGAGCAGACGCTTAAACAGGACGCGACCATCACACTACTGGTCAACAACGCAGGTTTCGGCACTTTCGCACCGCTGCTCAACAGCGACATCAATAAAATGGATGAAATGATCTCGCTCAATATCGAAGCACTGACCCGCCTGACTTACGCCGCGGTACCGGGATTTGTTGCGCGCGGCACGGGCACGATCGTCAATATTTCTTCAATCGCCGCCATCTCGCCGGAAACGCTGAACGGGGTTTACGGAGGCAGCAAGGCCTACGTGCTTGCTTTCAGTCATTCGTTGCAGCACGAACTCGCCTCCAAGGGCATTCGCATTCAGGCCGTTCTTCCCGGCGCAACCGCGACGGATTTCTGGGAGACCGGCGGCCTGCCTGTCCACAATCTGCCGTCTGCGATCGTCATGACGACCGAGAATCTTGTCGATGCGGCTCTCGCCGGACTCGACCAGGGTGAATTGGTGACCATTCCAGCCCTGCCGGACAAGGAAGAATGGGACCGGTTCGAAGCGGCTCGCCGCGACATGTCGACCCGCCTCTCGCGCACGAACCCGGCCGCGCGTTATGGCGTCAAGGAACTGGCCAAAGCCTGATGAAGAAGCATTTGAAGTAGCTAGGGGGAGCGGACGCGCGCATCGAGTGTCCGCTCCCGGGATTGAGAGAGACGCGTCGTGCTCGACACGAGCCTCCGCCCCTTCATTGAATATCGCGCGAGAGCCGCTTCACAAGTTGCGCGCGCAGCGCTTCGATTTGCTGGTCCGAGAGTGTCCCAAGGATGCCGCGCCGCTCCTGTGGAATGTGAGCGGTCGCCGCGGCTTCGTCGCCGAACACGTACTGCTCGAACAAGTCGCTCCAAGCCCGCCGTGTGGCCGGTGGCAAGGCACGAATGCTGAGGATGCCATGCAGCAGTGCATCGAAACCCGAATCCGCGCGCGCGACGTCCTCAGCATTGTCATGCCACCAATAGTTCACAAGCACGTTGAATGGCTCGAGCGACTCGACGTGATGCCACCACAGGGGCGGGGTGATGATGGCGTCTCCCGGTTGCAGCTCTGCCGCGACAGCTGCATCCAGAGCCGCGTGAAACTTGGGGAAGCGTTGGAAGTCCGGATTGCGCAACGAAACGATGCTCATCGGGGCGCCCGTATGTCCGAAATCCAGCGGACCGATATAGAGATTCTCGATTTGTTCGGGCGGGAACAGGGTGAAACGGCGGCGCCCGGCGACCACGCAGCCGACGTTGTTCCATTCATCGAGATGCGTGGGAGTCGTGATGCGGTTGCCGAGCCAGATGCGAGGCAGCACGCTGTCGTCCACCAAGCTGAGGCGATTCTCCTCGGCGAAGCCAGGCAGGCAATCGCGGATGAGCGCGCTTTGAGCCGCGACGGCCGGTGGGTTGGGAAAGTGAGCGTATCGCAGTACTTGCTCGATGAGCGCCGCCAGCGGCAGTCGATTGCGAATGAAGTTGATCCCGGTCATCGCCTCGTTGTAGTAGTGCTGACCGTCGACTTGCGGCGGGGTCATCTGAGCATCGACCGGCTTGCCATTGTCGAAACGCTTTAGATACCTGACCAGGGCAAGCGGAGAATCCGATGCGTGCCGGACGGCTGGCCAATCACTGACGAAGCCGCGCAGAACGGCCGGCCGCTTGTCCGGCAGCACGTCGCGCCGTATGACGTCGCAGTCTAGTCCGGAAAATTCGCGGATTGCTTGCGGTGCAGGCAGGTGGGGCACGCGGCATTATAGCCACTTCTGAATGATCTCACCGCAATTGGACTGCGCGGCAGGGAGCCGGAGTACCAGCCATGCGAGCTCAGAGTTGAGATGGCACAAAATCCTCAAGGACGGCCTTTCGCAGCAGGCTTGGCGGGAGCAAGCCTTGTCCTAACACGAAGTCATGAAAGTGCAGTTGATTGAATTTCGGCCCAAGCACCGCCTCAGTTTCCTTCCGCAGCGACAATAGCTGCGTGTACCCGTAGAAGTAGCTGACCGCCTGACCAGGATTCTCCAGGGTGTACCGCTCGATCTCCTCGGTGGCGAATGCATGACTCAGAACTACGTCCTGCGTCAGTACTTTGAATGCCTGATCGACATTGACCTGACCGCTCTGGAGTTCGGGATCCAGAAATGCACGAGCGTCGCGTAGGAGCCTCGACTGCAATGCCACCAGTTGGGCCTCTGCCGGTTCGAACGGTTGAATGATGTACTCGGCGTAGAGTCCCCATCCTTCAGTATTGGTGGAATTACCTGCAAATCTCATGCGTGCAAGGCTGACGCCATGTTCCAGCATCGAATCGAATTGAAGCTCATGGCCCGGCCTGACCTCATGAGCGGTGAGTGTCCAGCCGACCGCATCGTAAGTGAAGTCATCATAACGATCAGCCTTAGTTCCACTTGCGGATGGCATCGTCAGCGGCAGCACGAATTCGCCTCTTTGGCCTGGGTTGTTGAGAAACGAAATACCACCCATATGCGGAGCCGGAGCCTGCGCTGTCTCGGCGGCCGATGCGAGACGGATGATGGCCGGCCGATTGGGGAGCGTCACAAGGCTGTTCGTCGTGATTATCCGTTCGATATCGTGCAAGCGATTCTCGTAGAATGGAACGATTGCGGCACCGGTGATTTGCCGCTTCTTGAGCTCGGCGATGACCGCGCGGTAATCCGAAGATGAAAAGCCGTTCGATCTGGCGACCTGTATCGCAAGTGGCGCCATGGCGGCTTGATCTTGAATAAAGGCGGTGTGTGCGCGAGTGGCGATTTCACTGGGCGATGCGTCAATGCCGTTTTGCTCGAGATCGAGCGCGTATTGTTCTGGCGGCTCTCGAAAGCCCGTACGTGCCTTCGGTAGTAGGTTAGCCCGAACCCAGGCATCGTAATCGCGTAGTTGTGCCTTGAGCGCGGTGAACGCAGCCTCCCAACCCTTCAAACGATACTTTTTAAAAAGAAGCGGTATTCCTGCCAGGTAACTCGGATTGCGGTCGAGCTGATTTTCCAACAGAGTCTTCGGTGGATAGAAAACGCCGGGCTTTGCCAACTGCTCTTTGGTGCGCTGTTGTACGAGCTCGGCGTATGGCGCGAAACCGGGCTCCAGCCCCGCATATTTACGAAGCCGTACTACAGCCGCGGCGCGTCGGTTTGCAGGTATTTGATCATCAAGGAGCGTATGGATACCTTGAAACACAGCCTCGCTTGGATTAAACGCGGTCACCAGATGCTGTCTTGCGAAGTCGTCGATACGAAATTGCAGATCGAAGGCCTTTTGCAGGATGTCCAGATCCTCTCGAACGTCTTTATCTGCAACCTGCGCACGAGCTGCCTTCAGCGCATTGAGCACATTCTCAAGTTCCCGTTGCTGGATTAACTCATCTGCCAGGCTTGGGTCGGAGATTTGAGCATCAAACGATGCGATGCCTTCCGTAGATCCTTGTTCCGGAGAATGCTTGAGCTGAATGTCAAACAGTTGGCGCGTGTAGCGGTTGCTCTCATCGAGCCATGCCCTCCCGGGCCGAGTGGCTTCGCTAGCAGGTGTTGCGCTCGAGCTCAATAAGAGGATGCCCGACGCATGTGACGCAATCCACAAGCTCCTATTTCGTCTTCTGTTATCTCGCATCCGTTGCGCCCTCCCTTCCTTTCGGAAACTCGTAGATTATATGCGCGAAGGCCACGCGCGCCAGCTTGATGTACCGTTCGTTTCGAGGACCAACCTACTCGCTCGTTATAAGAATAACCATTTTAGGTCTTTTTGTTTTTGACCGCGATCCGTCACTGTGGCTTCCAGGTTCAAGTCTGGGGCTGCGGGCGCATTCGGTGTGAGCGGCTCGTTCGGCCGCACACGGAATCAGTGTTGTGCGCAGATTGTTTGGATGCACGGGAGCTAGCAAGTGAAATGAATGGGATGCGTGGTAGCAACCTTGGACGAATGCTTGCCAAGTTCGGAATACTCTTTCACATAGCGCTGGTGACAGCGCTCGGGCTCATTTCGTCTCCGACAGTGTACGCAAGCGATGCAGATTCGACTGTCGGCGACAGCGAGCTACCCGAGATGCTGGTGACCGCCCGCCGCCGCGAGGAAAACTCTCAGGATGTTCCCGTGGCGATCTCTGTGCTCAGTGCGGCGAGTCTGGATTCGACAGGGACGCTGAATTTGGGTGACGTAACGCAGCTGGCGCCCGCAGTTCAGTTCTACTCCAGCAACCCCCGCAACTCCGCGATTACCATCCGCGGCATTGGTTCGCCCTTTGGACTTACGAATGACGGCATAGAGCCGGGCGTTGGCGTGTATGTCGACCAGGTCTACTACGCCCGGCCTGCGGCGAGCACTTTCGACTTCATCGATATCGATCAGCTGGAGATCCTGCGCGGCCCTCAGGGGACCTTATATGGCAAGAACACCGCTGCAGGCGCGGTGAATGTCAGCTCCAAGAAGCCGTCCTTCACACCCGAGATTGAGGGCGAAGTAACCGGCGGAAATTACAATCTCATCCAGGGCAAAGGATCGGTCAGCGGCCCTCTCATCGCAGATATCGTGGCTGGCCGGCTGGGCATCTCCTATACCCATCGGGACGGCACGATCTATGATGTGACGACGGGCCAAGATATCAACGAGGTATACAACGTAGGCCTTCGCGGCCAGCTGCTCTGGAATATCAGCGATGCCCTCTCGGCCACCTTCTACGCAGATTATAGTTACCAGAATCCGCTGGGCTTCGGACAGTTGTACGTAGGTACCGGTTCAACGCAGCGGCCGCTGTCCCGGCAATATGCGGCACTGGCCGCCGTATCCGGGTATGCACCGCCCAGCCTCAATCCATTTGATCGCATTACCGACCTCGACGCTGAATTAAGAGCGCGGCAGCGTTACGGTGGCACATCGGCTGTCGTTGATTGGAAGATTGGGGCCGGCACCCTGACCTCGGTGACAGCGTGGCGCTACTGGGGCTGGGATCCCGCCAATGACCGCGATTTCACAGGCCTCCCCATCACGACAATCTCCCAGAATCCCTCGATCGAGCATCAGTTCTCGCAAGAACTGCGCTACTCGGGTAGCGTTGATCGGCTGGACTACGTTTTGGGCCTGTACGGATTCCGCGAGAACGTCAATACCGCCGGGCTACAGGCACAGGGACCACTCGCCAGCCGTTGGCTTTTGAGTGGCGCCAACCAAAATGACCCCAGCATCTTGGATGGATTGCAGTCACGCAATACCGTGCGACTGCGCGACACGAGCGCCGCTGTTTTCAGTCAATTGTCTTGGCACGTCACACCGTCTCTGCAGTTGCAGCCGGGGCTGCGTATCAACTACGACGACAAGTCCGGTTACTACAACGCAGCCGTCAACAATGCGACGAACACCGTCCTTACGTCGGCGCAGCTGGGCGTACTGGCGCCGCAGAACTACACCGCGCACTTCAGCAATACCAATCTGTCCGGCAACTTTACGGTCTCCTATGCCTTGACGCCGCACGTCTTGAGCTACTTGACTTATGCGCGTTCATTCAAGCCAGGGGGCATCAATCTGAATGGGCTGCCGCTCGACGCGCAAAATCGCCCGATAACGAGCGTCGAGACTGTCAGCCCGGAAAAAGTGAACGACTACGAGGTGGGCCTAAAATCCCAGTTTCTGGACAACAGGATCACCGCAAACGTGGATGCGTTTTGGACGGACATCCACGATTATCAAGCCACGGTCACCAACAGCCAGGCGAATGTTATCCGGGGGTACCTGGCCAACGCCGAGGCTGTGCGGGTACGGGGCGTGGAGCTGGATCTGACTGTGCGCCCGATCGAGGCGCTCAAGCTGTACATCAACGGCGCCTTCACCGATGCGCGGTACGTGAACTTCAAGGATGCGCCCTGCCCGCCAGAACTCTCGGGGGGAGCCGCGCCCTCGCCGGGAAATCCGCCAAGTCCCTTAGGCCAACCGGGTGGCGTCAGCCCGTCAGCCTGCGATATCTCGGGCCAATGGCTTCCCGGGGTCTCGCGCTTGGCAGCCTCCTATGGCGCCGAGTACGAAAGGCCGGCGCGGTTGTTCGCGCACGATGCGCGAATCTACGTCGCATTTGATGGCAGCTATCGGTCGACGTTCTCATCGAACCCCTCGCGGTCGTTGTACACCGATGTACCAGGATATGCGCTTGCCAACTTCAGGGCGGGCGTTCGCACGAGCGAGCGCTGGGACATCTATGCTTGGGTCCGCAATGCATTCGACAAAAATTACTTCGAATTCCTAGCGACTCAAACCGGAAATACGGGCCTCATCGTTGGGCAACCCGGCGACCCTCGCACTTACGGCGTCACGGTTCGGGCGACGCTCTGAGCCGAATACACCGTGCTTGGAAGGAACCGTATGTACGCCAGCCCACAGACCGCACGACTCGTTTCGCGTATCTATTACAATCCACTCGATCTGGGACACCACATGACTAGAGAGCCTCGAAACCAACAAGAAGCAACTCCCGAGTTTCACAGGCGTCCTTCCTCGGAGAGAGCACTATTCCCTTTCCCCCTGCGTGCAGCCGACGCGAAGCGCTCAGTCAAAAATATCCTTCAATGGAATTCGTTCTTGCCAACCGAATGCGTGAGAATCATGGTCAGGATGGGCTGGGACTACACGACCTGAACTAGTCTGAGAACGGACATGCCGAGCCTTCGCTGCCTGGAGCTTCCGGTAGATGGCTTACCGACGCCTTCACTTTGAAGGCGAGTTTCGCGCGATCAAAAAGGCCAGGAGCGGGATGGCGATCGCGTAAACGTACTGCGTCCGCGACACGCCGATGCCGAACGGAAACCAGATGCCCGGCACGCCGATCGTATCGAGCAGCTCGCCGCCGAATAATGCGGCCATGATCGAGGCTAACGTGACGAGCGCCAGGGAACGCATGCGTCCGCTGCGGACAATGCGCGCGCCGATTGCGACAAACAGCGCGATCGACCCGAGCCGGCTGCCGCTGGTCAGGCTCGCCGAATGGATCACGGCACCGGTGATCCCGGCAACCGCCAGCACGACAGACGTCACATCGATGCTTCGCCATGGACGGAGGCACCAGCGGTTCCAGGCCAGCGTCCAAGCGGCCACCGTTGGGACCCACATCACTGACGCCAGCCACGCATAGGTAGGCAGATCTAGCAGATCGGTCCATGCGACGATCGCATTGTTGAGCCTCCTGGCTGCCATAAGCGCAAGCGCGATGCTGGCAAAGATCAAGAAACTCTTTTGGCTGCTGCGAGGCCGACACCACAGCGCCAAGCCGATGACTGCGAACATGGTTAACGGCTCGATCACTTCGACGATGTAACCGGCTACGGTTCGCTGCCACTGCGCGCGGTGGATCTCATCGCTGATGGGCCGCGGAGCGAGTATGGGTGCGTTGTGCATGCCGCCGCCCTCTGCGCTGCCCCTACTGGGAAGCTTGTACACCCGGACGGCGAGCACGCCACGAGTGCCCGCCGCATCGACGGGAAGGGCGAACCGCAGCGGCCGCGTGCCGACGACGCGCGGGCTTGAGCCGAGCCTGCCCGACCCGCCAAGTAGTTGGCCGTTCCAATAGAGTTCGTAGCCGTCCTCGACGAGGGTCGGTCCGAGAATGTCCCACGACGCGCGACCGGCCGGCACCGTCACGCCGCGACGGTACCAGGCGTAGCCGTGATAGCCGGGATGACCGTGCGCCATCCACCCGGCTACGTAGTCGGGCAGCCCCACGTCGCCGTCGTGGCTGCCCGGCACGGCGGTCATCTCGATCGTCTCCCAACCACTGTCGTCGGTATTGGCGCTCGCCCAGCTTGGGTCGTCGCCGGTATGGAATCGCCACGCGCCATCGAGCAGAGTCGCTGCGGCACGCAGGGTCGGCGGATCAGGGCGGCCGCCGCTCGCCAAGTCAGCGGTCACGATGGCAAATGCCATCAGCGTCGCGATGGCGATGCCGGCAATCAGTTGGCGTTGCGTTGCGTCGATCGATGTCGCCGTCGAAGCTGTCGACTTGGGCGTCACACAATGGCCTCATCGTCAGATTTTTCGTTGTCTGCAGAGATGTTACCACTTAAACTGATTTAGATAGTAGTGCCTCGATGGCGTGGCTTCTAGAGAATCCGAGCAATACCTCATGTCGCCTGTGCAACGTCATTTGCTTCCGCGGCCGATTGCCGCCATCCGACTTGATGGCGGGCGCCCATGCCTGGACTTCGTCAACACCATCCACGACCGCTACGCCGTGGAGGTCGAGGACTACCTGCAGCAGCCGCAGCGCTTCATCAAGTGGTGCGCCCTCGCCGGAGTGCTGCGTCCGGACGATCACGTTCGCGCGCCGCTCGCCGCGCACAAGCGCGCGGCGTTGATGCCCGAGGTGGTGACCCTGCGCCATCATCTGCATGCGCTGTTCGCCGCTCGGATCGACAATCTGCCGTCGCCTCCGGACGCGGTGCGCGGCCTCGATTCCTGGGTGCACCGGGCCTGGGCCGGCCAATCGTTGGGTGCGGACGGGCACCTGCATTGGCGCGTCGATGCCTGCGACGCGCGGTTGCCGCTGAAGCGCGTCGCGCTCGATGCGCTGGACCTACTTGGCGAACCGTCCGCCTCGCGGCTTCGCCGTTGCGCCAATACCATCTCCTGCGGGTGGCTGTTTCTCGATACCAGCAAGAATCAGCGTCGCCGCTGGTGCGCCATGGAAACCTGCGGCATCGCCGACAAGATGCGGCGCTATCGCAAACGTTGACGAATGGCTGCTGGTCTTCGGAATTTGGGGCGAATGCCATTCGCGACGTTCGGCAATATTCATGCGTTCCCGTGTTAGAGAGTCTTGGGCCCTTTGGGCGCCGTTAAATTGAATTCGCTCACACAAAGCCAATAGTTGCAATGATATAAGCGCACGTGGACACTCTAGATCGCCAGTATTCGCGCCGATCGTTCGGTCCCCTGCAGGCGTCCCGCGTGAAGGAATTTGGATGAAGTTCTTTACCCTGGTTTGGGCCGGGCTGTGGCGAAGGCCAGCGCGCTCAATCCTTACGGGATTGTGCATCGTCATTGCTTTCCTATTGGTAGGACTCTTGGATGGAGTCAACGCGGGCTTCGCGAAAGTCATTGCGGAAGCCCACCGTGACCTACTAATGACAGACACTCGGGTTCGTGGCGGAGCGCAGATGCCCATTTCAGCCATGGCGACGATTCAAGGCATTGCAGGCGTCAAGGAGGTAGCGCAACGGGCGTATTTCATGGGTAGTTACGGCGATCCGGCTGCCCAAAACATCGTCGCTGCCATTGCCACTCGACCCGAACTCTTCTTCCGCTTGCGACCACATTTTGTTGTTGCCAAGGGAGGTGTTGAGGCAATGCGCGAAACTCGTGCAGGAATGCTATCAACTCCGGCGATGCTGCAGCACTTTGGATGGAAAGTCGGTGACACGATCACGGTTCGATCGCAGGCCCTGAAGACCGATGGAAGTCGCGATTGGACGTTTTCCATCGTAGGTACCTTTGATACGGCAAAAGAACCCACGACCGGGGTGTTTGGAATAATCAACTACGCGTATTTTGATGAGTACCGGATCGAGAATCGCGGAACGGCGCAAACGTTTTACGTACGTATCGCGGACCCCACCAAGGCAGTGGCGACCGCAGCGGCTATCGATCGGATTTTTGCCAATTCATCCCACGAAACACGGACCCGATCCGACCAGGAGCGAGCTGAATTTCAATCTAAACAGATGGGGGATGTGGCGTTCTTTACCAATGCAATTATGGGCGCTGTGCTATTCACGTTAGCCTTCTTGACTGGAAATACCCTCCGGCAATCCCTCCATGAGCGCATCCCCGAGTTCGCGGTCCTCAAGGCAATGGGCTATTCAGATGGCCGCATCTTAGGTCTCGCCTACACGGAGGCTTTACTGCTTTTCATACCCACCGCTGCCCTCGGATTGAGTTTAGCCTATCTGGCAGCTCCCCTTGCGAAGAAGGATATCGGCGTTATCGTCGTGTCCCCAGCTGTCGCAATGACCGGGTTGTTCTGTGCGGTTTTACTCGCATTGATAGGCGCGTCATTGCCGGCGCTGCGCCTATCGCGAATGCCGATCGTCGCCTCGTTGTCCAGACGCTGACGCCGTGTCTACGATCGCGCAAATTCTCGCCCTCACTGCAATGAATCTACGCAGTATTCCGCGACGACTCGGGAACTCAATGGTGATCGTTGTCGGCATTGCTGGCGTCGTCGCGGTCCTGATTTCGGTGCTGGCAATGTCTCGAGGGTTTCGCACGACGATCGAAGGCGATGGGAGTGCCGATCGCACGCTTGTGTTCTCGCGCGGAGCCAATGCAGAAAATGAGAGCGGTCTCTCCCGTGAAAACGTTGCCGCAGTGATGAACGCCGCGGGAATAAGGCACGACGCACGGGACCGACCCGTCGCGTCGGCGGAAGTGATATTGGTTGCGCCGGTGGCGCGCAAGCGCGATAACTCAGACGTTTATGTGACATTGCGCGGAGTGGGTCCGCAGTACTTCGTTCTGCGTCCGGAGCTTAAGCTGGTTTCCGGAAGACTTTTTCGCGCCGGCAATCAGGAGCTGCTGGTCGGCGCTTCGGCAAGTGCGCAGTTCGCCGGGTTGGAGATCGGTAACCAGGTTCGCTTGCAGGACGGTGATTGGACTGTCGTAGGTACTTTCGCGGGTGGCAACGGTGCGCGGGAGAGCGAGGTGATTGCCGATGGACAAACGGTGATGTCGGCCTACAAGCTCGACTCCTACAACAGCGTATCGTTGATGCGTGAATCCGGCACCTCACTCGCGGCGCTCAAAGCGGCGTTGGCTCAAGATGCGAGCCTGCTGGTCGATGTGCGCACGGAGCCGGAGTATTTGGCCACTGCCTCCAGTTCAACCAATCGTATGTTGCAGCTGGTTGCTTATTCGATCGGCTCGATCATGGCGCTCGGTGCGCTTTTCGGTGCTCTCAACTCCACGCAGTCTGCCGTTGCAGCGCGAACGGTCGAAATCGCAACGCTTCGTGCGATAGGGTTTTCATCGTTTGCAGTCGCAATCGCAGTTCTGATCGAAGCGCTACTGCTTGCGTTTGCCGGTGCGGTTGCCGGCGCCGCCGTCGCATATATAGCGTTCAATGGTACGACCATCAGTACCCTCGGCGGCGCCGTCTGGGATTCGCAGCTGGTTTACTCGTTGAATATCACGCCTTCTTTGATCGTGATCGCGATTGTTCTGGCTTGCGCGTTGGGGTTACTAGGTGGGCTATTTCCCGCTATTCGCGCCGCCCACACAAAGGTTGCGGATGCGCTGCACGAGATTTAAGTAGTCGCTCTGAAGCGGGTACCTCTGTAGATCGGTACCCCGGCGCGCTCGACTCAATCGAGGGGAAGCAATCGCGTCTAAGTTATTGTTTTAATTGGTGGGACGGCTGGGACTCGAACCCAGGACCAAAGCCTTAAAAGGGCCTTGCTCTACCAACTGAGCTACCGTCCCATTTGCAGGCGCGCATCATAGCCGAACTTCGCCGGCAGATCACCGCTAAACGCCCCACCCGACCGCCAAACGCCTCAGCGGTAACGCGTGGGATCGGGGGTGCTCGCGGCGGCGAAACCGGCGGCGCGCAGCCGGCAGGAATCGCACCTGCCGCAGGCCCTGCCCTCTTCATCGGCCTGATAGCAGGATACCGTCGCGCTGAAATCGACACCTAGCCCTAGACCCGCGCGGATGATGTCGGCCTTGCTCATCTCGATGAGCGGCGCGTGAATCTTGAATCGCGCGCCCTCGACGCCGGCCTTGGTGGCAAGCTGCGCCAATTTTTCGAATTCTTGAATGAACGCCGGCCGGCAATCCGGGTAGCCGGAGAAGTCCACGGCATTGACGCCCACGAAAATATCGTTGGCGCCGATCACTTCTGCCCAGCCAAGCGCGAGCGACAGAAACAGAGTATTTCGCGCAGGAACATAGGTCACCGGAATCCCCGGCTGGGGCGACTCTGGGATGGCGACCCTGGAGTCGGTCAGTGCCGATCCACCAATCCCCGCCAAATCCACGCGCATGGTTCGATGTTCGCGGGCACCCAGTGCCGCGGCGACACGCCCTGCAGCGTCCAGTTCTGCGAGATGCCGTTGGCCGTATGCCACGCTGAGCGCGTAACACTCATAGTTTCTCGAGCGTGCAAGGGCGAGCACGGTCGCAGAATCCAAGCCACCCGACAGCAAGACGATGGCGCGAGCGCCGGAACTCACGTCACTTGCCGGGCACATCGCCCCACAAGACCTTGTGAAGCTGCATTTGAAAACGCACCGGGAGGCGGTCCGCCAGGATCCAGTCCGCCAGCTGCGTGGGAGACAGCTGGTTGTAGCTCGGTGAAAAAAGGACTTGGCAGCGCGCCGTCAATCCATGCTCGCTTAAGAACGCCTTGCTCCAGTCGTAGTCCTCACGCGAGCAGATCACGAATTTCAACTGATCTCGGGACGAGAGGTGCGCAAAATTCTCGATCCGATTCCGCGCCGCCTCCTGCGACCCGGGCGTCTTCACGTCGATCACCCGGGAGACGCGGCTGTCGACGGCCGCCACATCCATCGCCCCGCTGGTCTCGAGCGATACGGCAAAGCCCGCATCGCACAGCCGCTGCAGCAATTTCAGGCAATTCGGCTGCGCCAACGGTTCGCCGCCCGTCACGCACACGTGCTTCGCGTCAAAACTGCGCACTTGTTGCAAAATGGCCTCGAGATCGTGCCACTCGCCCGAATGAAAAGCGTACTCAGTGTCGCAGTACTGACAGCGCAGCGGGCATCCCGTCAGCCGTACGAACACCGTCGGAAAACCGACGCAGTCAGCCTCCCCTTGCAACGAATGAAAGATCTCATTGATGCGTAATCGATCCGCTTTGACCGCATTCGCACTCAATGTTTCTCGGCCGACATCTTGTCGAGCCGCTGCTGCGCCAGTCGCGCCGCGGGTGTATCGGTAAATCGCGCCACCACCTGGCCCAGCACTTCCCTGGCCGATTCCCATTGCTTCATTTCGTAGCGGCAATAGCCGATCTTGAGCAGTGCATCGCCGAGCTTGCGGGATTGCGGGTACTTGTCCACCACACGCTGGAAGGCAGCCTGCGCTTCCGGATAGGCCTTGTTCACGTAGTAAGCTTCGCCCAGCCAATACTGCGCATTGTCCGCCAACGAACTGTCCGGGTAGGCCACGAGAAACTTCTGAAATGCCACGATGGCCCGGTCGTATTGGCCATCCTTCAGCAGATTGAACGCCGACTGGTAGCTGGTCTTGTCCTCTCCGGAACCGGCATCCGCGGCATTCGGGGTCGTCGCGGCGACATTGCTCGAAGCTGCGCCGGAGGCGGCAGCCCCCGCGGCAGCAGCGCCCCGCGACTCGAGGTTTTTCACCCGCTGATCGAGGTCTGCATATAGATCGCGCTGTTGCTTACGGCCTGCGTCTATCGCGTTGTTCAATTGGTCCACATCGTTGTGCATGGACCGCACATCGCTGCGCATGGCCTCCAGTTGATTCGCAACATCCAGAAGGCTCTGGTTCGCCATGACTTTTTCGATGCGCGCCAGCCGCGTATCCAGATCCTTCAACTTGATCTGCACGGGATCTTCATCCGGGGGCGTGGAAGCACATCCACCCAGTGCCAGCACCCCCAAGCAGGCCGCCGTCAGCCCGAATGAAGCGCGCGTGTTCACGGCAGAAAGACCACTTCCACGCGGCGGTTCTTGGCCCATGCGCCTTCGTCGTCGCCCTCCGCTGCCGGTCGTTCGGCGCCGAAGCTCACCGTCGAAACTTGCGACTCGGCGACGCCCTGCAGCATCAATGCACGGCGCACCGCTTGCGCACGCCGCTCTCCCAGTCCGATGTTGTACTCGCGGGTTCCCCGTTCATCGGTATTGCCCTCGAGTTTGAGCTTGAGCCTCGAGTTGGCCGACAGTGTATGCGCCGTCGTGGTGACGATATCTGCAAATTCAGGCTTGATCTCCGACTTGTCGAAATCGAAGTAGATGATCTTGCGGGCCAGCGGCCCCGTGCCTTCGCCGTTGATGCCGCGGGAGGTGCTGTTGGCATCGCCTCCGAGCGGGCTGGTGGACGTCGAGGCGCCCTCTGCAGTGCCCGAGGAATCCGGAACTTGGGTACCGGCCACGGGTGCGTCGTTCACATTGTGCTTCTTTGGGCAACCCGCCAGCAGCGCTGCTCCCGTCAGAGCCAAGGCGATCAATAAGATGCGTTTCATTTAATTCTCCATCCGAAGTGCGAGTGGTATTCCAAGTGGGTGTAAGGGTACCGACGATGAGTGTATTTGGGTATGGGTTTGTTGCGTCAGAACGGCGCCCATGCCGGCTCTTGCAGTTCCCATACCCAAATAC
>Ga0193753_10000663_pt1 | contig 32738 bp, 28 predicted proteins | sample H1c2metaG_FD_144925 | JGI IMG/M metagenome (GOLD analysis project Ga0193753, IMG submission 144925) | Soil microbial communities from a riparian zone of the East river system, Colorado, United States - H1c2 | ecosystem: Environmental > Terrestrial > Soil > Riparian zone | place: USA: East...
CACGAATCTGACGCTGCTGCTGGCGCCGTTTGCGCCGTTCTTCGCGGCGGAGATGTGGGAGTTGCTGGGCGGCGAGGGCGTGGTGTTTCGCGCGGCGTGGCCGGTGGCGGACGAGGCGCTGGTGCGGGAGGATGAGGTTGAGATTCCAGTGCAGGTGAATGGGAAGCTGGTGGTGGTGGTGAAGGTGGCGGCGGGAAGTCATGAGGGCGTCGTGGAGGCGGCGGCGCTGGCGGATGCGAAGGTGAAGGCGCGGATAGAGGGGAAGACCGTGGCGAAGGTGATCGTGGTGCCGGGCAAGCTTGTGAATCTCGTGGTGAGATAGTGGAGCCTCTGACGCAGGACGGGGTGGTGATTGCGGCGGGTACGGTACGGGGGACGCAATCGTTTGTGCATACGCTGTGGCAGTGCTGGAGGCGGCCTTCGCTGACGGGACTGGAGGTGCTGTGGCGGTGGGTGTTTGGGATTCCGGTGGTGTGGGTGATCGTCGGCTATGCGAAGGCGATTCTGGCGCGGCATACGGGCGGGACGTTCGATGTGTCGCGGCTGGGGCTGGATGCGAAGCTGATGGGCGACCCGGTGGGCGCGGCGGCGGCGGACCCGATGGGGGTGACGGAGAAGGTGAGCCATGCGGTGGGGGTGATGCTGCCTGACCTGCTACATGTGACGGTGTGGCTGGCGCCGCTGCTGCTGGTGGTGTGGCTGGTGGTGTCGTCGGTGGGGCGGACGATAGTGTTACGGCGGGCGGATGCGCGGCTGCAGGCGCGGCCGGGGACGCTGATGCTGTTGCAGACGATTCGGATGACAGGGCTGGTGGGGAGCTTTGCGGTGTGGCTGCTGTGCCTGCAGGGCGTGGCGAATGTGGCGGTGACGAAGCCGATCGCGGCAGGCGCGGAGCCGAATCTGGTGCTGTATTTTGCGTTGACGATTATCGCGACGCTGGGGCTGTTTACGCTGTGGGCGGTGATGAGCTGGGCGCTGAGCGTGGCTCCGCTGCTGGCGATGCTGCGGGGGCTGGGGGTGGTGGGGAGCCTGAAGGCCGCGTTCCAGTTGGGGCCGCTGAAGTCGAAGCTGGTGGAGATCAACCTGGTGATGGGGATCGTGAAGATTGCGCTGATCGTGCTGGCGATGGTGTTCTCGGCGTGCCCGCTGCCATTCCAAAGCGTGACGACGCCGGAGTTTCTGGCGTGGTGGTGGGTTGCGGTGACGGTGCTTTATTTTGTGGGCTCGGACTTCTTCCATGTGGCGCGGCTGGTGGCTTACCTGGAGCTGTGGCGGGCGTATGAGAGCGAAGAAAATTTGCTGCGCGGCTAGGGCTTGGCCTGACGGCCGGTCCCACTCCGCGTGGGGCGGTCACTTCGTGACTTGTATGTCCCCTTTGGGGTGGGCTCCCGTTGGTCGCCGTAAGATTTTCCCGCCGACCATCGGGAGGCCCTGGGCGAAGCCGGTATACCCCCCACGAAGTGGGCGCCGCCCGCGCAGGGCGCCTGCGTGCCTGAAGAATAGGTCGATATGCCCTAGGCCGGGTTTGTGCATCTCATAGTGACAGACGCTTGAATTCCTGTACGGGAGCTGACTTATGTCATTTGGGATTTATGCTATTGGATATTTGATTTTGATTGCGGGCGTGGCCTATCTGGCGCACCTGATGCATATACCGCAGCACTACATTGTGGCTGGGGGGATTATTCTGCTCGGCATCGGGATTGTGACGGGTGTGCAGACAACGCGGCAGAGGGACCCTAATTAGGCTGAAGGACTTCACGCGGATTGAAGCGATGAGACGGATTAAAGAACAGGCAAAGACAAGGGCGAAATGCGGTGCTCTCTCCACTGCGGAGGCAAAAAGGCGCCGCCTTCGGTCGAGATGACGGCTTTTGTTTGTTTATTTGTTTAATCGAGGGCTTGATCGAGAAGAGTGGGGCGTGAAATAAGGTCCGGGGCTAAAGCCCTCTGTTAGCCGGCGTTTTTTCGTAGGGCTAAAGCCCTACGCTTAATCCTGAAAGCAACAAACTCTGTGCTTCGTTTAGAAAGTAACAAATGTGGTGCTTCGTTTTGAAGGCAAAATGCTGTGCTTCGTTTGAGGGCAATACGTCTGCGCTAATTCCCTCCGATTTACATCTGCGCTAATCCTCCATCCCCCGATTTACACTGGGTGTGTGGATACCTCAACGATCGTTATTCTGGATTTTGGGTCGCAGTATACGCAGCTGATTGCGCGGCGTATTCGTGAGTTCAATGTGTTTTCTGTTGTGCTGCCCTGCACGGTTCCGCTGGAACAGGTGAAGGCGCTGAACCCGAAGGGCGTGATTCTTTCGGGGGGGCCTTGCTCGGTGTATGACGCGGATGCTCCGGCGGCGGACCCGGCTTTGCTGGCGATGGGCGTGCCGGTGCTGGGGATCTGCTATGGGCTGCAGTTTGTGGTGCATCACCTTGGGGGCAAGGTGGTGGCGGCGGCGGCGCGGGAGTATGGCCATGCCGAGGTGACGGTGGTGGCGGAGACTCCGCTGTTTCGCGGGTTGCCGCAGACGATGAATGTATGGATGTCGCATGGGGATGAGGCGCTGGAGCTGCCGCAGGGGTTTTCGCTGACGGCGAAGACGTCGAATGCGGTGGCCGGAATTGTGGATGAGGCGCGGAGAATCTGGGCGGTACAGTTTCATCCCGAGGTGGCGCATACGCCGCAGGGCATGGAGCTGCTGCGGAACTTCGTGCTGGACATCTGCGGGGCCGCGGCGGACTGGACGCCGGAGCACTTTATCCAGACGACGGTGGAGCGGGTGAAGGCGCAGGTGGGGGAGGGCCATGCGATCTGCGGGTTGAGCGGAGGGGTGGATTCGTCGGTTGCGGCGGTGCTGGTGGCGCGGGCGATCGGGAATCGACTGACCTGTATTTTTGTGAACAACGGCGTGCTGCGCAAGGACGAGTTTGCCAAGGTGCAGAAGACGATGCGCGAGGGGCTGGGGCTCAACGTGGTCGCGGTGGATGCTTCGCAACGCTTTCTCGAGAAGCTGGCGGGCGTGACCGATCCGGAGCAGAAGAGGAAGGTAATTGGGAACGAGTTTATCGCCGTGTTCGACGATGAGGCGAAGAGGATTCTGGAGGCGGAGAAGGGCTCGTCGCACTCCGGCGGCGAGGAGGTTGCGTGGCTGGTGCAGGGGACGCTGTATCCGGATGTGATCGAGTCGTCGAGCGTGAAGGGGCCGTCGCAGGTGATCAAGAGCCACCACAATGTGGGCGGGCTGCCGGCGGATATGAAGCTGAAGCTGATTGAGCCGCTGCGCGATCTGTTCAAGGACGAGGTGCGGCGGATTGGACGCGACCTGGAGATGCCGGAGGAGATTCTGGAGCGGCAGCCGTTTCCGGGGCCGGGGCTGGCGGTGAGGATTCTGGGCGAGGTGACGGCGGATCGCGTGGCGCTGCTGCAGGAGGCGGACGAGATTGTGGTGACGGAGATCAAGGCCGCGGGGCTTTACCGGAAGGTGTGGCAGTCGTTCGCGGTGCTGCTGCCGGTGAAGAGCGTGGGTGTGATGGGGGATCAGCGGACGTATGCGTATACGTGCGCGGTGCGGGCGGTGGAGAGCGAGGATGGGATGACGGCGGATTGGGCTCCGCTGCCGTATGAGGTGCTGCGGACGATCTCGAGCCGGATTGTGAGTGAGGTGCGGGGGATCAATCGCGTGGTGTACGACATTACGTCGAAGCCGCCGGGGACGATTGAGTGGGAGTAAAAAAGATAGATGTTTTTCCGCACCGTTTGCCGGTTTCAGACGTCTTAACCACCGTAGGTCAGGTTGCGTTGGATTGCATTAAGGTTGGCTCAGGGTTTTGCTTGACTTCTGCGCTGACTTCGGTAGACTCCTGATTACAGTTGGCTATGAATCGACAAAAATCCATCTCGGACAGGCTTTTGTTTAGCGCGATCTTCCTCGGGCTGAACCTGCTTTGCTTCCTTGGTGTTGTGCATGGGCGGAATGTCGAACGTCATACGCGGGTGAACTACTCGAATGTGCCGGCGCATCGGACGGGCCGGGTCGGTTCGCGCGATGGCTGGGCGGGTATAGTAATCGTCTACGATTCGCTGATCGATCATGACTCGCAGATACCGACTGCCGATGGAATCACCGCAGGAGCTTCTACAACGCCTCATGCTGCGCTGGTGAGAGTTGCGGCTGCGCTGCTGCGGCCGACGATGATGACGGAGCCGCTGGCGCGTGAGAACGTACTGGCTCTGGGAAGCGCTCCCCGCGCACCCGGGCTCGGTCGTGGACCTCCAGCCTCCATCTAGAACTGCCCCCTTACAAAACTGCATCGTGCGTTGAAGCTTTGCGCCTTTTTACGGGCCTGAGTTGAGGTGATCTTGGCTTATTTTCTTCAAGATCTGTGCCTTGCGCAGCGGTGTCGCTTTTATGGCGTTTTGATGATGGAGCACGCCCTGTGCGGCGCTCCGAGGGGTCTCGACGATCCCGAAGGATTACTGATGCAGCGACTCATGGAAGGTTATTCGCGCTTTCGTACTAAAGTCTTTCCCATGCACTCGAAGCTCTTCGCGGAGCTGGCACGAGGGCAGAAACCGCAAGCACTTTTTATCGCATGCTCCGATTCGCGGGTGATGCCTGAGATGGTGATGCAGTGCGACCCGGGCGACCTGTTCCCGTGCAGGAACGCGGGGAATCTGGTGCCGCCGCCGACCGAGACTGCGAGTGGGGTCGCGGCGACGATTGAGTATGCGATCCGCGTGCTGAAGATTCCCGATGTCGTGATATGCGGCCACTCCGACTGCGGGGCGATGAAGGGGATGCTGCAACACGAGCATCTGGATGAGCTGCCGCTGGTGAAGTCGTGGCTCGAACATGCGGGGCCCTCGTCGCGTTGGCTGCGAGAGCTGCTGCGCAATGCGGTGTCGTTCTCTTTTGAGCAGAAGTTGAAGATGTTGACCGAGGCCAACGTGATTATGCAGATGCAGAACCTGCGTGCGCATCCTGTGGTTGCAGAGGGGTTGAAGGCGGGCACTTTGAAGGTGCATGGATGGATGTACGACATCGGCAGCGGTGGGCTGGAGAGCTTCGATTCGGAGCTTGGCGTGTTCAGCGCCGTCGCAGATGGCCAGCCAGCTGTGACCAAGACAGCCCAACCGCAACGCAAGATCGCATAAAGGGGAAATCATGTCTGTTCTATTGAAGTCGAGCTTGACGACGGAGGCGGGGCTGAAGGACAAGGCCTCGTTCATCAAGGACTTTTCAGCTTCGCTGGTGGTGTTCCTGGTGGCGTTGCCGCTTTGCATGGGCATTGCCATGGCGTCGGGGATGCCTCCAGCGACGGGATTGGTGACAGGAATTGTCGGGGGTCTGGTGGTGGGCTTTCTCGCGGGGTCTCCGCTGCAGGTGAGCGGGCCCGCGGCGGGGCTTGCGGTGATCGTGTTCGAGCTGGTGCGGGAGCATGGGCTGCTTGCGCTGGGCCCGATCCTGATGGTGGCTGGCGCGATCCAGCTGACGGCGGGATTGCTGAAGACGGGGCGCTGGTTTCGGGCGATCTCGCCGGAGGTGATCCACGGGATGCTGGCCGGGATCGGCGTGCTGATTGTGATTCAGCAGTTCCACGTGGTGCTGGACCGGTCGCCGGAGCACAGCGGGCTGGCGAACATTGGCGCGATGTGGGGCGCGGTGTTCGGCGGGCTGTTGCCGCTGAACGGAAGCAAGGAGGAGGCTGCGGCTCTGGTCGGCGTGGTGACTCTGGCTGTGATGCTGCTCTGGGAGAAGTTTCGGCCCACGAAGCTGAAGCTGGTTCCTGGTGCGCTGCTGGGCATTGCCGCAGCGACTGCGGTTGCGCAGGTCTTCACGCTGGGCGTCAACCGCGTGAGTGTGCCCCAAAACCTGGGCGACATGATTTCGTTTCCCAGTCTCGCCGGGCTGCATGGCATGGCATGGAGCGGAATCATTGGAACGGCCTGCGCGGTGGCGTTTATCGCGAGCGCGGAGACGCTGCTGTCCGCGGCTGCCGTCGATCAGATGCAGACGAAGGTGAAGACGAACTATGACCGCGAGCTGGCGGCGCAGGGTGTGGGCAACATGATCTGCGGGTTCCTGGGTGCGCTGCCGATGACGGGCGTGATTGTGCGCAGCTCGACGAACGTGCAGGCGGGGGCGGAGACGCGGAAGTCGACGATCATGCATGGAGGCTGGATTCTGTTGTCCGTGCTGGCGTTTCCGTTCGTGCTGCGGATGATTCCGACGGCGAGCCTTGCGGCAGTGCTGGTGTTCGTCGGGATCAGGCTGGTGAAGCCTGCGGATGTGAAGAAGCTGGCTCGATTTGGCAAGGTGCCGGTGCTGATCTATTTCGCTTCGCTGACGACGATCGTGCTGACGAACCTGCTGACGGGCGTGCTGGTCGGTATTGGGCTGTCGCTGCTAAAGGTGCTCTACACGGTGACGCATCTGGAGGCGCGGGTGGTCGAAGAGGATGGTGCGACGCATGTGCACCTGGCGGGCGTCGGAACGTTCCTTGGGATTCCCAAGATCACGAGCGCGCTGGACCAGGTGAATGCGACCGATGTGGTGCATCTGCACAGCCACGGACTGCGCTACATCGACCATGCGTGCATTGAGGTGATCGAGGCATGGGTCGAGCGCCGGGAGGAGAAGGGGCAGCATGTGCACATCGAGATGGAGAAGCTGCACCTGAGATATCGCACGCGAGTCAGTGAGAGCGTGGTTTAAGTTTTCGCAAAGAGCGGAGCCGGATCATGTGGGCTCCGCTTTCTTTTTTTCATAGTGCGAGAGAGTTTAGTGAGACGTTGGTTTGAGGACGACGGCGTGCCGGGCCGTGGTCTGGAGGACGAGGCGGGTGTCGCGGTTGAAGGAGACCTGGCGGCCGCGCGCGATCCATCGGTAGTAGAGGGCGACGGCGGTGCCATAGAAGCCGATGCCCGCGGCGACTTTGGTGGAGACTCCGGCGAGGCTGATGATGTTGCCGACGAGGCCGATGCCGTTGGCTCCGACGGTGTTCTTGGCGAGCTGGTGGTGGCCGTCTTGGTCGAGGGTGCGGCTGGCGAGGATGCCGAGGATGAGAGGGACGATGAGCTTATCCTGAGGCTTGGGTTTGACCTGGCCTTCGGAGTTGAGGGCGAGCTCTGCGGCGGAGGCGGAGTCTGCGCCGGTGAGCGCGGCCTGGACGTTCTGGGTCTGGCCGCTGGGCATGACGATCTGGTTGAAGTCGAAGCGCAGGGTGCCGGCGCGGCCGAAGGAGCGGGCTGGTTTGGCCTGGGTGACGGCGCCGATGAGGGTGGCTCCCTGGGGTACGGCGATGGTGTGGTCCGGGTTGTAGATCGGCTCGGCTACGGTGGCGTGGATGGGCTGGCCGGATTGGGCGGAGGCGGAGGTGAGCTGTTGGCCGAGATAGGCCTGGATGATCCAGGTGGGTGGTGTGTCGGGGGAGGCTGAGGCGGCTGGAGCGGGTGGCGGATCGGGTGCGGCGGCGTGGGTGGGGACGACGATAGGCTGGGTGGTCTCTACCGTCCAGGCTGTGCCTTTTTCGATGCGCTGTGGATGGTAGGGGATCTGGTGGTAGAGAAACTGCAGTGCGCGGTCGCCTTTGCCGGGGGCGGTGAAGATGGCGGCCTGATCGCGGAGGAGCTGGACGCCGTTGTCGTACTGCTGGCGGATGAAGCCGCCCTTGCGAGGTGGGGGAGCCACGAGGCGGTAGATGGGCGCGCCGTCGGTGGCGGTGTCGGTGCCGAGGGGAAGGATGGTTCCGTCTGCCAGAATGAGCTGGTTGAAGCGGACGACGGGGATGCGATAGGGCGTGAAGTCGCCCTGGAGCCGGGAGTGAATGCGCTGGGAGTGGTTGGAACGGAAGGCGATGACCGTACCGGCGACGATGGTGTCTTTCGGAAGGACGAGTTTGGTGTCGAGGTAGACGGGATAGATAAGCTGGGCGCGAATGGACTGGCCGACACGCAAGGGAAGATGATCTTCAATCTGGACCGGGAGCGGTGTTGCTATGGGGAGGGTAGTGCTTTGCGCTGTACCACTGGCGGCATAAAGTGCCAGAAGACACAGGCTCAAGTTTCTGAAGTCCATGCAACATGATGAACGGTGAAACTTAAGGGAAGCTGAAGGTTGTCGCAGGTGGAGAAGTTGTTGATGTTATCGACATTAGCGTTCAGATGAAGGCGTGCGTCGGGGAGTTAGGAAGTTTAGCCTGCCGATGCATGGAAGGTCTACCCGATACTTGCATTGTAATATGGCGGAGAGACGGGATTGACGCCACGCAGGAGTCCGCAGGAGAAGGGCTCTGTTGCGATGGCCTCTCAAACCTGTCGAGATCTTTTCTGGTTGGAGAGTAGATTTGCCCGGTTGAACCGTACACAACAGTAGTCAAGCCATAGACACACTTCGCGTGACCTCATCGGCGATCTGGGTATGGTGCAGTGTTTTGTAGCCCCTGCAATCGGGACGAGCCTGTGTATGAGTTCGCCCTGCTGATGCAAAAGTGACGTTGATTCGAAGGTTCTCTGGAGGCAAAATCACGTGAAGCGCGAAATCCTGGCTGCTTTGTTCGTCATTCTTGGGGTTGGGTGCGCGGTCCAGTCGCGTCCGGTTGCCCAGGCTCAAAATCCGGGAGGCGCTCCTCGCGCTCATCAGCGGGTGCAGGCGTATCCTGACCGTCCTCAAGCGCCGCAGGATGTGCTGGACCGAGGTAAGGCGAACTTTGGCGTGAGCTGTGCCTTTTGCCATGGATCGGACGCGGGAGGAGGAGAGGGGGGGCCGAACCTTCGGCGATCGAGCGTCGTGCTGGAGGACCAGTCGGGCGAGTTGATCGGCCCTATCGTTCACGGTTCGCGCGTCGACAAGGGTATGCCTCGCGTGGACCTGACGGACGCGCAGATCACGGACGTCGCGGCGTGGCTGCACAGTTTTAAGGTGGTGAGCCGAACGGACCCGAACGAGAACAACATCGACATCGTTCGAGGCGATGCGAAGGCGGGAGCGGCCTACTTCCAAAAGACCTGTGCGGCGTGCCACTCCGTAACGGGAGACTTGAAGGGCTTCGCCGCGAATATGCCGAACCCGAAGACGCTCCAGCAGACGTGGCTGTTGCCCGGTGGCGGCGGCGACCGTGGGCCTGGCAGTTTTGCATCGAAGATTCCCGGACTGCATGTGACGCACGTGACCGTGACGGTGACTCTGCCTACGGGTGAGAAGATTACGGGGCCCATGACCCGGATCGACGATTTCTTCGTTGGGCTGACGCAGCCCGATGGGACGATTCGGGGATTCAGCCGGATGGGGGACTCGCCCAAGGTTGAGATCCACGATCCGCTGGCGCCGCATCGCGCGCTGCTGCGGACCTATCAAGACAAGGACATCCACGACCTAACGGCATATCTGGTGACTCTCAAATGACTCGATCTTTGAACTATGTACTCGCGACATTTTTAGGCGTGACGTCCTGCTTTGCGATGGGCCAGAGCCTGGACCCGGCCAAGCTGTTGAAGCAGGATACAAACTCGTGGCCAACGTATTCGGGCGATTACTCGGGCCGGAGGTATAGCCCGCTGACCCAGATCAACCATTCGACGGTGAAGAACCTGTCGCTGGCGTTTGTGACGCGCCTGCAGGCGGGCCCACAGGGTCCTTCCGGAACGCCGCCTGTCATTACGGCGGGTGAGGGAAAGGCGGAGTTCAACTCGGCGGCGAGTATCAAGGGCGCCATCCTGCAGGTCGATGGGGTGCTGTATATCGCTACGCCGGATAATGCGTGGGCGATCGATGCGCGCGATGGGCATGAGATCTGGCACTACTACTGGAGGACCAAGGGCGGGACACACATCGGCAACCGCGGTATGGCGATGTGGAAGGGCTGGGTCTACATGGAGACGCCGGACAACTATCTGATCTGTCTCGATGCGAAGACGGGAAAAGAGAAGTGGCATAAAGAGATTGCCAGCTTTGCGGCACAGTACTTCTCGACCATGGCGCCTATCGTCGTTGGCAATCACCTGCTGGTCGGAACCGGCGACGACCTGGACGAGCCGGGGTACCTGCAGTCCATCGATCCGGATACGGGCGAGCTGCAGTGGCGCTTCTATACGGTGCCGATGAAGGCCGGCGATCCGGGGCTCGACACATGGCTGAACCTGGATGCCGCATCGCACGGCGGAGGCAATGTATGGGTGCCGGGGTCGTACGATCCAGAGACGAATCTCTACATCTTCGGGACGGGGAATCCCAGCGCCGCGTATACCTCGCAGAAGCGCGGGCCGGGCGCGAATCTGTATACCTGCTCGATTGTGGCTGTGAATGTGGATACGGGCAAGATGGCGTGGTATTACCAGAACTCGCCGCACGATACGCATGACTATGATTCGGCGCAGACGCCGATCCTGATGGATGGCGTATTCAACGGCAAGCCGCGCAAGCTGGTGCTTTCAGGCGCGCGCAATGGCTACTTCTTCACGCTGGACCGGCTTACGGGCGAACACCTGGTTACGGGCAAGATGTCCAAGACGGTGAACTGGGCTGAGGATACCTACGACAAGAACGGCGCGCCGGTCAGGATTCCGGCGAAGGACTTTGACCTTGCCGGAGCGCTGGTCTCGCCGGGCAACCAGGGCACCACCAACTGGATGCCGCCAGCGTACAGCCCGGATACCGGTTATATGTACGTGCCGACTACCGATAGCTATGCGATGTACTACCTGACCACAACGGACCCGCGTGGTTCGATGGGCCTTGGAGGCAAGGACGAGCAGAGCCTGGGCAGCATGGGGAGCTACATAACGGCGATGGACTATAAGACCGGCAAGGTCGCATGGCAGCATCGCTTTCCGGGGGTCGCCAACTACGGGGTGCAGCCGGGGCTGCTTACGACTGCGGGCAAGCTGCTGTTTGCAGGCGATCCAGGCGGAAATCTGGTGGCCTATGACGTGGCGAACGGAAACCCGCTCTGGCATGCCCGCGTGGGTGTGACCAATGCGCCGGAGACGTACATGATGGATGGCCATCAGTATGTGCTGGTCGGGGCTGGAGATTCGGTATACGCCTTCCGGCTGAACTGATTTTGTCCAGTAAGATGAGCGGTTATCTGAGACGAGGTTTTTGATGCAGCTGCAGATGAGAACGCGACTGAGCGCGATGATGTTCCTGGAGTACTTCATCTGGGGGGCATGGTACGTCACGCTGGGCACATGGCTTTCGGGGCCGCTGCATTTTACGGGGCAGCAGATCGGCCTTGCGGCCGGGGCTACGTCGGTGGGAGCCATTCTGGCGCCGTTCTTCGTCGGCCTGATCGCGGACCGGCTGTTTGCGACGCAGAAGGTGCTGGCACTGTTGCACCTGCTGGGCGGAGCGCTGCTGCTGACCGCGTCGATGCAGAGCTCGTTCGGTGCGTTCTACGGGCTTGTGTTGCTGTACTGCCTCTGCTTTATGCCGACCCTGGCGCTGACCAACTCGCTGGCGTTTCGGCAGATGAGAGACCCGAAGGAGGAGTTCGGCGCGATCCGCGTGCTTGGCTCGGGTGGCTGGATTGTGGCTGGGCTGCTGATTGGGGCGCTTCGCCTGGAGGCGACGTCGATGCCGATGAAGCTGGCGGCGCTCTCCTCGATTGTGATGGGGCTCTACTGCTTTACCCTGCCGCCGACTCCGCCGCTGGGTAACCGGGGCGAACGTTTTTCGATGGGCAACATCTTTCCGCGTGAGGCGGTGGCGCTCCTGAAGGACAGGTCCATGATGATCTTTGTCATCGCATCGTTCTTCATCTGCATCCCGCTGCAGTTCTATTATGCGTTTACGAATCTCTACCTGAACCAGGTGGGGGTGCAGAATGCAGCGGGCAAGATGACGGGCGGGCAGATGTCCGAGCTGCTGTGCATGGTGCTCATCCCGTGGTTCTTCCGGCGGCTGGGCGTGAAGTACATGCTGGTGGCGGGCATGGCCGCCTGGGTGCTGCGGTATTTATTCTTTGCGTTTGGTGGAGCTACGGATGGGATGTGGATGCTGTGGGGCGGGATCCTGCTGCATGGCATCTGCTACGACTTCTTCTTTGTCACGGGCCAGATTTACATCGACCAGAAGGCGGATGTGGGGCTGCGCGCCGCGGCACAGGGAATGATTACGTTCATCACCTACGGGCTTGGCATGTTCGTGGGCTCCTGGCTGTCGGGCGCTGTGGTCGAGCACTATGTACTCTCGCCCGCGCAGGGCAGCGTGACGTATGCGTGGCGTCCCATCTGGCTGTTCTCGGCGATCGTCTCTGCGCTGGTGTTGCTGTTCTTCCTCCTCACGTTCTCTGAGAAGGAGAGACGTGGCGCGAGCTTGCCTGTCGACGCTTCGCTGGGACCGGATGCGATTCCGCAGTGAGGCCGTTCGGCTGTACGATCATTCAACCGTTTTATCTTGTGTCCGCTGGAATTGAAAGAAGGAGAAACACACTATGCGACTTCATACCCGAAGAGAGTTTCTTGCAGCCTCCCGCAACGTTGGACTGGTTGCTGCCGCTACCGCTTTACTGCCTCGCATGGCGCGAGGGGAGGCGATGGGGCTTCCTCCCGGCATTCAGCTTTACACAGTGCGCGAAGATCTTCCGAAGGACACGCCGGGGACGCTGAAGCAGCTTCACGATATCGGGTTCCGCGAGGTGGAGACGGCGGGCTTCGGGAAGTACTCGGTGAAGGAGTTCCGGCAGCTGCTGGACGATGCCGGCCTGAAGGTACCGAGTGCACATTTAAATATGAATGAGCCTGACCTTGGGCCTATCTTCGAGCAGGCGCAGACGCTGGGGGCACGCTATGCCACGAGCTCGAGCCTGGCTACCGGCAATATGCCGCGCCGGCCTGCCGGAGCTACGGGGCCACGGCCCGCAATGTTCCCGCTGGGGCAGGAGGGCTTCACGAAGCTGGCTGCGCAGATGAACGACATTGGAGCGAAGGCGAAGGCCGCGGGGCTGCAGTATGCCTACCATAACCACAACTACGAGTTTGAGAAGATGCCGGACGGGCGTTTCGGCTACGACATTCTGGTGAACAACACGGACCACGAGCTGGTGAAGTTCGAGATCGACTGTGGCTGGATGAGTGCGGGCGGAGCCGACCCTGTCGCGTACTTCGGCAAATATCCTGGCCGGTTCAAGATGATCCACGTCAAGGAGTTTCAGGCGCTGAGCAAGCCCTCGACGAGCCTGGGAGGTCCGGACAGGCCGAAGGGAGTCGACCTGGGGAAGGGCTTTATCGACTACAAGAGAATTTTTGTCGCGGGCAAGAAGGCAGGTATCGAACATGCTTTCTCTGAGCAGGAGGATCCGTTCCCCGTGTCGCAGATGGCATCGGCTAAGGTTGCCTATGCTTTTCTAAACGCATCGTAGTAGCGCCCGAGCTTCGGCAAGGGATGGTGGAAAACGGAAAGGCACTGCATCGCTGCAGTGCCTTTCCTGTTTGGACGGTGGAGCGAGGTTATACCTTGACTTTGGTGTGCCAGGAGGTCGCGGACTTGAGGGCTTCGTTGACGTTGTTGATATTCTCGACGCCGGTGGTGTTGAGCCAGTCTTCGAAGGCCTTTGCCCCCTGCTTGGCATAGATGGGGATGCCGTCTTTCCAGGTGGCGCGGCCGCAGAGGACGCCGTTGTACTTAGTGCCGGATTCGCCGGCGAGTTCGAGGGTCTCGATGAAGACAGGGTTGGAGACGCCCGCGGAGAGATAGATGAAGGGCTTGTGGGTCATGGTCTCGGCATCGCGGAAGTGTTGCAGGGCCTCGGCGCGCGTGTAGGCTTTTTCGCCCTTGAAGGCCTGGGTGCCTTCGACGAAGGACATCTCGATGGGGACTTCGACCTTGAGGACGTCTACGTTGTAGCGCTCCTTGCCGAACTCGGCCATGGAGCCGGAGACAATCTCGGGCTTCTTTTTGGCGTAGGCGAGGGACTTCTCGTCGCCGCCCTGGGCGTCGTAGCCGACGAATTCGAGGAAGAATGGGATGTCGTGCGCGATGCACTCGTCGCCGATGCGCTCGATCCAGGCGTGCTTGAGGTCGTTGACGCTGGTCTTCTCAAAGGGCGAGTAGTAGAGGAGGATCTTCACGCAGTCCGCGCCTGCCTCTTTGAGGCGGCGAACGCTCCACACGTCGAGAAGGTCGGGAAGGCGGCCAGGGGTGGCGGCGTCGTAGCCGGTCTTCTCGTAGGCGAGGAGGAGGCCCTTGCCGTTGCGGTGCTTGGAGGCGGGGAGGCCGTACTCGGGGTCGAGGAGGATGGCGGAGGCGTGCTTGGTGAGGACCTTGGTGACGAGGGTCTTGAACTCTTCGAGGTCGTGGGCATCCGCAGCGGCGCCACGCTCTTTGGCGAGGGACTTCTGGAGAGAGCCGCGCTGGTCCATGGCGGCGGCAGCGATGACACCGCGATGGTCGGAGACGGCTTTGAGTCCGGCTAGTTTTCCTGAGGTCAAGTTGATCATCAGCGCATGTCTCCTGAGGGTGCTTGAATGTTTGGAGCTACAGCGGGAATTTTACACGGTGGCGGACAGGTTGGGCATCGTTGGGCGCTTATCGGTTATTGGCCTGATTGGATGAACGGTGGAGCGCGGTTTATTTGTGGCTGGTGAAGCGTGAGCACGGAGTGAATGCGATTCCGTTAGGCTGGAGAGATGCCTTTGTTTTGCGATGTGGCCTTGCCCGTTCCCCTGGACCAGACGTTTACCTATGCGGTGAACGGGGTGTCGCCTGTGGTGGGGGCCCGGGTGCTGGTGCCGTTCAGCGGGCAGAAGCTGATGGGCGTGGTGGTGCGGGTGCACGACGATGCTCCTGCCGATGGGTTTGAGATCAAGCCGGTGCAGCAGGTGCTGGACGATACGCCATTGCTGCCGGATGAGTTGATGCGGCTGGCCAGTTGGATCGCGCAATACTATGTGGCTCCGCTGGGCGAGGTGCTGCGGGGGATGCTGCCGCTGGCCGCGGAGGTGAAGCGCCATTTCTTTTACAGGATTGCCGAGGCCGGGCGGAGGGTGCTGTATGAGGGCGCGGCGAAGGGAAGCTCGCGGCGGTCGAAGCTGACGGCGGAGGAGCAGAATCGCGAATATGCGGTGCTGAACTATCTGGAGGATGGGGCGCAGGCGAAGATGTCAGCGCTGCGCTCGGCTACGGGAGCGAACAAGGGCCTGCTGGAGGGGATGGTTCGGAAGAAGTGGCTGACGCGCGAGGCGGTGGCGGAGGAGCGGGATGCCCGTCGGCTGGAGAAGGTGGCGGTGCTGGTGGTGGATGCGCGGCTGCCGAAGCTGAATGAGAATCAGACGGCGATTCTGGCGGAGCTGGCTGCGGTAGGGGGGCGGATGCGGGTGAGAGACCTGCGTCCGGCGCTGGTGCGGGCCGGAGTGCCGGAGTCGACGCTGGGGACGCTGGTGAAGCGCGGGCTGGTGACGATGGAGGAGGTCGCCGAAGACTTCCACATGGGTGGAGTGGGCTCGCCGCATGGGAAGAAACATGCGCATGAGCACGCGCTGAACGAGGCGCAGATGGAGGCGCTGGGCACGATCGCGGCGGCGATGGCGAAGGGTGGGTTTGCGCCGCATCTGTTGTATGGGGTGACGGGGTCGGGGAAGACTACGGTTTATTTTGCGGCGATGCAGCGCGCGCTGGATGCGGGCCAGTCGGCGCTGCTGCTGGTGCCGGAGATCGGGTTGACGCCGGCAATGACGGGGCAGATGGTGGCGGCGTTTGGGAGCGAGGTGGCGCTGTTGCACTCGCAGCTCACGCCGGATGAGAGGGCGGAGCAGTGGCATAGGATTCGCAGGGGCGAGGCGAGGATTGTGGTAGGGACGCGGTCGGCGGTGTTTGCGCCGATGGTGAATCTGGGGCTGATTATTGTCGATGAGGAGCATGATTCCTCGTACAAGCAGGAGGAGACGCCGCGCTATCACGGACGCGATGTGGCGGTGATGCGGGCGAAGCTGAACGAGGCGGTGGTGGTGCTGGGGTCGGCGACGCCTTCGCTGGAGAGCTGGGCGAATGCGGAGAAGGGCCGCTATGCGCGGGTGGAGATGCGACAACGGGTCATGGATCGTCCGCTGCCGATGGTTGAGCTGGTGGACATGCGGACGGAGTTCAGGGAGACGGGGCAGGAGCAGATCTTTTCGCGGAAGCTGATTGAGGAGACGCAGGCCACGATGGACCGTGGGGAGCAGGTGATTATTTTGCTGAACCGGCGCGGCTACTCGTTTGTGGTGATGTGCCGAAGCTGCGGCGAGAAGGTGGAGTGCGAGAACTGCGCGATCTCGATGACGTACCACAAGCCGGTGAACGGGAGCGATGGGATCGCCCAGCCGGGACAGCGGTTGGAGTGCCACTACTGCGGTTTTCGGCGAGGGGTGCCGAAGACCTGTCCGAAGTGTGCGAGCGAACATCTCTACTTTTTGGGAGCGGGGTCGCAGCAGGGCGAGGAGCGCCTGCAGGAGCTGTTTCCGGGGGCACGGATTGGACGCATGGATCGCGATACGGTGCGCGGGCGCAGCGACATGGAGCGGCTGCTGGCGCGGCTGCATGGAGGCGAGATCAACCTGCTGGTGGGGACGCAGATGATCGCGAAAGGGCATGATATCCATGGAGTGACGCTGGTGGGCGTGGTGGGGGCCGACTTTGCGCTGGGGCTGCCGGACTTTCGCGCGGCGGAGCGGGTGTTCCAACTGCTGACCCAGGTCTCAGGCCGGGCGGGGCGAGGCGATCTGCCGGGGAAGGTGCTGGTGCAGACGTATCATCCCGACCACTATGCGATCCAGTTCGCGGCGCAGCATGACTATCCGGGGTTTGTAGCGAAGGAGATGCAATACAGGCGGTGGATGCACTATCCGCCGTACGCCGTGCTGGCGAACGTGGTGATCCAGAGCGAAAAGTTGGAGGAGGCGACAGCGTGGTCGGCTGCACTGGGGCGATGGTTCGAGAAGGCCAGGCTGGACAAGGTTCGGGTGCTGGGGCCGGCGGCGGCGCCGATCGTGCGGCTCAAGCGCATCTACCGATACCACTTCGTGCTGAAGGCAGAGCGGCGGCAGTCGCTGGGGGATGCGCTGCGAGGGATGCTGAAGGTAGCCGAGACACAGGGCATCCCACGCCGGAACCTCGTGATCGACGTGGACGCTGTGCATCTGATGTGACGCCACAACTTAGGCGGAGGAGCTTACTGGAGCAAGTGAAGCTCTTTGCCTGGCTTGAAGCGTACGGCCTTGCCGGGTGCGATGGTGACTTCGGCGCCGGTCCTGGGATTGCGCCCAATACCGGTTTTTCTGGGTTTCACTGTGAACACACCGAAGCCGCGCAGTTCGATACGGTCGCCCGCAACGAGGGTTTGTTTCATGCTTTCGAAGATGGCGTCTACCGCTGCCTCTGCTTTCGTTCTAGGCAGTCCAGTGCGCTCAACAACCCTTTGTATAAGATCCTGCTTAATCATGTGGGTCGCCGTCCTTGGGCTTTGACTTTAGGTAAAGATAAGTACTGACCTGGGTTAGTACCGTGATGTTAGAAACTCGACACGAGATTGTCAACGTCTGATCGCTGCCGTAAGATGAAGAATCTAATGATGCAATGATGCAGGGTTCAGAGTACCCCTCTGCAACCCTGGGATAAGACTCTATTCGGAACAGGAAGGGAAGCACAACAGCGTGGCCATAAAAAGTGACCGATGGATTCGCCAGCAGGCGACGGACCACGGAATGATATCTCCGTTTAGCGAGAAACAGGTGAAGGATGGCGTGATCTCGTATGGGCTCTCTTCGTATGGGTATGACCTGCGGGTCTCCGATGAGTTCAAGATCTTTACCAACGTCAATAGTGCGATTATCGACCCGAAAGCGTTCGACGAGCGGTCGTTTGTGACGGTAACGGCGCCAAGCGTCATCGTTCCGCCGAACTCGTTCGCCCTGGCGCGGTCGATTGAATACTTTAAGATTCCGCGCGACGTGCTGACGATCTGCGTTGGAAAGTCGACGTATGCGCGGTGCGGGATTATCGTGAACGTTACCCCCTTCGAGCCGGAATGGGAGGGGTATGTGACGTTGGAGATCTCGAATACGACGCCCCTGCCGGCGCGTCTCTACGCGAATGAAGGCATGTGCCAGATTCTGTTCTTCCAGTCCGACGAGATGTGCGAAGTCAGCTACGCGGACCGGAAGGGGAAGTATCAAAACCAGCAGGGAATTGTTCTGCCGAAGCTGTAGATCGCGGCAGGCAGGGTGTTCTTCAACGCTTGAAACTGCCTATGGAATGAACATGTGTTGGACGAGGCTGCGAAGGCGATGAACGACGCGACGTCTGGAAAACATCTGCGGATAGGCCTGGTGGCGACGGACTCCCTGCGGGTTCTGGGGCTGCAGACGATCTTTGCCGATGGGGGGCCGGTGGAGATCGTGCCTCTGTCGGTGCCCGGAGCGATGGACGCTTCGGGAGTGTCGCTCATTCTCATCGACGCTGCCTGCACGGATCACATCTTCGAGCTACTGGGGACCTTCCATCGGGTGCGCCCCCACCTTCGTCTGATCGTGATCGGGCTGGAGGAGGACCATGAGTATATTCAGCGGATCATCGGCGCTGGGGCGAAGGGCTATTTGACCCATACGGCGAAGGAGAGCGAGATCCGTCTGGCGATCGACATCGTCCAGGATGGGTCGGTGTGGGCTCCGCGGAAGGTGCTGGCGCGGCTGCTGGAGTCCTCTTCCGCCTCCGTGGACGCGGCTCGGGCAAGCGCGGGTGCGGAGCCGCGATTTACCGCGAGGGAGGGGCAGGTGCTCCGCCTGCTGGTGACGGGTCGGCCAAACCGTGAGATTGCGAGTGCGCTCGGGATCGACGAGGTTACGGTGAAGGCGCATGTGGGACGCCTGATGCGTAAGGTCGGGGTGGAGAATCGCATCGCGCTGACGGTGCAGGCTGTGAACCGCAATCTGCTGACGAAATCATGATTTGCGGCGTCATTATTTCTAATAACTTTCTAGTTAACATTTTCCGCTCAAAGGTATACATACCTCCGTACCGTTGTGGGTGGAGGCGATCTAGTTCAAAGTACGTATCAGCAACACAGACCTGGGAGAGGGGTTGTAGAGAGAGCGTCGGGCGACCCCCGGCTCTATCTCTACAACCCCCATTTTTTATTCTGGCGCCTGCCATCGAATTTCGGTCTCAAAACCTGTCAATTGACGGTGTTGGAATTTCGGTTGGCGATGGACCTCTGGCGGTGTATGCTTCATCTCGCGACTGCGGTACAACTCTGCTTTCCCTGGGCCCATCTCACATACTGTTGTAAATAGGCGGTTTGTTGAGGCCACGAAATTTAAGTTTCAGAAAGCGAAGGGCTATAACGATGATGATGAAGCGGATATCAGTGATTGCGTGTGGGCTGGCCATGGCGGCGAGTTCGCTTGTTGCACATGCTGCGGGCGATAAGGCGAAGGTTGCAGATCGACTTGCCGAGGCCAGCTCGGTGCTAAAACAGATTATGTCAACACCGGACAAGGGAATACCCTCCAGCATTCTGGCGGGCGCATCCTGCGTCGTGGTGGTACCGAGTTATAAAAAGGCGGCGTTCGTGGTGGGCGGCCAATATGGACAGGGCGTTGCAACCTGCCGTACGCCGAAGGGCTGGAGCGCCCCTGTGTGCGTCCAACTGGCCGGCGGAAGCTTCGGGTTCCAGATTGGGGGCCAGGCTACCGATCTCGTGATGGTCGCGATGAATCAGCAGGGTCTGCAGGACATGCTGAAGAACAAGTTCAAGATCGGTGCGGATGCAGCGGCCTCCGCTGGTCCGGTGGGCAGAAATGCCCAGGCTGGCACGGACTGGAAGCTGAACGCGGAATTTTTGACCTATTCGCGCAGCAAGGGTCTGTTCGCCGGCATCAATCTTGACGGCACGGTGCTTTCGCAGAACCAGGACGATACCCGCGCCTTGTATGGCACGGATATTCCGTTCGAGACCATCCTGAAGGGCAACCAGTCGACGCCGACCGAGGCACGGCCGTTCGTGCGGACGGTTGCGCAATACTTTGTGCAGGCCAAGGCTGCTAATCAGTAGTTAGATTCTCTGCACAAATGGGGCGGCCCTTGAAAGGGCCGCCCTGTTGTGTTTTAGCGACGAAATTGTTCGAAGCCCGATAGACTATAGACTTGAGCGAAGTCCAACAGCAAGAGGCCCCCAGGCGTGAGGTAAGTTTCCGCGAGTACGTGGAGTTCGCCCTGGTGTGGGTCTTCGTTCGGCTTATCGGAGCTCTTCCACGAGGCGCGGCGAGAGTGGTGGGAGCTGGGATCGGGGCCATCGCCTTCAAGGCGCTGGGGCGGTTGCGGAGCGTGGGAACACGCAATCTGGAGCTGGCGTTTCCTGAGATGACCGTGGTGGGCCAGGAGAAGATTCTGCGGTCAGTCTACAGAAGCCTGGGGTATCTGCTGGCGGAGTTCTGCCAGATGCCGCGCTATACGCCGAAGTCTGCGAGCGGGTTTATCCGCTATGAGGGGCTGGAGAACTACCTCCTGGCGCGTGAGCGGGGCAAGGGTGTTCTGGTGTTGACGGGGCATCTGGGCGCGTGGGAGCTGTCGAGCTTCTACCACTCGCTGATGGGAATGCCGATGGGGATGGTGATTCGCCGGCTCGACAATCCCCTGGTGGATGCCTTTGTGAACCGGATCCGGTGTCAGCATGGGAATCGCGTGATCCATAAGGACGATTTTGCGCGGGGACTGATTGCGTCGATGCGTGCTGGGGAGACGGTAGGAATTTTGATGGACACGAATATGACTCCGCCACAGGGCGTGTTTGTGCCGTTCTTCGGCGTGCCCGCCTGCACGGCGTCGGGGATGGCGCGGATTGCCGCAAAGACGGGTGCGGCTGTGGTTCCGGGGTTCCTGCTTTGGGAGGCGGAAGAACAGAGGTACGTTCTGCGCTTCGGGGAGGAGCTGGAGGTGATCGACACCGGCGATTCCGAATCGGATGCGGTTGCGAATACGGCCTCGTTTACGGCTGAGATTGAACGGTATATCCGGCAGTATCCTGAGCAGTGGCTGTGGATGCACCGGCGATGGAAGACGCGGCCTGCCGGGGAAGAGGGGATCTACTGATGGCTGGAATGAACCGGATTGCAGACTGGGTTGGGGCGAGCGCGCCCTCGCACGAGGCGGAGATTGTGCGGGTGTCGAGCCTTGAGGGCGCGGGGGAGGACTCGGTGGTATTTGCGCTGGATGGCGAGACGCTGGGGCTGGCAGTGCGGTCGAAGGCGGGGGCGATTCTGGCGAACGGCAGGTTGAAGGACGGATTTACAGACTCCGATGCGAGGATTCTATGGGTGAACGATGCGCGATATGCCTTTGCGTTGGTGGCGCGGCGGCTGGGGGACAGCGGGTTTACGGCAGGGATACATGCTTCGGCAGTGATCGGCGAAGGGGTTGAGATTGGCGAGGGAACCGGCGTCGGGCCGGGGGTGGTGCTTGGCGATGGAGTGCGGATTGGCAAGGATTGCAATATCCTGGCGCGGGTTACGCTCTATGCCGGAACGGTTCTGGGGGATCGGGTGGTGGTGCAGGCGGGGGCGGTGCTGGGGTCTACGGGATTTGGTTATGCGCGGAGTGCGGAGACGGGAGAGTATTTCCTGTTTCCGCAGCAGGGCAGCCTGTATGTGGAAGATGACGTTGAGGTTGGAGCTAATTCTACGATCGACCGGGGGGCGCTGGGCGAGACGCGGATCGGGCGGGGAACGAAGATCGACAACCTGGTGCATATCGGGCATAACTGCCTGATAGGAAAGAATGTTATCATCGCGGCGCAGACAGGAATTTCAGGGTCGAGCGTGGTGGAGGATGGAGCGATTCTTGGAGGACAGGTGGGAATTGGGGAACATGCTATTGTAGGGGCCGGCGTAATTCTTGGCGGAGGGGCTGGTGTGTTGAGCGGAAAGAAGATGCGGGGGCCTGGAGAGGTCTTCTGGGGGAGGCCGGCGCGGCCTTTGAAGGAGTATCTACGAGACCTCGCCCGGTTGAAGCGGCGCTAATTTATGTAGTATTCGCTGGTCAACTTGTGGTGTTATGTGTGGCAAAGACGGTTGGCGAACAATGGCTATCGTGGTGGTTGGCGGGCATACACGGAATATCGGGAAGACAAGTGTGGTGGCTGGCCTGATCTCGGCGATGCCTGAGATGCAGTGGACGGCCTTCAAAATTACTCAGTTTGGACATGGAATGTGCTCGGCCAATGGGGAGCCGTGCGACTGCGAGACGGCGGAGCATACCGTTGCGGTGAGCGAGGAGCGGGATGGGGCGACGGGGACCGACTCTGCGCGCTACCTGGCTGCGGGGGCGGCGCGGTCGTTCTGGGTGAGGACGCGGCAGGGTGACCTCTCGGAGGCGATGCCTCGGATTCGGAAGGAGATCGCGCGGGCTGAGAATGTCGTGATCGAGTCGAACAGTATTCTGCGATTTTTGCGCCCGGACCTGTACCTGAGCGTGCTGGCCCCGGGAACGGCTGATTTCAAGGACTCGGCACGGTACTTTCTGGACCGGGCCGACGCGGTGCTGGTGGCGGAGGGAGAGCTGGGAAGGCCGGAGTGGAAGGGAGTGTCGCTGAAGCTGGTGGAGGGCACGCCAGTGCTCGCGATGCGGCCTCCGGTGTATGTCACCGGGGCGACGGTGGACTTTGTGAGAGATCGACTTGGGCTGGTTGTAGACCGACGCTAGTGGCGTAAACCGAGAGACGGCATGAACCGTCTTCGTAGAGAGCGCGGTGCGGTTTCAAACCAGGCCATGGTTCTTCCGGAAGCAGGGTTGCGACAGGCTAAGGCTTGGAGGGACGGTCTGGCGCGAAGGAAGGTGTATCTGTAGGAGGTAGCACCGTGAGGCTTGCTGGAACTGCACTACTTCTGCCCAGGATGGACATGTACACGCTGGTGGTGATCAACGTCCTATTGTTCATGCTGTACGCGTGCGTGATGCTGGTGAATGCGCGGGTGCTGGGGTTCTCGCGGGGGGCCAGGTGGTTTGCGGGCTCGAACCTGAGCCGGGGAGCCGCCATGCTGCTGGTGCTGCTGGGGAGTTCGCTGCCAATTTCGCCGCGCGTCCCGGAGGCGGTGGGCGCTATGTTGGCAACGGCCGGCCAGGTAATGCTGTACCTGAGCTTCACGGACCTGCTGGAGCGCCGGCTACCTCTGCGGTGGGTGCAGTATGGGCTGTCGGGGCTATTGGCCCTGGAGTTGGCTTACCTGCTCATCGCGCATGCTCCCTATCCGGTGGGGCTGTTCCTGACCACCGTAACGCTGGGGGTTCAGGGAGCGTTGATCGCCTCGGTGGTGTTTCGCTTTTCGGGTGAGGACGTGAAGTTCGCGGGATGGCTGACCGGCGTGGCGTTGTCGCTGTATGCGCTGATCATGCTGACGTGGGCGATGACGATGTTGCGGCATGGGACGCCGGGCTATTCGGAGACCGAGGCGAATATGAAGCAGATCTGGCAGATAGAGACTCTGCTGACCAATGGGGCAGTGGCCTTCGGGTTCATGTATCTTTCCGCGGCCAAGCTGCGGGTGGAGCTGCTGTGGCGAGCCCAGGTGGATGAGCTGACGGGGCTGCTGAACCGATGGGCCCTGAAGCGGGTCGCGGTGAAAGAGATTCTTCGATGCGGCAGGGGGAGCGGATCGCTGGCGGTGGTGATGATCGATCTGGATGGGTTGAAGGGAGTGAACGACCAGATGGGGCACGGGTGCGGCGATGTGGTGCTGCAGGCTGTGGCAAGCGCGCTGCAGGAGACCGTACGGGCGCAGGACTTCGTGGCGCGGATGGGCGGGGATGAGTTCTGCGTGTTGTTGCCCGATACGGACCTGAAAGAGGCTGTGACGGTTGCGGAGCGGTTGCGCACCGAGGTGCATGACCTGGCGATCCGATTTCGCGGGGAGACGGTGAGCATAAAGACGAGCCTGGGTGTAGCCGCGGCGGAGATTTGCGGGATGACGTGGCAGAGCCTGATGGATGAGAGCGACGCGGCACTGTACCGGGCGAAGAGAGAGGGGAAGAACCGGGTGGTGGTCGCGAGGACAGATTGAATAGCCCTGGAGAGACGGCGTAACGGTGATCGAAGGGATAAGGACTGATAAGAGCGGAACGAGCCGAGGCGGATGAGAACGATGCGGCTCATCCTGCAGGTTCAAGGCTCTCTGCTTCTATCCTTCTTTATCGTTTTTATCCCTTGGATCACCGTTACGCTGTTTGCCGTGCGGTGGGCTACTTGATGGTGCCGTTGAGGCCAGCGGGGAAGAAGACTCCCTGGTGGGTCGTGTCGGTTGGAGCGGTGCCGGTGACGATCGCAAGGATCTGCGAGGTGGTGCGGCTCCAGCCGATGGAGTTGGCATCGGCGTTGACGATGGTGGCTGCGGGGTAGGTTGCGGCGGAGCCATTGAGCGAGACCATAACGGTGGTAAGACCGATATCGTCGACTGGCGTGCCGGAGGGGTTGGCGAGCTTCGCGCGGAAGGCTGAGATCTTCTGCGTGAGGCCGTTGAGGGTTCCCGTGCCGGCATCGAGTGTGTTGATGCTGGTGCGGACGAGACCGGCGTGATAGGCCTCGACGGCGTGGATGCCGACGGCGGCGGGGAGGATCTTGGTCTTGTCGGTGATGAGTCCTGCAGCTCCGTGGTAGGCGCTGACGCCGACGTCCTCGAAGATGTAGGCACCGATGAGGAAGTTGGCGTCGTTGGCGAAGGGATCGAAGGCTGCCCCGATACCGGCGCCTGAGGCGAGCGCGTTGAAGGAGTTCAGGAGATCAATGTTCGGCATGGCCACCGCGAGGCTGCCGAGAGCGGAACGGAGGAAGCTGACGTGCTTGCCTTCTTCGATCGCGGTTTCGGCGGCATAGGCCTGGATGGTGGTGGAGGTGAAGGGGACTTTGGCGAATCCGGGCTTGACGGTGACTGTGCCGCCGGCTCCGCCGACGCCGCTGATCCCGATGGGGGTCGGCAGTTTGTCGATAGTGACGCCGGAGACGGCGAGGTTGTAGAACTGAGCCTCAAGGTACTCGAGATTGAGGGCGAAATTGAGGATGTCGTTGTCGGTGACGGTGGATTGCGCTTCGGCTTTGGGCGCGAAGGCAAGACCGGCGAGTGCAGCGCCTCCAATGGCGAGCATCGCGCGGCGGCTGGAGATGATGGAATCGAGTTGCCTGGTTTCTGTCGTTGCCATGGTGAGTGTCCTTAGGAAGTCGCTGAGATCATGCCGTTTAAGCCATTGGGGAAGAAGGCGCCGCTCTTGACGCCAGCTCCGCCTCCGGTGCCGTAGACGATGTGGAGAACCTGGCTGGTCGTCCGGGCAAAGGCGATGGCGTTGGTGGTATCGGCAGCGACGATGCTGCTGATGCTGAGGGTGGTCTCATTGCCGCCGCCGAGGGTGGCGCGGAGGGCGGAGACCTTGTTGGCGTAGTCGAGGTAGGTGGTATCGCCGCTGGTAGCGGCCATGCCGGCGATGAGGGTGCGGATCTCTGCAGCGTGGTAGGCCTCGACTGCCTGGATGCCAGCGGCTGCGGAGAGGATGGCGGTGCTGGTGATCATGGGAGCAGCGCCGGTGTACGCGGTGACGCCGACATCCTCGAACACGAACGCGCCGACGAGGAAGGCGCTGGGACTGGAGAAAGGATTGAAGGTAGAGGCGATGCCCGCGGCGGAGGCAAGGGCGTTGAAGGCGTCGGTGAAGTTGATGTTGGGACGCGCGACAGGGGTGCCGCTATTGCCGCTGATGGTCTTCTGGATGGCGCGGACGTGGTTGAGTTCGTCCTGTGCAATCTCGTTGGCGTACTGCTGCATGGCGCCGGAGAGGCCGGGGACAGCGGTGCCGCCGGTGACGGTACCTGCGCCGGAGAGGGCGTCGGCGGAGGAGAGGCCGGAGCCGGTGGCGGCGCGGAGATAGAACTCGGCCTCAAGGTATTCGAGGTTGAGGGCGAAGTTCAGGATGTCGTTGTCGGGGACATCGAGGGGAGGGGGCGTGACGGGGGATGTGGGGGTGGTGGGTGCGGTCGCATCGTTGCACCCGACGAGAAGCGCGCCCGCTGCGGCGGTCCCGGCCCCTGCCATGAAGGATCGGCGGGAGAGTCTGTTCTTGATGAATTCGTTTACTTTGTCCACAATGTTCTTCTCCTCAGTGCGAAGTAAATTGCACCGTCTAGAGCGAGGACGTGCTGGAAGAACAACTGGATTTAGGGGATGTGAAATAAAGATTCGTCGCGTCAACAGGAGCGGGGCGGATCAGATGGACTGAACGGGGAGGAGCATGAGGTCGTCGGCGAGGCCGACCTCCTTCTGGACGAAGGGCTCGGCGTAGCGGACCCCGGCGAGGAGGCCGTAGTGGCGCGCCGTGGCGAAGGTGCGCTCGCGAATCTCTTCTTCGGGGACGAAGAGGCCGCCGCCCTGGGGCTGGGTGGCGTATTGGGAGCGGTAGGCGAGGAGGGATTGAAGGCGCTGCTCGGCAAAAGGGGTGATGTCGACGACGAAGGTGGGGCGGACGTCGGCGTAGAGGCTGGCGTAGAGAATCTTGTAGGGGCGGTGGGGTGGGTTATTTTCGCCTGGGGTTTCGACCTTGGCGAGGCCGCTGACGAAACAGGCCTCGTAGCCGAGGGTGGCGGTGGTGTAGTGGTCGGGATGACGGCCCTGCCAGAAGGGGAGGATGACGACGCGAGGGCGGAGGCGGCGGAGGACGGCAGCGATTTTGAGTCGATTTTCGAGGGTGTTCTGGACGTTGCCGTCGGGAAGATCGAGGGCTTCGCGGTGGGTGACGTTGAGGATGCGGGCAGCTTCGTTGGCCTCGGCCTCGCGGTCGGATGCGGTGCCGCGCGTGCCGGACTCACCCTGGGTGAGGTCGAGGATTCCGGTGCGCCAGCCCTTGCTGCCCTGGACGAGGAGTGTGCCGCCGCAGGTCTGTTCGACGTCGTCCCGGTGAGCGGCGATGGCGAGGATATCGAGCATGGGACAGATCCTGACTCCATGTCCTGGCTACCAGCTCTAGCCGTCTGCTAAAAGCTGGCAGCTAACGGCTAGTTGTCGCCGTTGGTCACAGCGTCGAGGTAGGCCACGTCGAGAGCCGTTCCCTGTACTGTGATGAACTGGTTGTTGATCTCGGAGCCGTCGGCGGTGTTGAAGGCGTGGACCTGGCCACCGTAGGCGGTGTAGACCTTGTGGAAGGTCTGGACCCAGCAGAGGCCGGTGAGGTCGCCGTAGTAGTAGAGGTTGCGATTGGTATTGGGGAAGGCGACGGTGGTGGCTCCGCCAGGAGTGACGTTGGGGATCACCTGGGCGGTCTTGGCACCGAGGTCGAAGCGGGTGAGGCAGTTGTAGTTCTGATTGAGCTTCTGGCGTTCGCCGACGGAGCAGTACTGCGAGCCGATCCAGAGGGTGTTGTCGTCGGCGAAGAGGAGCTTGGTGTGGGTGCCGTCGGAGATGGAGTAGGTGCCGGTGATGGCGGTGGACGGAGAACTGACCATCGCGGCGAGATTGAGGGTGGAGAGGAAGCCGGTGAAGAGGCCGTCGGGCTGCTCCTGCTGGCCGGCGACGTAGAGGGTGGTTCCATCCGAGAGTGCCGTAGTGACACCGCCGGGGACCGGGATGGTGGAGACCACAGGGGTTGGGTAGGGCGGGGGGGCGGTCGGCAGGACGTCGATGGTGAGCGCGGCCGGGTTCAGCATGGTGACGCTGGACTTTGATCCGCCGCATTCGGCGCCGCAGTTGAGGAGGTCGACGGTGGTGCCGTCGAGCGAGAAGTAGGCGCCGATGGGACGATCGAAGCTTGGGTTATTCGGGTTGTCGGTGACCGGAACGACGCAGTAGATGGGAAGGTTGAAGGGCTGGCAGTCAATGGCGCCGAGCTGCTTCACTGGCAGGTCGGCGGTGGGGTACTGGTTCTGGGTGAGCTTGATAAGGCGGTAGACGGCGTCGGTGTTGCGGACCATGGCGAGGACGATGGTGTCGCCCTGGTTGGCTGCTACCTTGTAGACGCCGGGAAGATTGAGGGCATACGTCTGGCCGACGGTGTTGTCGATGACGACCAATTGGCCGCTGGTCTCCGAGGCAGAGTAGATGCGAGTAAAGGTGGGGGGAATCGCAAGGGACGAGGATTTGGGCGGGAACGTGCCGGCCGATCCGGCGTTGCTCTCCTTGCTGTAGTCGATGATCTGGACATCACCCAGAAGGTCGGAGTAGACGTAGCCGTGGACCTGCTCCGGGAAGTTGAGGATGAGGTTGGGAAAGCCGGAGGAGTAGCCCGAGATCGCGAAGCTGGGGATGGTGTTCTCAACGTTGCTGCGAATGTCGCGCTTGGCATCGAGGATGGGCAGAGAGCCCTGGGTGCCGTTGACCGAGACCGAGACCATCACGCGGTTGGCGAGCTTGCTGGGAGGGATGGGCCGGTTGGCGAAGGTAAACTGCGGGAACTTGTAGTAATAGTAAGCAGCACTATGGCAAGAGCTGAGGGCAAGCGTCGCGACAGCGATCAGGAGGCCACAGAGAGTCTGGGCACGGAGCGACTGGGGAAAGAGACTTCGATTCATCAACGGTAACAAACTCCAACCTGAGCACTGCGGCATGATTTTGCGACCGCTGCCACTCGCTGAGTATAACAAAGGATGCGTTGGAAGCAGGTCGAGGGCCGCCGTGCGGAGGTGCAGCCCGGACGAGTTTGGAATGAGCCAGCGCAGTGGCTTAGGATGGTTGGATATGCCTGACGGGCGCGGATACTATTGCGACCGGAGGCTGGCGGAGACGATGATGGCAGGTGAAGCTGGCAATGAGGGTGTGAGTTCGGTCGCCGGAGCCCGTGCGACCGACAGGCTGTTTGCCGGCGGCACCGTGTTGTGCGATGGAGCGATGGGCACGATGCTGTACGCGCGCGGCGTCTTCATCAACCGCTGTTATGACGAGCTGAACCTGTCGCAGCCGGAGATGGTGCGGGCTGTCCATGCGGAGTATCTGCAGGCTGGCGCGGAGGTGCTGGAGACCAATACGTTCGGCGCGAACGCCTTTCGGCTGGAGCACCACGGCCTTCAGGATAAGGTCCGCGAGATCAATCTGGCGGGCGTGAGACTGGCGCGGGAGTGCGTGACGCAGATTCGAGAGAAGCAGGCGAGTGAGGCCTTCGTCGCGGGATCGATCGGGCCGTTGGGCGTGAGGCTGGAGCCGCTGGGCAAGGTTGGGCTCGAAGAGGCTCAGGAGGCGTTTGCGGAGCAGATTCGCGCGTTGGTGGAGGATGGTCCCGGGGTTGGGGTTGACCTGCTGATTATCGAGACGATGACCTCGCTGGCAGAGGCGGAGCAGGCCATGCGTGCGGCGCGGAGCGAGGCTCCCGGGACTCCCGTCATCGTGATGATGACGGTGGACGAGGAGGGGAACTGCCTGGATGGCGCATCTGCAGAGACGGCGGCGGTAAAGATGACGGAGTGGGGCGCCGATGCGATCGGCTGCAACTGCAGCGCCGGGCCGGTGACGGTGCTGAGCGTGATCGAGCGTATGCGGCCGATGACGACGCTCCCGCTGGCGGCGATGCCGAATGCCGGGATTCCCCGGGCCGTGGAGGGGCGAACGATCTACCTGACCTCGCCGGAGTATATGGCCAGCTTTACGCGCAAGCTGGTGAAGGCCGGCGCGAGCATCGTGGGAGGATGTTGCGGGACGACCCCAAGCTATACGCGAGCGATGAAGAGTGCGCTGCGGGCGATGGAGGCGATGGAGGGCGGCGCGCAGGTGATGGAGCGCGGGAGTTCCGGCAAGGGATTGAATAAGGTCGAGAGCAAGGTTGAGCCGCCGGCGCTGGCACAGCGCTCGAAGATCGGTGCGATGGTGGCGGCGGGCGACTTCGTGACGATGGTCGAGATTGTGCCGCCGAAGGGCATCGATTGCAGCAAGGAGCTGGATGGCGCGGCGCAGCTGCATCGGCTGGGGGTCGATGCGATCAACGTGCCGGATTCGCCTCGGGCCAGTGCACGGATGAGCGCGCAGAGCCTCTGCGTGCAGATTCAACAGCATGTGGGGATCGAGACGATTCTGCACTACACCTGCCGGGACAGGAATGTGTTGAGCATTCAGAGCGATCTGCTGGGAGCCTCTTCGATCGGCTTGAAGAACATACTTTGCCTGACGGGCGATCCGCCGAAGCTGGGGAACTACCCGGACGCCACGGCAGTGTTCGACGTGGACGCGATTGGCCTCGTGAACGTCGTAAAGAATTTGAACTACGGCCTCGATATCGGGAAAAACTCGATTGGCGAGTCGACGGGCTTTACGATCTCGGTGGCGGCCAACCCCGGGGTGCAGGATATGGACCAGGAGGTCCGCCGGTTTGCGTACAAGGTCGAGGCAGGGGCGGAGTTTGCGATCACGCAGCCGGTGTTCGACCTGCGCGTGCTGGAGGAATTTCTGCGAAGAATTGAAGAGTTCCGTATTCCGGTGATCGCGGGAATATGGCCGCTGACGAGCCTGCGAAATGCGGAGTTCATGAAGAACGATCTTCGGGTGAGCATGCCGGAGGAGATCATGGCGCGGATGGGCGCGGTGGCCTCGCCCGAGGCTGCGCGTGCGGAGGGCGTGAAGATCGCCCAGGAGATGCTGGCGGAGGCTCGTCCGATGGTGCAGGGCGTGCAAGTGAGCGCCCCGTTCGGGCGGTATGGCGTGGCGGCCGAGGTGCTTGGCCTCGCAGAAGTCGAGGTAGTGTAGTGGCAAGCTTTGAGGAGCAGTTGACGGCGCTCGAGACCGTGGTGGAACGGTTGGAGCGAGGAGAGTTGTCGCTTGAGGAGTCAGTGAGTTTGTTTGAGGAAGGGGTGCGGCTTTCGAACTCCTGCAAGAAGCAGTTGGAGGCGGCGGAGGGCAGAATTCAGGTGCTGGTCGAGCCTGAGGGTCGTGCGGTGAGGATGACGGATCTGGAGATTGAAGACGAGGATCTGGATGTTGAGGCGGATGAGGACGAGGAGTAGGATCCCCTCTTGGTTTACTTCTTTAAAGATTGAGCGATTGGATGGGCGAAGGCTGTCTGTACACCGGTAGATCGAGAAGGTCTGCAAGGGTGAAGCTTAGGAACATGAACGATACACTCACGATCAGAAAGACCGTGGTGTGCTGGATTGAGGCTATGAAGAGCCCGATCGTAAGGACCATTCCCAAAAAACAGGCCCACAGTGAGGCAACCTGTACCGAGTGGAGAATCTGCCTCGCGCGTTGAGGAAGGTTCCGGGTTCGTCGATTGGCGCGAGTTGGAAAGAGGGTGCGTTCGCCGTAGTGCAATGCCCCAAATGCAAAGATCGCTATTGAAAACAGCATGCAAATCACAATGCCATTTGGAGCAGGCCTGGTGCAAATAAGTATGGTTAAGGAAACCGCTAAGAGCAGGCTTACGGCGAAGCAGATTGATGGGTACTTAATTCGCGATCTCACGAGATTTGAGGACGCAGTTTCCATCGCTGATCAGCATATCGTAGGGCTTACGAGGTGTCTAGATTTGCTTAACGGTCGCGGGTAGTGACGAAGCCCGGGACCCAGAGCAGGGCGCGCTTGGCGTCGGAGTCGGGCAGGTCGGCGATGCTGAGGCGGGCGGCTTCGGCGTAGGCGCAGGCGGTGTCCATCGCGTACTCCAGTGATCCGTGGCGCTGGAGGACTTCGAGAATCTGCGGGTGAGAGACAGTCTCGAAGCTGCGGTCGGCGAGGACGGTGCGGATGGCCTCGCGGTCGGCTCCGGTGCCGCGCTCGAGGGCGTGGATGACGGCCAGGGTGGCCTTTCCTTCGCGCAGGTCGCTGGCCACTGGCTTGCCGAGCACGTCTTCGGCGGCGGTGAGGTCGAGCACGTCATCGACGATCTGGAAGGCGAGGCCGAGGTTGCGGCCGTACTCGCCCAGCTGGGATTCAATGTCCTCCGGATTGCCGAAGCCGTGTGCCGGGGTGATGGCGGCGCCGAGCTGCATCGAGACCTTGAAGAGGCAGGCGGTCTTGCGGAAGATGAGGTCGAAGTACTCTTCCTCGTTGATCAGGTGGCCGAGCTTCTGCATCTGCAGCAGTTCACCCTCGACCATCTGCTGGGTCAGCGAGATGAGCAGGTCGAGCACGTGGAAGTTGCGTTCCTCCAGGGCCGAGGAGAAGGACTGCATATAGAGCCAGTCGCCGGCCAGGACGCACTTCGAGTTGCCCCAGGTGGTGTTGGAGGAGGGGCGGCCACGGCGGGTGTCGGCCTCGTCGATGATGTCGTCGTGGACCAGCGTTGCAGTGTGGAGCATCTCGACGACAGCGCCGAGACGAATACGGCTCTCGCTGGTGTTGCCCAGCGCCTTGGACGAGAGCAGCAGCAGCAGGGGACGGATGCGCTTGCCGCCACCCGCGATGAGGTACTGCGCGATGTCGGTGATGACCTCGACGTTTGAGGCGGACTGCCGCGAGAACTCCTGCTCGATAGCGGCGAGGTCGTCGCGGAGGAGGTCGAAGACTTCAGCTGCGGTCGCGATGGAGATCGTACTCACTCGTAATTCAGAGTATCAGGATGTCCCAGCGATCGATGGACTTGGCCGAAAATCGCGCATGGAAATTTTGACAGGGCCAACGAAGTTAGCTGGAGCGGAAGTTGGTGAACTGCAGCTCAACCCCGATGTCTTTGCCGCGAAGCAGCGTCATGACCTCCTGGAGGACGTCGCGGTCTTTGCTGACGACGCGGACGGTGTCGCCCTGAATGCTGGCCTGCGCCTTCTTCTTGGAGTCTTTGATGGCGGCGACGATAATCTTGGCCTTCTCCGAGGGGATGCCCTGCACGAGC
>Ga0193753_10000664_pt1 | contig 32737 bp, 35 predicted proteins | sample H1c2metaG_FD_144925 | JGI IMG/M metagenome (GOLD analysis project Ga0193753, IMG submission 144925) | Soil microbial communities from a riparian zone of the East river system, Colorado, United States - H1c2 | ecosystem: Environmental > Terrestrial > Soil > Riparian zone | place: USA: East...
CATTGGAGGAGGTATTGGGTAATACGGGCACTGTCCCCTGTGCGCAGATGGTCATGTTCGTTCCGAAACTGAATAGTGGTACGACATTAGGATTAACCGTAACGGTAAAGGAAGCGGTAGTGGCACAAAGACCAGGCGTTGGCGTGAATGTATAGGTGCCGGAATTCTGATTATCGACTACTGCAGGACTCCACGTACCCGTGATGCCATTCGCAGATGTACCCGGAAGTGCAGGAACGGATCCCCCGGCACAGATGATGAGGCTACTTCCAAAATTAAAGCTAGGTGGAATATTCGGAGTCACGGTTACGGCGAAACTGGCGGTTGTTGTACACGACACCCCATTAGGAGTGAATGTATAATTGCCGGAATTCTGATTACTAACTACGGCGGGGTTCCATGTTCCCGATATGCCATTTGTGGAAGTAGCTGGTAGTGTAGGAACAGATCCCCCGGCACAGATGGTAAGACTGGTACCAAATGGAAAGGTGGGAACGGTTCTCTGTATCACATTTACCGTAAGGTTGACCGGTAATCCGCACTGATTTGCTGTAGGAGTAAATGTATAGGTACCCGAAGCCGCATTGTTGATCACAGATGGGTTCCATGTTCCACTTATTCCATTGTTGGAGGTCGGGGGCAAACTCGGAGCTGTAGTACCCGCACAGAACGGAGCGATGGCGCTGAATGTGGGTATGAATATCGGGTTGGAAAGGATCACACCTGTGAACAGACCCGTGGTGCAGCCATTGATCGTTAATGAGAAATTGGAATACAGGCCCGCGTTCAGTCCAGTCACTATGAGTTGTCCGCTGCCGTTAGCCACCAATGTAAGCGGGCCAATGGCTGCCGCGTCGTCGCTATAGGACACTTCATAGGTAGCACCCGCGATAAGGCCGCCGATGGTGATCGATCCTTCGGTACCGTTGCAGGTCGATGGATTGGTGCTTGATAGCGTGGGTGACTGGATGCTGAATAACGCCTTATAGTTCGCGCCGCCATTATTCAGTGTGATGATATCGTTGCAAAGATTGGTAGTTGTAAGCGAGCCAGAGGCCTCATAGTACACTTCGAGTACATAATTTCCGGGCGCGCGATTGGTAAGATTGATGGGAGAATAGGGAGTAGTCATTCCATCTGCGATGATGCGCTGCCATTTTTGATCACCGGCATTGCAACTGCCACCCGAAGGATATTGACCGCTTGGAATATCGCAGGCATCGAGAAGAGGCAGGTCGATGGGGCTAAACGCACCGGGCGCCGCACTCTGCAGGTACACGCGGTAGAACAGCCGCGCACTGCATACATTTGAAGTAGCCGGATCCTTAAAGGTCTTCAACTCGGCGCCGCGCAAGATAAGCGTACCTGAATTCTGCGTGTGAACGCCGAGGTTTGAACTATTGAAATCGTTGGCGATGGGCCCTGGGAAAGTTGTGGCGTTACCTGTAGTGTTGAAGAAATTACTCTGGTTGCAATCGCTGATCCATACACCCGAGGCAATGGTTCCTGCCGATTGCCCGTGTACGGCATACGAGAAGAATGCGAGAAGCAAGGCTCCTGCAAAGGAAATTGGATTGGTTTTCATTTTTACGCAGTTAGTTTGGCGGCGCCAGTTGGTCAGGACCATCCGGCAAACGGACATAACTGCAGAACAAACGTATTTTTATTGTAAAATATTGCAATCGAATTAGAGTATAAATACATATGAGGTGCAGTTTCTACGATTTTAAGGGTTTTATTAGAACCCTTATGGGTAGAGGGTTTCAGGGGAAAATGGATTCTAGGGGGTTAATAGCCATTCAGTTTCTGACAGTCTCAGCGGGGTCTGGCCAAAAAACGACCTTGTCAAATTGAAGACTTCCTGGCCGACCCCGATGTATCAGTATTTACAAATAATTCTTTCCTGATCACGCGATGTTTCGTATTTGAAATTGAATGGTTGGGGACTCTAACACATCGGGGTCGGCCGCGAAGAAAATAACTGTTGGTAGATCAGCCCGGCCAGACCCCGCTGAGACTCCAGTATCTACAAATAATCCTTTCCCGATCAAGCGATGTTTCGTATCCATGCGCATATCGGGGGCATGGACTCGTTTGCAAGAGATCTGCTGACTCTCTGAGATTATTTTAAAAAAATCGGATTATAAGAAGGTCCGGGAAGAAAGGTATGCGAGCTTTGACACCGATAAGAGAAAGGCGTTTGAAGAAGGAAGGCTTTCCCGTCGAAGAATTGAGGCAGTTCGCAGTGGATAATGGTGAACCCGCGCTGAGAAGCGGTAGGCAGGAGTACATGGAGGATATTGTGAATAGGTTCATATAATTGCAAACACGAAAAAGAATGATAACCTATGATATTGATGCATGAGACCATGCGATGGTTCGGTCCGCGGGATGCGGTCAGCTTAAGAGATATCCGGCAATGTGGTTGTGCAGGCGTGGTAACTGCATTGCACCATATTCCTGTCGGGGATATATGGTCAGTAGGCGAAATTCAACAACGAAAGGCTTTGATCGAGGCAGAAGGTATGAGCTGGACGGTTGTGGAGAGCCTGCCTGTCAGCGAAGACATTAAAAGACAGGAGGGGCATTACCTGGTGCATATCGAAAATTACAAATCCAGTTTGCACAATCTCGCGGCATGCGGTATCAAAGTGATCACGTATAATTTCATGCCGGTGTTGGATTGGTTGCGGACCGATATCAGCTATACCATGCCGACCGGAAGTAAGGCGCTCTATTTCGAGCGGCTGGCCTTTGTCGCGTTTGATCTGTTCATGCTGAAAAGACCCGGTGCTGCGAAGGACTATGAAGAAGCTGAGATCGGAGAAGCGGGGCGATGGATGGATAATCACTCTCCTGAAGATAAAGAAAGAGTTTTTCAGAATGCCTTGCTTGGTCTGCCTGGAAGTAGCGGGCATTTTACCCTGGAAGAAATATTGGCGGCCCTGCAAAAATATAATGGGATCGATGATGCCAGGCTGAGGCAACATCTTTTTTATTTCTTGCGGGAGGTAGTGCCTGTGGCGGAAAAGCTGAACCTGCAGATGGCAATTCATCCCGACGATCCACCTTACCCGGTATTGGGGCTGCCGCGGGTTGTTAGTTCAGAGAGAGATTTATTAGAAATTATAAACGCCATTCCTTCGCCGGCAAACGGGCTGTGTTATTGCACCGGTTCGCTGGGAGTAAGGGCTGACAATGACCTTACCGGGATCATTAAACGCCTGGGTCAGCATATTCATTTTCTCCACCTGCGAAATACCAGGCGGGATGAGTCGGGAAACTTTTTTGAAGCCGATCACCTGGACGGGGATGCGGATATGTTTGCTATAGTCCGGGAGTTGTTGTTACTAATGCGACATAGAAACATCTCCCTGCCGGTACGACCAGACCATGGGCACCAGATGCTGGGTGATCTGCACAAAACTACTTATCCCGGTTATTCTTGCATTGGCAGGATGAAGGGGCTTGCAGAGCTGAGAGGGTTACAGTATGGAGTGGCGAGGGAGCTGAATCATCAACGTGAATCATCAACGTGAATCGTGAGTCGTCAATCGTGAATTGAACACCCCGTCAGTGGGATATTCGAATCGATCAAGGTCTTCAACCGGGATGTCAACTGGGTGTCAACTGGGTGTCAACTGGGTGTCAACTGGATGTCAACTGGATGTCAACTGGATGTCAACTGGATGTCAACTGGATGTCAACTGGATGTCAACTGGATGTCAACTGGATGTCAACCGACCAAGGTAAACGATCCTTAGGTCAAAGGGCAACATATTTGTTGCACGCCCACAAACCCAGGCGACGTTTGCCCCAGCGGGGCAACATGTGTAAAAAAACATTTTCTATCGTTTTTTTTACATGAATTCCATGCCAGATACATATACACAATTGTACATCCATTGCGTTTTCGCTTTTAAATTCCGGGCCGCATTGATAAGCCCGGTTTGGAAAGAAGAAATACAGAAATATATTTTTGATGAGTTGATGGCTTGACATGTTGCCCCTCTGGGGCAAAGGTTGTGGGGGGTGTTGGTTTGCTACAAACATATTGCCCCTCTGGGGCAAGGGCTGCCTTGGTTTTGTGGGCGTGCCACGAATAAGAAATATATTTAACTCGGCCGGTTGACAACCCAGTTAAAGCAGAGAATATTACATACCGAGCAAAAGAATTATTGAAGTAAGGAATTAGGCTTTAGTCGAAATGAACTACTGTCCGGTGTTGATTCTTCAAAGTATCGGCCCAATTCCCAATTCCCAATTCCTAATCCCCCATTCCTCACCCCGCCGCAATTCATTCGCCACAATCCCCAATCCGTTTATCCACTCCTCGCTCGCCGTTCCATCTACTCCTACTTTCGCGTTTCAAAACCTTAATCATGAAAAGAAATTCATTCATGGCCGCCATGGCCGTTGCCTGCTGCCTGTTTATTGCCAGCTGTCAGAAAGCAAAGGAAAATATTCCAGATTCCCCGGGAAACGATGAAACCGTTACACCGGTTGGAACTTCGCAGGGACAAGCTTCTACCAAAACGATTGGTGAAGCAGGGGGAGAACTGCTCAGCGCCGACGGAACGATCCGGCTGATCATTCCCGCCGGTGCGCTGAGTGCGCCGGTTGCTATCGGTATTCAACCCATCACCAACCAACTTACTGAAGGAATCGGTTCGGCTTATCGCCTGTCACCACATGGACAGCATTTCAACAAACCTGTACAGGTCATCTTCAATTATAAACCACAGGACACAGTAGGCAGTCGCGCGGATTTCCTTGACATCGCCTTCCAGGATTCCACGGGTTCCTGGCAAATGCTGACCAATACGAAGGTCGATAGAACGCAGAGAAGCATCACGGCAGCCACCACGCATTTCAGCGACTGGGCTTATTTCAAAAGCATTAAACTGACACCCGCTACGGCCACGGTTGAACAGAAGTCGTTCCTTGAATTAAAGCTAAGCACGACATTCCCCTATATCGATCCGGATGACGCCACACCCGGCACTTATACGGTGAAACTGTTGAAGAACCCGAGAAAACTGCGCGCCGATGAGGTCAAGGGTTGGAGCTATAGCGGCGAAGGTCATTTCGAAGGAGATGGAGCCCAGGGTTTTTATACCACCCCCGACCATTTACCATCCATGAATCCCGAAGCAGTGTCCGCTAACGTACAAATGCACCGGAAGGGACAGTTCATGGTAATCTCCAATATCACAGTATTGGGTAGTGGTGGTGTGGACTACCTCATCGTGGACGAAGACTTCATGAGTCCGGTCAACAATGGGAAATGTGCATTGTATCTATATGGTTCTTTCGGTTCCGATCCCGGTGCGGCAAAGCGATCTGTAAAGATCAATAGCGTTGCAGTCGAAGCGGACCTGTGGTCGCCTTCCATTATCCGTTGCAAAATAGACCAGCAGATATCGGGTGCCATCGAGATAGCAGCCAATGGAAAAGTAGTGGCCCGCTCTGTGCTCAGGAAATTTAAAGGCTCCTTCATCTACGAACGATTTCACGGGGGACTGATGAACTCCGGTAGCAGCAATGCACTCAAGGAGACAGGCGTATTTCAATTGGTGTATCGTGGCTTTGGTAAGCCTTGCCCATCAAACGTAAATCTCATATTCCCGATCACCGGCGCCCTGGCGGAGGGAACCGAAGTAAAATATACTTTATCGGGAAGTGCGTCGGTAACCACGCCGCCTGTTGACGGCTGCGTGAATACGACCAGCGTTTCACTACCAACCACATCAGGCTTCTACTTTATCGAGCCGCATTCAATGCCGGGGAGCCAGACCGGTTTGAGAGGTGAGGCAAAGGATATAGCAGGTGGGATAGAAGTAAAGATATTTTATGTCCTTGAAAATATCATTGAGGGTGTGCAGGTGAAACGCACATCAAGCTGTGGGCCGGGTAGCTTCGATCCTGCAAAGCCGTTGGGTGTTTCATTGGAAGGCTTTAATAATAAGGCGATTCAATTGGAATTCTGGGGTACCGACGAACTCAAGTTGAAAGGGACCAATGAACTGAAGAGTAACAGGATGGCTTCGGGCATCCTGATCGAGGCCTGGGATGGTACTGGAAATCCCAACCATTATGAGACCGATGGATTAATGCCGGCCACGTTTAGTGATAATCCATAGTGAAATGCAAAGCATACACGCAAACAGAAGTTGTTTGCGTGTATGCTTTGCTTAATCTCCGTTCGCTTCACTTGCGGAACACCCATCCTACTTATAATAACTTACATGGTATTCCAGCGGCTGCGGCGAATTGTTTTGAAAATATCCTTTGAAACCCGTGAGGCGGTCTTTGCTATCGAATGTAGCCTGTCCGGTTGTAGCATCCAAAGAGTTCGTTCCCTGGTTATACACCTTTCCTGATGTAAATGGATATTTGGAATACTGTTTATCCTGGTAATCGTCGACGGTCATGGTAAGAACCGAGAGCTCAAACCAATCGTCCAGGTCTGTGAAGGGGATATTGCTCAGACCGTTCAACAATAGGCTACGCTGCAGGTATAATTGATTGCCCTTCGTGCCGCGCGAATTAAATTCGTAGGCGAGATAAGTATTATCGATGCCCACTGCCGTATCTGTATTGTGCGAATAGATCTTTTGGATATTATCGGAGCCATCGTAAATAACGCTGTCCGTTTGTACATAGGTGCTATACCTGTCCCCATTGATATCGAATAATGGTTGTGAGAAGGTGTTCTTAAGAAATTTCCCGCTTGCGTCGAATATTACGGACCTGTTGAACACCTCCTGGGGATCTGTGGATGTTGCCCAGGTCAACTCGTATCCGCCGCCAGCCGCCTTCTTCGTAAAGTTCCTGGTATTGGTCTGGGCATCCCGGGTAGTCACCGTCAATGACTTGATGATGCCTGCATCATCATAGCTGATCGAGACATCTTGCTCATTTTCCGGCAGGTAAGGGTATGCGGCTGGATATGAAAAGGCGACCTGCGATAACAGGTAGCGGGAATCGTAGCTGAATACCGCCGATACGCCGTGCATGTAGCCGGAGAAGGTATCGGTCCATTTTACCATGATCTTCCTGGCAACCGTATCGTAAGAGTAGTCTTCATAGAGGGAGTCGAATACTTCACCTGCCCCGTCATATTCGACGTAGAGTATCTGCTTCACCAGCAGTGTGGAGTCGGTGACAACGGAAGGAAGATCTATCACTACCGCGGGTTCTTTCTGACAGGAAACCAGTGCGGCTGCAACGAAAACAAAAAGAACTAATTTTTTAAAATGGCTGAGGGCATTGTTCATACAGGCAGTAATGACCGGAATTGGGTGAATGGCAAGACAACTATGGTCTCTACCGGCAATCCTCGAATATAGGAAGAATGCCCTCTTGTTGTATGGCTGATCAGCCATACTTTTTTTTATTGGTATTGTTCTTCTTAAATTGCCACCATTCGTCCGGCGCCTGACCCATCAAGCCTTACAAATGGAAGCGAAAGAGATTTTAAAGCAACATATCGCCAAAACGGCCAAGCTCTCCGATGAGCAATTCGATCATTTCTTTTCTCATTTCAAACCGCAATCATATAAGAAAGGACAGGTAGTGATCAGCGAGGGTCAGAAGGTGGACCACGAGTATTTTGTCATCTCCGGCTGCCTGAAGGCCTTTTTCATCAATGACGAGATAAAGATGTATATCCTGCAATTTGCCATGCCCACCTGGTGGACCTCCGATTACGGCGCCTTGTACAATCAAACCAGGGCCACTATTACCATCGATTGTATCACCGATGCGGAAGTGCTTTGCCTTTCCAATCACGACCGCGAGAAAATATGCAGCGAGCTCCACCAGGCGGAACATTTCTTCCGCTGGCGCACCAACAGGGGATACCTGGCGTCGCAGAAGAGGCTGTTATCATTTATGAATAACGATACCAGGGCGCGTTATGAAGAACTGTTAACGCTTTATCCTGAGCTCTATAATCTTGTTCCCAAACACCTCATAGCCGCCTATCTCGGCGTCTCGCGGGAAACGCTCAGCCGTCTCTACAATGCGCACAAGTAGCCGCACCCGAATGTGATGTACATCACGTAATCAACAGGAATTTACTTTCGTCCTTTGCGTCATCAAATCACAAGCGATTGATAACACAAAAAATGAAAAATAGTAAATTCCAGGTTGTAAGTGGACAGAGCTCGATCGGGTGGACCGGTAAAAAAGTCACCGGCTCTCACAATGGTACCATCTCCGTTAAATCAGGCACGCTCGTCCTGGATGATGGTAAGCTTAGCGGCGGAAGTTTCGTCATCGACACCACTTCCATAAAAATACTGGACATCACGGATCCGGCTACCAACAGCCAGTTTGCGGGCCACCTATCCTCCGAAGATTTCTTTTCGGCCGATAATTTTCCCGAAGCGGAATTTGTCATCACCGATGCCAATCGTGTTAATGATGGGAAGTACTTGCTCACAGGCGATCTGACGATCAAAGGGATCACCCACCCGGTGAACTTTTTCGCAGACCTGGAGATAACAGGTGATACGGTTAGCGCATCCGGGAAGGTGATAGTTGACCGCACCCGGTACGATATGAAATTTCGCTCGGGCAATTTTTTCACCAATCTCGGCGACACTCTCATCTATAATGAGTTTGAACTGGACGTTAAGTTAACCGCATTAGCCTCAAATTAATCTTTAAATCATGCCATACATAAAAATAGAGGTAACCCGTGAAGGCGTTACCCGTGAACAAAAGCAAACCCTGATTGCAGGAGTGACCAAACTGATCACAGATGTATTGAACAAGGACCCGAAGCTTACCCACGTGGTGATACAGGAAATTGAGCTGGACGATTGGGGCTATGCGGGTGAGCAGGTATCGGTACTCCGCGAGAAAGGGATAACAGCTAATAAATAATTTTCAATAGAAATTTTTAAGAGGATCATGAAAAAGCAAACCATAATAGTAACCGGCGCATCGACAGGCATTGGCAAGGCCATTGCGAGTTTATTTTTACAGCACGGGTATAACGTAGTCATTAATTCCATTAACGGGGATAACCTAAAGGCGACATTTGATGAACTTGGTCATCACGACCGGTTGGCCATGGTTACCGGCGACATCGGCGATCGGCGCACAGGACAGCAGTTGATCGATACAGCCATCACCCGCTTCGGCGTGGTGGATGTACTCGTGAACAATGCGGGCATATTCGAGCCCCGGGGTTTCCTGGAAGTCGATGAGGCCTATCTCGACCGTTTTTTAAGTATCAACCTGAAAGGAACCTATTTTACAAGCCAGGCCGCTATTACACAAATGCTGAAGCAGGGTGGAGGATCGATCATCAACATAGGGACGGTATTGGTCGATCATGCCATCGGTGGCTTTCCCGCTAGTGCGCCGATCTCCAGCAAGGGTGGTATCCACGCGCTGACGAGGCAACTGGCTGCAGAGTTTGGCCGCAGTAACATCCGCGTGAATGGTATTGCGCCGGGTATCATCAGGAGCCCGCTGCAGGCCAAGAATGGGATTAGCGATGCCGACAGTCTCGCCGGTCTTCATTTACTCGATCGCGTTGGCGAGACCCAGGACGTGGCGGAGTTGGCGCTCTATCTTGCAAGCAGCAATTTTGTGACTGGCGAGATCATCAACCTGGATGGCGGTCATGTTTCCGGTCATCATATCGGGTAACCGTGTACTCAATGAAATGATAAACGCACCGCAAATTTGATTGTACGCGGGTCAACATCTTATAATAGGAAAAGCAATGAGCATCTATACAGACTTGCAACGGGTATAGCGGGTACAAACATCGCCTGCGTGCGGACTTTGGCGAGCAAGGCCGAAGCTTCAGCGCAGGCAGGTTGTCAAATTATCAAATTCCCAAATTGTTTTCTGATCGCCTGCAAATGTTTGAGTTTAACTATTACGATCTACTTTCGCTAAGTAAGATCAATCGGGAATGGATCATTATGAATAAATTATTAACTAATGTAAGTAACTAAGCCATGTGGAATAAAACCAGGATAAGCGAACTCTTAGGAATCAGGTATCCCATACTGCAGGGTCCGATGGGTGGAGGATTTTCAACACCGGAACTGTTGGCCGCAGTATCGAATGCGGGCGGCCTCGGTAGTTTGGGGGCCTACACGCTCACTCCCGAACAGATACTGGAAGAAGGCAAGGCCATAAAGGCGAAGACGGACAAGCCTTACAATATCAATCTCTGGGTCTCTGACGTCGATGACCGGTTAACTGATTATCCTGTCGCAAGCCTGGAGAAAGTAAAGGCGTTGTTCAAGCCTTACTTCGATGAGCTGAGTATACCGCTACCGGACCTGGATACACGCATCCCTTCCAAATTCCCTGGACAGGTAGAGGCCGTTTTTGAACTAAGACCTGCAGTATTCAGTTTCATATTTGGCATACCATCCCCGGAGATACTGGACGAGGCGCGCCGGCATGGCATTAAGACCGTAGGAGCGGCTACCACGCTCGATGAGGCATTGGCGTTGGAAGAAGCAAAGGTCGATGCCATTGTTGCCGCGGGATTCGAAGCGGGTGGTCACCGGCCATCATTCCTTAGGCCGGCACATGATTCTCTAACCGGGACATTCGCGCTCGTTCAGCAATTGAAGGCGAAAATAAAAACGCCCATCATTGCCGCCGGCGGTATTGCCGATGGCAAGGGTATTGCAGCAGCATTGACCTTAGGTGCAGACGCCGTACAGTTGGGCACGGCTTTCTTAGTTACCGATGAATCAAACGCGACGCCGGTTCACAAGGCCAAAATTTTTTCCGATGAATCTAAATACACCGTGCTATCCAAGTCGCTGACCGGAAGAATGGGCAGGATGATCCGCAACCGCATCTCCGAGGAAGTCAAGTATGAGACCGAGGTGCTTCCGTTCCCACTGCAAACACGTTTAATAGGACCGCTGCGGGCGGCTGCACTGGCGCAGGGAAGAACAGATATGATCAATTTCTGGGCGGGACAGAACGCAGTTAGTTTGAAATACACGAAGACAGGTGAATTGATGAAAGCGTTGGTAGCTGAAGCGCAGGAGATACTTCATGAGTGATCATGATGTGGCAATGAATTCGTGAGGGAGGATAACCAGTAGACAGGGATCTCCGCATTTGAAGTATTCTCTTTGCACCCGGGGCATGACAATTTCCCTTTCCGCTGTTATCTGCGTATATCTAAAACTCCCGGATTCCCGGTAAAACCTGCCTCCGATAAAATGCCGTCAAAACCTGCGTATAGCTTCACTAGATTTGCTGAAACCCGAGTATGAAAAAAATATTCATTATCGCCTGTATCATTGGAGCCATCACAAGCCCGTTAATGGCGCAACAAACGCTGAAGCTAGGCTACTTCAGTAAGATACCCGTTGCTATCAAGAACTGCGGCGCGTTATATACTTACGACACCATTGCGCTTGCGAATAAACAGTATATCCTGCTGACCGATTTTCAGAATCTCGGTCTGTTGAGGGTTGGCGGTAGGCAAATAAAACTGCAATTAAAGGATACCAAAACGACCGACAAGACCAGTATAAGCATTTATTCGGGTGCGGGTTATACGGTCATTCTATCATCGACCACCACCGGGACACAAGGCAAGATGGATCTGGAATCCGGTACGCTGCAGGTCACTAAAGGGCTAAGGAAACTTCAATTAAAGATCCATGGCGAGTCGGGTTGCGACGAATCGAAGCGGGAGGGTAATGCGAACTAGCGAGGGGCGTATTGGGGCGGGTTGCCAACCCGGTGACCCGGGTTGGCAACCCGAAAATCCGACGCAGACATTACTTCCCCTGGGATGTCAACTGGTTGACATCCCGAAATCTGTTTATTCTCAGGAAGATAGATATCCCTCCTCTGCGATTTTTGCCGGCGATAAGGGGTAGGAGCAGATGATTTCGGGTTGCCAACCCGAAATCTATACCAGCACGGCTCCTCCATCTACTATCATAGCCTGTCCCGTGCAAAACGGCTGTTTCATCAGGTAAAGAAATGCCTGCGCAATGTCTTCCGCTTCGCCCACGCGTTTTACCGGCAGGCTATCACCTACGCTGGCGTAGAGGTTAGTACGATCCGCCTCAGACATGCTATTCCAAAGATTCGTTTTTACCACACCGGGCACTACTGCGTTCACACGGATGGGTGCGAGTTCTATGGCCATTGCACGCATAAAACTTTCCATAGCGCCACAGATGCTCGCGGCTATCGACCACCCGCTTTGCGGCCTGGCGCCGGCAATGCCACCAGTCAATGAAATGGAACCACCATGGTTAATGTGATGTGCTCCATACTTAACGGCGGCGAGGCCGCCCCAGAAGCGAAGAGTGAAGAAGCCCCGGGCGGCGGAGATATCCGTGTCAGCGAGTTGGCCGAGACTTATATTCTCCCCGGCTGTGTATACCAGGTGATCGAATGCGCCAAGGCGGGCGAACAGGTCCTTAATATTTTCTTCGGAGCTGAGGTCCATAGCATATCCGTGGCTGCCGCGGGGAAGTTCCTGCAGTGCAAGATCGATCCGTGCCTGACTACTCGATACAATGGTTATGACTGCGCCTTCTTTAACCGCCGCTTTTGCTGTAGCCAGGCCGAGGCCGGAGCTGCCGCCGAGCAATACGACTTGTTTGCCCGCTAACGATGATGGATTATGACCTTCCATGATTTGTTTTTTTTTGAAATACAAATCTCGGTCAGCATAAGGGCCGTCCATTTACCAATTGGTAAAAAAGCAAGCTCAGCGTATATTTTTCCGGATGCGGCTCAGTGATTGAGGCGTGACTTCCAGGTACGAAGCAATATCACCGAGCGAGACTCGCTGGGCAATTTCCGGTTGCCGGTCCAGGAAAAGCCGGTAGCGCTCCGTGGAATCGCGGCCGAGATAGAGATTGCGAAGATTGATCTTATCGATCAATGCCTGTTGTATGATCTGTGTAATTATTCCGCGCAGGTAAACGATCTTTCCATACAAATTCTCCAGTGCCTGCCGGGCAATGGCGAGTACTTCGAGATCGCAGGCCGCCTGTATGCTCTCGTGCGCCACCACCTGGTTATTAAAACTATTTAGGATGGTGCAGAACTGGTTTTCCTTTAGGAAATAATGCGTCACCTCATTGCCATCTTCGTTTATTACTTTAATTCGGATGATACCGTTGCAGATGAAGAAGAGTTCCCGGCATATCCTGACCGGTTGAAACAACACATCGCCCTCCTTGTAGATCCGGTGATCGAAGGCGGCATTTATGAGATCCCGGTCTGCTTCCGGTACAGGATGGTACCGCTGCAGTTGGAGCAATAAGGCGTTCTGCATGGGACAAATTTAGGAATTTGCCGGGTTGGCAACCCGGTCATTCGGGTTGCCAACCCGAAGTCATAAAAGAATTCTCTTATCGCGTTCTTCTCGGGATGTCAACCAGTTGACATCCCGGGAATCCATCCAGTTTGACGATCTGTTGTGGCATTCGTCTTGATGGTGAGGCGTTTCCGAATGAACTGAAATAGAAATAGGGCCTCTTTGGGATGTCAACTAGGTGTCAACCAGTTGACATCCCAAAATTAACCTGTCGTTATGGAGAGTTTCTCCGACTAGGTAAAACTCGACTGGGTAGAAATAGATACTGGTATCGATTCTTTTGGTTTCCATCGGGTTGGCAACCCGATGGAAGCCAAAAGAATCCCCTACTAGGCGAATCGAGATTGACGATCAGTTGCGCCATCTTCTCGGGATGTCACCCAGGTGTCAACCAGTTGACACCTGGGTGACATCCCGATCAAAAACTATCCGATCGGTTCTTTTTAATCTCTGCCGGGTTGCCAACCCGGAATCCGGGTTGGCAACCCGGCAGAGTCCTCAAAACTCATCTGAAATTCCGCCCTCCCGGAAATACCTTCTCCCGCTTTACTTCCCGCGCATCAACCTTCCTGCGCTGCCCCTCGAAATCCTGTTCGGGTTTCTCATCGGCCCGCGACAACGTCAGCAAAGGCAGCTGCTCTTCCTGCGAAGCCGTAAGATGCCGCAATAGTTTAGTGAGATCATAACAACATTTTACAATTACATGGACCACCTCACCCTCACGCTGCAACTTGCCCTCCACCATCAGCAGCCGCGATTGCAGGATCGGCTTCCTGTATTTCTCGAACAAGGCCTCGAAGACCACCAGGTTGGCAAACCCCGTCTCATCTTCAATAGTAATGAAACAAATTCCACTTGCCGTACCCGGCCTCTGCCTCACCAAAACTAATCCCGCCACCTTCACCTGCTGGCCATCCTTTGCCTCGTTTAGTTCTTTCGTGGAGAGAATACGGAGCTGCTCGAGCTTTTCCCTGACAAAACTAACGGGATGCGCCTTCAACGACAATGATGTTGCCGCATAGTCGTGGACCACATGTTCCGAAGTACTCATCCTGGGCAGCGAGACTGCTTGCTCCAACGATTCATCAGAAGGTTGTCCGGTAAAGAGCGCTACCGGCCGCTCATTGCGCGCAGTTATTTCCCAGAGCGCCTGCCGGCGGTCGAGGCCTATCGACCTGAATGCGTCGGCATCGGCTAATTTCTCCAGCGCCGCTTCCGGCACACCCAGGTCGCGGAGTGCATTGATGCTGGTGTAGGCCGTTTCCCGCTCCGAGATGAGTATCCCGATGTCTTCTTCCCGCAGGCCCTTCACCTGCCGGAATCCCAACCGGAGAATACAATACTTACCCGATCGCTCTTCCAGTTTATTATCCCAGGTAGAATAGTTTATATCCACAGGACTTACCTCCACTCCATGTTTCTTCGCATCGATAACCAATTGCGCGGGCTGATAGAAACCCATCGGCATGCTATTCAGTATTGCACACGCAAACACATCGGGATAGTAACACTTGATCCATGATGAGACATAGACCAGCAATGCGAAACTCGCGGCATGACTCTCGGGAAAACCATAACTGCCAAAACCTTCCAGTTGCTTAAATACACGTTGCGCATATTCAAGCGTGTAGCCTCTATCCATCATCCCCTTTATCAATTTCTCCCCGAATTTCTTCACCATTCCATGTGCCTTGAATGTCGCCATGCTTCGTCGCAGTTCATCCGCCTCTGCCGGTGTGAAGCCTGCCGCTACGATCGCGATCTTCATCGCCTGCTCCTGGAATAGCGGCACTCCCAGCGTGCGGCCCAGGATATCTTCGAGTTCCTTCGATGGATATTCCACCAGCTCTTCACCATTACGCCGCCGCAGGTACGGATGCACCATATCGCCCTGGATGGGACCCGGTCGTACGATCGCAACCTCTATCACCAGGTCGTAGAACGAGCGTGGTCTTAGTCTCGGCAACATCGACTGCTGCGCACGGCTTTCTATCTGGAACACGCCGATAGTATCTGCATGACAGATCATATCATACACAACAGGATCATCCGGCGGAATATTTGCAAGCGTGAGGTCGAGCCCATAATTATCCTTTGCAATATCGAATGCCTTACGGATACAGGTAAGCATGCCCAATGCCAATACATCTATCTTGAGAAAACCGAGTGCATCGATATCGTCCTTGTTCCATTCTATGCAGGTCCGGTCTTCCATCCTTGCATTCATGATGGGACATAGATCGGAAAGTTTACCACGCGTAATGACAAAACCACCCGTATGTTGGCCGAGTTGCCGTGGGAAGCCCATCAACTGCCGTGTTAGGTCGAGGACCTTGCAGAGATGTTTATCGCCGGGGTCGAGTCCCTGTTCGGTAAGTCGTTTACTCTCGAACAATTCATCAGTGTAATCGCGGATGGACCCCGAGAGGCGATTGATGCTGTCGACCGAAAGTCCCATCGCCTTCCCGACATCCCTTATCGCTCCCTTCTGGTGTTGCTGTGTCACCGTCGCCACGATAGCGGCGCGGTCGCGTCCATATTTCCGGTAGATGTATTGGATCACTTCCTCCCGGCGTTCATGTTCGAAGTCGACATCGATATCCGGCGGCTCATTCCTCGCGGCGGAGATGAACCGCTCGAAGAGTAGTTCGAATTTCGTGGGATCGACAGAGGTAATCCCGAGGCAATAACAAACAGTGGAGTTGGCGGCCGATCCCCGTCCCTGGCAAAGAATGTTCTGCTCCCTTGCGAAACGAACGATATCATACACGGTGAGAAAATAGGGAGCGTAATTCATCCGTTCGATAAAGGAGAGTTCATGATGTATGGCCGTAACCACCTTATCCGGAATATTATCTCCATAGTGTTGTTTAGCACCCTGCCATGCCTGGAACGTGAGTTCTTCCAATGGCGTACGTCCTTCGTGAGTGATCTCCTCGGGGTATTCGTACTTCAATGAGTCGAGAGAAAATTGACAGGCCCCGGCAATTTCCTGCGTGCGCAGGATGGCAGCGGGATAATGCCTGAACAGGCGCTGCATCTCTTCGATCGGTTTCAAATATCTCTCAGCATTGGGATGCAAACGAAACCCCGCCGTATAGATGGTGCATTTCTCACGCACGCAGGTGAGGATGTCCTGCAACTCCCGGCGGGCGGGCTCATGGTAATGCACATCGTTCGTGGCCACGAGTGAAACATTCAACCGCGCCGACAACTGCGCGAGGCGATACAGATATTTTGCATCATCACCGGAATAGGATCGCGCTGCAGCGAGATAAAGATCTTCACCGAAGGCATCCCGGTATTCCTTCATCACCTGTTCAAAGGAAGGATCGAAGTCGAAGAGGCCGTTCAATACCGGTGGTGGCAGCAGTATCAACTTCATGCCATGCGCATATTGATACACATCCGCCTTATATAAATGACATTCTCCCTTCGGCGCGCGGAAGTTGCCGACCGTTAAGAGAGAACAGAGTTGTGAATAGGCGGCAACCGAAGTAGGATAGACCAGCAGCGACGGACCATCCAACAGATCGAGCCGGCAACCGGGAATGATGCGGATGCCTTTTGCCCGGGCGGCTACGTGTGCACGAACGATACCCGCAAGACTATTGCGATCGGTGATCGCCATTTCCTTATAGCCCATGGATGCTGCCTGCTCCACGAGTTCCTCCGGATGAGAGGCTCCGCGGAGAAAACTGAAATTCGTCGTTACCTGTAGCTCTGTATAACTCATACTCAATTACCTTATATTTCTTTGTGCCTTTTGTGATTCTTCGTGTCTTAGTGGTTCCTGTATTAAGCAAAGAATCCATGAATGAACCACCGGTAGGTCTTATCGGCGGAATAATGTCCAGAGCGGAACAGCCAATACCGATGACCTTCCTCGTCTTCCACGGAATAATAATCCCGGTGCTGTCCTTCCTGCAGCCACCATTCCTGTTCGATGCGCTCCGGTCCGTCTGCCCTGGTTATTTTATGCAACTTTCCCTTGTGTCGGAATAACATGGGAGGATAATCGGGAATGGGCGCCGTGACATCGATGGGCTCGGGTCTCGCTAACAATTGCAGCGGCCTCGGCCGATCATCCTTCCAGGTGGATTGCGGTTTGTCGAGAAGCGTTGTCGCTGCATGGATCGATCGCTCCGGCCAATGATGCTCTGCCGGTAAATAGCGGTGAATATGATTAGCGCCGATCTTCCCTGCGAAACGATCCAACAGTTCGGACAGACCCGGGTCATCCAGGCCGCAGGATGTCTCCCACAAGGTTGTATTCACGGGTGAGGCATCCTCTACCTTCGATGCGTCGAGTATGAATAGTTCAATGCCGAGCGCGGGCTCCATCGTTGAGATCTTTATCTCGAATAATTTAAAGAGATGGGCAATGTTGTGTGATGGGCGATTGGTGCCGATCTCGATCTTCTCCACCTTGCCATCCACGCGATAGCCTTTGAAGCAACAAACACGAAGACCCTTCTCTTCCTCGCGAAGGCGAAGGCATAGCGTCTCCAGCAATCGTTGCAATGCAATTTCGATACCCGTTGCGGTGACGATCGGCTCGAGGCAGGGCAGGCGCTCCTCGTAGGGTTGAATAGGATGCACGGGTTGAATGGTCTCTTCTTCCTGGCCGATCGCCTGGTCCAGTTTCTGGAGGAAGATCTGCCCGAAGCGACGACGCAGAGCGGGACGCGGGATGCCGATAAAATTCCTGACATGACGCAATCCTAATTTTTCCAATCGTTCTATGGTATCTGCTTCGAGTCGCAGCGCTGCCGGTGGCAATGAAAGCAATGCTTCCATTTGTTGCCCGCTTTCAAGGATAGGAGATCCCTGGCTGAAGTGCGCCATTCCCCAGGCGGCGCCGATGGTATCGGCCATGCATGCATGAGCGGTATAGCCGAGGCTTTTCAATCGCGTGAGAATGTGTTTCACATATTGGATCTCGCCTCCCCAGAGATGCGCGCAGCCGGTGGTATCCAGTAGAAGTCCATCCGGCGCATCGATGGCTACGACGGGTGTATAGCGAATGCACCATTCGGCAATGCCCTTGAGTAATTTGGCAGAGAGCGTGGGCTTATCATCGAGTACCTCCAGTGAAGGAAGCAGGGCTCTTGCATCGGCTACGGCCATGCCGGTGTCAATGCCCTGTGCCTGTGCAAGGGCATTGGCGGCGGTGATGACCATTCGTCCATGATCGGGCAGGGCAAGCACGAATGGCATAGCTTGGAGGACCGGCCGGCGAAGGATGAACCAGTCCGTTTTGAGATGACGGAACCATATCGAGACGAATCGCTTTGACATATCATCCTGTTTTCTTTTTTCGTTCCAGTGGCAATGCGGTGAGTCGGGAAGGATGCCTGAAGCGTCCGGCCTTCCATTCTACTTCCCAGGCGCCGGGCTTGCCATTCCGGACTTTCAACAACTGTACATTCCAGCGGGGAAAACCGACGCCGGGCATTTCATCTTCTATCATGCTTGGGAGCGATGTGATCTCCCAGCGGGTGACACAGGCGGTAGTGACGAGGTTGCGGGGATTGCGGCGCACGATGAAACCCGTGACCCGGCTCTGCTCGACGGCCAATTGAAGTCGCCGGGAAGTAGTGAAGCTGAGTTCCTGCAACTCCGCTACCACAGCCGCGAGACCCACGCACTTGAGCGCTTCTTCCATGGCCCAGACCACATCGCGTTCCTTATGGAGATCGATGAAGATGATCCGATCGGGTTCAATGCCGAAGGACCGAAGGGCGGGAGGGAAGAGGATGCGGGAGGTGCCGATCCAAAGAAGGGCGCCGCCTGTGCGCATGAGAGTGGAGAGGAGGCCGGCGATGAAGCCACCGGTGGCGGCTGTATCTTCTATGCGGGTGCAGGTAAATTCATGAATGGCTCCGAGGGGAAATGCGGCATTGGGGAAGGCGGCTTTGATGGGGCCGAGGCCCATATCGGGAGTGGCGCCGGTGGAGAGGGGACGGAAGCCTTGCAGGGGGAGGATATCCTTTTGCAATTGGGCGATGATATCTGCTTTTGGTAGAGACATGATGGGAGTAACTGCTTAGCAATATTACTAAATTATTTAGTAATATGAGTAACTTTATTTGCAACGTCAATCATGAGTCGTGAATCGTGAATAGAGGCCTTCCTATTATGGCTTACGTAGGGGACCGTCCAATTCACGATTACCGTTTGACGACTTGCCTGCCGAAGCGATAGCGAAGGCAGGTTCACGCTTGCGGGTATGTTAAATGCAGATCTCCGCATCTAAATACAGCGTAAACAACAGGGTATAAATCGGGTGGAATCGTATATTGGACAGGCCTAGGCTAATTCGTCTTTATGGGACTGAGATGGCGAAGCTGTGTGTGCAGAGGACGGAAGGGCATTGTCGAAAAATGGCACAACATCAAATCCCAATAGCTGTTTGGTAGCAGCCGACGTCAGATACAACTAGACATTGCACGCAATATCATTAATATCATGATTCCGCAGAATATTATTCAAATAGTTTTCTCTCATGACGCCTAAAGAATTTATTGAAGTAGTGTTTCTCCATGATTTAGCAAACATGATTGAATCAAGGCCGTATATTTCATTTTCTACAATGGCTACAGGAATTGAATTTCTAGGTAAATGTATGGACGATAATGCTACACATTGGAACGTTTCGGGACGGTCAAAAATAAATTTTGAGGCAGCAATAAATCAACTGACTTCATTCGAGCCTTACAGGAAATTTCTAGATAGCCACAGGTTGTGGGATAGTCTCAGAAATGGATTCTCGCATTCTTTTGTTCCTAAATATCCAATTACGCTTTCCAGTAGAAATGAAATGGCGCATTTGATCGTTCATAGTAACAATCTTCGATTGAACCTCAAATGCGAAGATTTATTTACAGATTTCAAAAATGCATGTTTGGAAATTATCAATAAGGACTTTCCGGACTCAAATAACAAAATGAATAAGCAATTATTGTCGGTACCTGAACTAGAAGATTAACTTTGATACAATCGACTTACTAAAAACTTGTTTAAGAGTCGGACAAAAGGAGCCTTTTTAAAATGTAAATATGGAGTTAGGAATTCTAAAAGCAGTCACAGCCAGGTTAAAATGGAGCAATGAGGCAAGAGATTTTACGCCTTGGCTTGCTCAGAATATCAAAAGCTTAAATGAAGCACTTGGACTTGAGTTAGAAATTGAAAACATGGAAGTGCAATGCGGACCTTATTCAGCGGATATTTTGGCAAAGGACACTGGTACAGACAAGTATGTTATTATTGAAAATCAACTTGAAAAAACTAATCATGATCACTTAGGGAAAGCTATTACCTATGCATCGGTACTTGACGCTTCGACAATTGTTTGGATTGCGACCGACTTTACCGAAGAGCATAAAAAGGCACTGGATTGGTTAAACGATCATACTTCTGAAGAAATTTCTTTTTATGGAGTTCAGGTCGAGCTTTGGCAAATTGACAATGGCAATCCAGCGCTAAGATTTAATATTATTAGCAAGCCTAACCAGGCTGTTAGGCAAGCCGCCAGGTCAAAAGGTACTGACGAACTTTCAGAGAATCGAAGATTTCAATTTGATTTCTGGACTAGGTTTAAAGACAAACTTGCGAAAACAAAGAGAATTCCCTCATTACAAACCCCCAGACCCCAATATTGGTTCGATATAAGTTTGGGAAAGAGCAATATCCATATTTCTAATACCTGCAACACAGATGAGAATACAGTAGGCGTTCGTGTGTACATCGGTAATAAAATTGTTGACGCAATGTTACCCTTTTTGGAGAATAAAAGACAAGAAATTGAAACTGCAATTGGACAGCCACTATTGTGGAATCCAAATCCAGGTAATAGAGATAAGGTTATTCTTCTGCTGCATTCGACTGATTTTAATGATCCTAAAAAAGTGGACGAGGCCCTGGAATGGCTCGTGAGTTATACGATAAAATTTAGAGACATTTTTTCGAAACTGATAATACAAGGGGTTGCATGAAACTCAACCACAAACATATTTACCATTTCAACCTGGTATCTTTGGCGCGATCGGAAGTATTATTTCTGCGATATTAATCTCCATTTTTTGCCTTGCTGGAATTGACAATTATTTTTCTCGGTCGAAGAATGTCGATACATAAACAAGGATTCTATTTTTTGACTTGAAGTTCGCAGATACCGCAATCAGACCGGAGGTCAGCAAAATCTGAACACTGCACCTGTTCGAGAACGTGATGAATTTAGATGAATGGAATAAAGCTAAAGAATGCGTCTATTACTGGGATGGCTCCTGGCGCGATATTTATGTTTTGGATACAACGCTAGATCATTGGAGTAAGTGGATCGATTTGATCAACGAGAAATATTCTGTTGAATTTTATAACGGACAGACGCAGCAGGTTGAACCTATTATTGACAAGAGAGCAGTGTTCGACTATTTGAAAGGTGAGTCAGATCTGTTGAATAGTGCTACTGTAGAAATTGGCAGTGTATCCGTGAAATGCCATTTTTTTACAGAAACGGAAATTGAAAATGACATTGATCCAAGAGAAGTAGTCACCATCGAAGACCATAACAGGCTAGTGGAGTATTTCGTAGACATGTCTAAACTGCTGAACAAGGAAGTCGTTATTACCGCCGAGAATCAACGCGACATAATTTGTATGTCTGTAGACAAAGAAGTGATATCTCTGAAATAGGAGGGCGTAAGAGAGAGTCGCGGAGGCACGAGTGTAATTAAATTATACAGAAAAATATACCTTTTGTAAAATATTTAAGATGTCCAAAGAGGAGATAAAACAAGAAATCAATAAAGCCCTTGATCAATTTTCTGATAAGGCCTTGAATGATTTGTTGTCCTTTTAAAGGGATTTCAAAGCCAGCAATCAATTTCCTTACCCTCCGGAGAAAATCTTAAGAAAGCGCTTGCGGAAGACAAAGACCTACTTCAAAGACTAGTCCAATAACAATAATGAAAATTTTAATCACTCTACTCTTAACATTTGTTGGGACCAATTCATTTGCTCAACAAAGAATGGAAAGAGCAGACAGTTGCATCACAAGGCTGAACTCTGTGAAGTTCACTAATACAAAAGACGGAAAATTAAGAATAGCGAAGGTCAGGGTGCCTGATATGATCAGGCGAATAAAATACTGCTCGCTCACATACAAGTATCCTGAATCTTACCGGGATCGCTCCTTTGAATTGACCGCTCCCGGGTATCTAGGAGAATTGTCCTACGGCTTCGGAGACAATGATTTTTACTACAGCTTCAATGACTCCAATGATGCTGATTCATTAACAACATCAATCGTGGTCTATTATGATTTTGATGGAAGTTATAAGCGGTTTTTCCTGGACCAGGTGGATACAAAGAAGCAGGATGCCGAGATAAAATATTTTGGGAAACGGAAAATGTACTTGTTTAAGAACTGGCAGAAGTTCTTTTGCGGTAAATTGTTTCTCAGCCGCAATACCATGGTCTTTTACTGCACAGCCAACGAGGATAAAGAAAAGGAATTACAGCAGGCGATATTGACATTTAAGTGGGAATGACCTGATGGGCACTGATCCGACACTCTTCACATACATTTCTTAGGACCAAAACATTCTTGGCCATTTTAAAGAATTCAAACTACCCGGTAAATACTTTTGAGATAGAAAATTATCATGACAACAGCCAAAACGATATCACTTTTCATTTTTGCGAGCCTTTTCCTAGTGAATTGCGACCCCGCAAAAATCGTGGTGATAAAAGCAAGTAATAAGCACAACACTTCCGTCATGATATTTGGAAATGGAAGAATGCTTCCTTTTGCCAATAGAGCCGACAGCAACAAAATAGTCATTCAAGTGCCTTTGAATGATACGACAAAGAGAACGCTGAAGTATGGACTTGGAGACTGGTACGAAGGAGCAATAACCGACCTCGCTAAGAATATTGATTCAATAATCATCAGCAATGCCCAGGGAAGAACCGTTTTGAACAATAAGACGGATATTGAGACTTACCTGAAAAAACATCGTGGGGGATATGCAAAGAATATTTTGAGGATCGAGGCAAAATAAAATAATAGCAAGACGATATCATCTAGGCTTTCCTTTTCATAAATAGAAGGCGATGACCATATGACAACCATAGAGGCAAAAAAGATTGGGAGAAAAAAGACGTTTAAGGCAACCTTAGTCCTATTGGCCATCCTACTGCTCCTGCTTATGGTGAGTGAAACCAGGGGCGACTTCGCAAATGGCATATTATTTTTTATTCGCGGCGTGGTGAATATTCATGCTTTGATTATCCTGTTGATTCTCTTTGGATCAACCTATTTATTCGGAGGGCAGGCGGGGGAAGAGATTTTGATGGAGAAGAAGAATGTATTACTTGTGGTGCTTAAGTATGTGCCGATAATATCGTTGGCTTTGTGTTTTTACGCAATGGCCGTTGACCTATTGAGGGCGGGTGCCTTCGATTTTAATGAGTTTAAGATACAAGCCACATCATTTTATATTCCGTTGTTTGCTAAAACAGCCTTTTCATTATTTCTCGCGTGGCTTTGGGCAACAACGCGGATTAAGGCAGTTGGCAATCGAATTGTCGAATAGCTACCCCAACAATGAAGCATAGGTATGAGAGCCCTAAACCTTCCGACGTTAATACATATCGATAACGCGGGTTCCGCAAACCTGGTTGTTTAATATTTGTAGAGTTACAAGACCTGAATTGTGCACAATTTGATGAAACTGAAATTGGCCCTTCCGCTGCTAGGGGCATTTTTATTATCTGTACCGATATCCTTCCTTGTTTTTGTATTCTTGCAGAACAGGGTATCTATTTTTGTAGAGGGACAAAGTGCTGGACTCGCATTTTCTTTTATAGCAATTTTTCAGAATCTTTCCATAGCAATCCTCACTATACCGATATTTTTTATGAGTAATAGGTTTTACTATTTGAAGTTTAAACTAATATATTTACTTGCGAGTCCCATACTTGTAATGATGCTTTTTCCGATTTTTTTTCTGGCAAACCCGGTTAAGACACCCGGGTTGATACTGTCAATTTTTAGTGTTCCTTCCGTTGTTTTTGCGATAATGAATTGGATAGTGTCTTCTGATCCCATTCGCAAAATGTATATAAAGTAGCTAAAGTATAAACTCCAGGCACAAACCATTTGGCTTGAGACGTCCCCCTGATCGACCATGACTACCCTGAAATCAATCATCTTCTTTATTATTACGTCCTTAATCCTTCTATCCTGCGGCGGAGCCTCGCATTATCTTGCCTCCCGTAACTTTTCGGAAAATGATAGCTACGAGGTGGATAGCTATTTCGGATGCTGCGGATGCCAGGCGAAATACTTCGACATTAAATCAGGCAAGCGGATCGTTGAGCAGGTTGTCTATTCCTACAATTGCAGCTCAGTCGGCAGCCCTACCAAATTTGTTTTTTAACTATGATAAGCGGGGCAGGATTGTCAGTTGCGATAAGTATATGGCCACAATGACAAACGATTTTACAATTCCATTGAGCGATAACGAAAAGAATGTTTTTTCTGTGATCGATACCAGTAACACGTTGAAGGCAGATTATACCATCAGTCAATTTTCGGAGATCAAGGGTTTCAGGAAACCTGTTGGAAAGGAAATCACTCATTCTTTACCAATAGTGAGAAAAGGGGAGAAGTTGCCTGTCAACTGAGCTGGTGGTACAATATACAACACCGGTGTACCGCAAATTCCGCTCTTCATCATTCCCGGCATGCATTGTTACCAATAAATAAAAAATTAAAACCATGGAACGAAAAGCAATTTCCATCCGGCCATTCATCGGAGCCCAAAACTTTACCCTGGCGCGGAGTTTTTACCGGGACCTGGGTTTCGAGGAGCGCATTTTGACGCATGATATGTCTTTGTTCAAGACCGATGCCATAGGATTTTATTTACAAGATGCCTACGTTAAGGATTGGGTAGACAATACCATGGTCTTTGTGGAGGTTGACGATGTGGAGCGGTATTGGAATGAACTACTGGCCTTGGACCTTACGAGTAAATATGAAGGGGTGAGGCTGACCCCCATTCGGAATTATGATTGGGGTAGGGAGTGTTTTCTGCATGATCCGTCGGGGATACTTTGGCATTTTGGGGAGTTTGTTAAGTAGGATGATTATAGAACATAATCAGTAGTGGATAGAGCCCTTTGGAAAAAAAGTGTACCAACTAATGAGGTGGATCAAAATTATTGCAGTCGCAATTATCTTTTGTCTTGGTAGCTGTGGACAGCCTGGCCCGGGATCGCCTCATCAGCCGACTCAATCCTTGTTGAATAAGGCACCGCTGCCAGACGCGGAGATATATGATTTCATGAATATAGTGATCAAAGATCAGAACCTGGATAGAATGGGTGGGTTAGCATTAGAGCCTCAGCCCGATATCGACCTGTCGGAAAGAGACGAAATATTTTTGAAAAGCCTTCTTATCGACACAACCAGAAAGCAAAAAGTAGATGAGGCTTCAACGGATCTGTTTAATACGAATATTTCGTCGTCATTTGGGCAGCTGGATAAGTGTCTGACAAGAGCGGACATTGATTTTATGTTGGAGCAAAAGGCATATCATGCGGGCTTTGCATGGGATAATGCCCGGTTAGGGTTTAATAGTAGCAATACGGAGAGTTGGTGGGTATTTTCCATTCCGTTATTTTCAAAGGACGGATCCAAGGCAGTTATGATGATTCGATTCTTGTGCAAGGGACTATGTGGAACTGGATGGACGGTTCTATTCAGAAAGGAGAATAATAAATGGATTTCGCAAACTGGAAACGGATGGTATCATTGACTCGACGAAAGGAAGTGCTTGATAGTCGGGACCTATAGACCAGCATTTTGTAATTTGGATGGGAAGGAACCTGCGCATAAATTGATTGCGGGCAGCAGGATCGTTCTAGTTGGCTTAAAAAAAATTTATGAATTTGGACTTTACAGAATCAATGCGACGTACCTCGGATACAGAGTTGATAAAGATAGTAACTGTAGACCGGGGTGACTACCAGGAGGCGGCTCTTATCGCAGCCGAGAAGGAGCTTGCCGGGAGAAATTTACCCGTTGAACGGATTGCGTCCGCGAAAGAGACCAATGAGGCTGAAAGGGCAATCAAGGACAGAAAAGCAAATGCTCCTCTCGAGGTTTATTGGGCGATACTCGCAGTCATTCTTCCGATCGTGTTCCAAATGATCATGTCGGGCATATTTATAACGCATGGATATGAGAGAAAATCGCGGGAGTTGACTAAGTGGACAGTTCTCGGGATAGCTCTATATGTTGTCTATGTTATTTTTAAGGTTGGATCGGGGGAGGAATTATAAGGGCCACGCCATGGCGAAAGGGCCAACTTTAAAGACCCTTAAATTAATCCGAACTTCGAAGCGTCTGCAACGTTATAAAAGATTTGCCAAGAAATTGAACAATGGATTTACAACTCAAAGATAAGATCGTATTTGTAAGCGGTTCCACGGCCGGCATCGGGTTTGCCATTGCCAAAAGATTCCTGAAGGAAGGTGCGAGGGTGGTTATAAATGGAAGGACGAAGGAGAGTGTTGACAAGGCTATCATTGAGCTGAAATCGGCGGTTGCAAAGGCGGGAGTTAGTGGTATTCCCGCTGATTTCTCGAAAGTGGATGAAGTCAATGCCCTCATAAATCAACTACCGGAAGTAGATATCCTGATCAATAATGTCGGCATTTTTGAACCAAAGCCCTTTGTGGATATTCCCGACGAGGATTGGTTCAGGTTCTTCGAGGTAAATGTCATGAGCGGCATTCGCCTGTCGAGACATTATTTCCCCAGGATGATGCAGAAGAACTGGGGCCGGATTATTTTCATATCCAGCGAATCTGCGGTATTTATTCCCGACGAGATGATTCACTATGGCATGACGAAGACCGCACAACTTGCAGTAGGCCGCGGATTAGCGGAGTTGACGAAAGGAACAGGTGTAACTGTCAATTCTATTTTGCCGGGCCCGACAAAGTCGAAAGGTGTCGGAGGCTTTATCGAAGACCTGGCAAAAGCCGGCAATAAATCCACAAAGGAGGTGGAGGAAGATTTTTTTAAGAATATGCGCCCGACCTCTCTCCTGCAACGCTTCGCCACAGTAGAAGAAATTGCGGATACGGTCGTCTACTTTTCCAGCCCGCTTGCTTCTGCCACCAATGGGGCTTCCATACGGGTGGAAGGAGGGTTGATAAGGTCGATTTTGTAGTCGATGGCAAGTAGTAGAACAACGCACAAAATATAAAGGAGAAAATAGTTTATGGATGGAGACAACCGAAAATCACTACTGGAATTAAAGGTTATTTGGAAGGATGATCACATGTTTCAATTAAGGGTAACAGCCACCAACGGACGATATTCTGGAACAACAGAAGTTTACGATACGAGCGTCTCATTGGCAAATTTTGCCAAATCCTTATTAGGGTATCCCAAAGACGAACAAGTATTATTTCACAATGCGGGACAAACAGACGGCTATTCCTATTTCGAGATGAGATTTTATTGTATTGATAATGCTGGCCATGTGGGAGTGCAAGTGAGTTTAGAAGAATATAATTCGACCAGGCCGGAAGAGAAGGACAAATTGAAATTGGAAATAATTGTGGAGCCAAGCGCTATTGATAACTTTCAAAGAGAACTATTACAGCTCGCCGTTAATGAAAATGGTATTGCTAGACTTTATGGGCGAAACAATTAACCGCTTTTCAAGGCGTAAAAATAGAAAATTATGGGACTCGATAGTATAGAGATCTTAATAAAGGTTGAAGAGACATTTTCCGTTAAAATTCCTGACCGGGAGGCTGAGCAAATCATTACGGTGGGCGACTTTCATAACGTTGTATGGCAGTATCTCGCGGGTAGGTATAGCGATAAGTGCAAATCGCAAGGTATTTTCTATAAGCTGCGAAGATCATCCGCCGAGGTCTTTTCCTTCTCTGAAAAGCGATTTAGTTTGGAGACATGTCCGGAGGAGATCTTTCCCGGGAATGACCGTCGACACCATTATTTAAATTTTGCGCGAATAACAGGCCTGGAATTGCCGGGCCTCGAGTTACGCAGACCCTGGGATATTGTTCTTACTACGTTTGCGATTGCCGCCGTTGCAGGAACATTCGGGTTGTCGCTTATTCTTATCAATTTTTTTGATTTTAGTAATTGGATGCTTCTGACGCCAGTTGCTGGTGTTTTCTCGACAATCATATTATCCGATATTCTCGAGCCGAAACGAACAGTAATTAGCGCGCCGTCCATCAGGATGTTTACTCAAAAGACGTTGGCCTTAAACTATACGAGACCCGCTAGCGAAACGGGGACAAACAGGACGGAAATGGAAACCGTGATGAATCATATTATTGCGGATATGGCGGGATTGGAACTGGAGGAAGTCACGCCCGAGAAGAAGATCAGTGATGATTTGGGAATCGATTAGGAGCCTTCGGAAATACGCCGGCAATGATCATGGCGTAAAAAACCTAGCAAATCTCCATCAATGACAACATTTACCTCAGCAAGGTCAAACACGCTCTGTGCGCTCAAAAATATATTCGTAACATTATGTGTTGTGCTGGTACCGGCTGTTTATTCATGGGTATTTTCTTATACTTTCGACAATAGGGCCTACCCTTATGTCGCTGCCTGCATTTTTTTATCGAGTTTCATTAGGGAGGCTTCCAGGAATAGATTGTCTAAAATGGAGATCGATAACTCCGAGCGGAGAATCATTTTCTTCTTCAGTAATCTGTTTTCCCGCCCGAAGACGAGCATGCTTTCATTTAACGAGGCCAGGATCGAGATAAATGAGTCTAAATCGGTATGGCGAAGGAAATCTCTGAGGATCTTTTTTTTGAAGAATAAAATGGAAGTCTTCGAGGTAAGCAAGAACAAGGACGGATTTACCGTTGATTCATTGGAGGAAATTCGAAGGGTAGTTGAGAATATCCCTTTGCCGGTTTCAGAATGACGATTTGGAAGGCCATGGCGTAAAGCTGTTATCTTCGGCGAATCGAGGACCTTAACATAGGAAGCAGAAGTAACAAATCAAAAAGAAAAAGCGATGAGACAGAAATTAAATCTTATAACATTCGGCGTCGACGACTTTGAGAGGTCGTTGAACTTTTATGAAAAGGGCCTCGGCTGGAAGAAATCCGAAAAGAGCATGGACGGCCTGGCCTTATTTCCATTGGGAGGAATGACCCTGGCATTGCATCCAAGACATGAATTGGCAGACGATACAACACTTGAGTACACGCCATCAAAATTTTCGGGACTCACACTTTCTTACAACGCAAAGTCGGAGAAGGAAGTGGATGAGGTACTGGACCAGGTGGCCAAACTCGGTGCGACCATCGTGAAGCCAGGGCAAAAGGTATTCTGGGGTGGCTACAGCGGATACTTCAAGGATTTGGATGGACACCTGATAGAAGTGGCCTTCAATCCTTTTTGGGAACTGGATGAGAATGATAATTTGGTATTGTGATGAGGAGAATTCAAAATTCAAAAGTAAAAATTCAAAAGGCGTGATTTTGGGAAAATGGCTACCCGCAACCTCAAGGAACACAAAGAAGGGAATACAAGGAATACAAAGCTTTCCGGGTAGCATACCTATAATACCTGTTTGAATTTCCCCTCATCGTCTTCCTGCAAACAATACATCGCTGCCAATTTAGATAAATGTAATTTTTCCATCAAAACCACCTGCTGCATTGACAACCACCCTCGCCTCAAAACCCCACTATCCCATACTTGACGGATTGCGCGGCGTAGCTGCAATAGTCGTAGTTGCCTTTCATCTTTGCGAGGCCCATGCCACGGGCCACCTGGACCAGGTGATCAATCACGGTTACCTGGCCGTCGACTTTTTCTTCGTGCTCTCGGGCTTTGTAGTTGGCTATGCCTATGACGACCGATGGGGGAAGATGAGCATCCGCGACTTCTTCAAGCGGCGCCTGGTCAGGCTTCAACCCATGGTGATCATGGGCATGGTCGTAGGTGCGGCATGTTTCTACTTCCAGGACTCCGGTCTATGGCCGGCGATAGCGCATGTTCCGCTATGGAAGATGCTTCTCGTTATGGTGATCGGATTTACGCTGATCCCGGCACCCGGTTCCCTGGATATCCGCGGATGGAGCGAGATGCATCCGCTCAATGGCCCGGCCTGGTCGTTGTTCTTCGAGTACATCGCCAATATTCTTTATGGGCTCTTCATCCGGAGATTCTCCAAGGCAGCCCTCTCGGTATTGGTATTCCTGGCGGCTTGCGCACTGATCCACCTGGCAGTGACGAGTCCCAATGGCGACATCATTGGTGGGTGGTCGATAGAATCCGCTCAACTACGCATTGGATTTACCCGTTTGATGTATCCATTCTTCGCAGGGCTGCTACTCAACCGCGTGGCAAAAGTGGTGCAGGTGAAGCAGGCCTTTCTATGGTGCAGTCTGTTGATCGTGGCCGTGCTCGCCACACCGAGGATAGGCGGAGGTGGACAGCTATGGATGAATGGTCTTTATGATTCACTGAGTGTAATTCTGGTCTTCCCGTTGATCGTGTTTCTTGGTGCGGGTGGCGAGACAATGGGCAAATACTCCTCGCGGATATGCAAATTCTTCGGCGATATCTCTTACCCCATTTATATTACTCACTACCCGCTCATCTACATATATACCGGTTGGGTGTACGATCGGAAGATCTCGCTTAGAGAGGCGCTGCCCGTTACCCTGCTTGTTTTCTTTTCATGTATCGTTCTCGCCTATGCATGTCTGAAGTTATATGATGAACCAGTCAGGCGATGGTTGAAGAGAAAGGTGTTGAAGTAATTTGTTAATTTGGCAATTTGATAATTAGCCAATGAGTCGTGCTGTGAGAAAAGTCTTTGTGCATTTAGTGGTTCAATTACTAAAGAAGTCAAAATGCAAAAGTCAAAATTCAAAAATGGACTCCGGAGGTTGAAGGTGTTCCAAGTCGCCATCTGTCATATCTTTATTGTGCCGGGTTTTTGCCTTGTATTTCTTCGTGTTTCTTAGTGCCTTCGTGTCTTAGTGGTTCAATTTATAAAAACTTAAATTATGATCCATATTCATCAAGCCCGCAGGAAATTTTTACAGACCGGCATAATGGGATTCTGCACAGCGATTTTTGCCGGTCTGCCCAAGATGGGATTTGCCAGATCTGAGCCTGGTACCGGTAAGGGAATCGTGGTGCGCGAAAGCGAAGGAATACATATCATAACAGGCAGGCGCAAGGTGCCACTGACCGTAAAGATCTCGAAGGCAAAGGATGGCGTGGAGAATATTTCATTCTGTAATGAATACATGACACCTGGGCGTAAGATGCGCGTTCATAAACACCTGAATAACGATGAGCTCATTTTCATTCACAAGGGAAATGGGACACTCACGTTGGATGAAGATATCATTGAAGTGAAGACCGGGGATGTGGTATTCGTTCCCAGGGGCGTATGGCATGGGTTGGACAACACGGGCGAGGTTGACCTGGTGATGATCTTCCAGTATTCCCCGGCGGGGTTTGAAGAATATTTCATTGAGAACGGTACGCTGGAGGGCATGCCGGCTAAGGAAAAAACTGATGAAGAATATGCCATCACTGAGAAGAAGTACGGGATGATCTATAAAGAGGCAAACGTCAAAATTAAAAATTAAAAAGTAAAAATTCAAAAAGTCGTGCTGCCAGGAAAGGCTTTATTTGCTGTACACTCCGCTTCAATTTTTTAAATTTAGCTATCAAATCCATACTCTGCTGGTAAGACGGCAAACTTCGCACGTCACGCCATTTTGACTTTTGAATTTTGACTTTTGAATTCCCTCAGAGACTCCTCTCATCACGCCCTTTTGACTTTTGACTTCTGCTCCTAGTTCGGCTGGCAAATTACATTCGCATGCCGCGCTATCAACTTCCAGCCGGTTGCCTGCTTCATCCAGATATTGGTATATCTCCTCTTCACGGTCTGCCCTGTTTGTGGCTCGTCTCCGGCGGGTGTCACGGTTTCACCACCCGTTGAAATGACGATATCGCCGCGGATGATGACTTGTTCAACTTCACGCGTGAAGGAGGTCCTGGCTTTTTTCATGACGGGCCTGTCCACGGTAGTGGTTCCTGCAAATACCACCCGATTCTCCGGTGAGTTTACGACATAGTCTTTGTCCCAGAGTTTCAGCAGTGTTACTGTATCCTTTTTTAGAACAGCCTGCACTTCAGTTTGCTCGAGAGCCCTGATTTCGGTTTCTATTTCCTTGTTTTGAGCGTAAAGACACCCGGCATAAAAGAGCAGTGAACAGGCGATTATTAATTTTTTCATGGTGTTTCTTTTAAATTAAGAATCTTGTTTG
>Ga0193753_10000665_pt1 | contig 32727 bp, 27 predicted proteins | sample H1c2metaG_FD_144925 | JGI IMG/M metagenome (GOLD analysis project Ga0193753, IMG submission 144925) | Soil microbial communities from a riparian zone of the East river system, Colorado, United States - H1c2 | ecosystem: Environmental > Terrestrial > Soil > Riparian zone | place: USA: East...
GCGCCAGTTCCGCCGCTACTCGCTGGTCGGGATGGCGCTGCTCTATCTCCTGGTCCCGCTGCCGCTCGGGCTGGCCTACTTCCGCGCCCGCTTCGAGCGCGACGCGTACGCCGAGACGATCCTCGCCACCGCCGAGCTGTACGGCGCGGGACACGTGCGCGAGGCGTCGTTCCGTGAGTCCATCGTCGAGCAGTTCACCGGCCCGTCCTACGGCTGGATGTGGCCGTTCCGCGGCTCGGTCGAGCGCTGGTACGACCGCGTGCTCGCCGGGCTCGGCCCGGCCGGGAGCCCGCCAGGGGCCTCGCCGCAGGGGAACCGAGGGGGTATAAACGCGCCGTGGGCCCACGCCGCGCCAGCGTGTCGAGGACGACGCGAGAGACCGACATCCGGCTGGAGCTGGTCCTCGACGGCACCGGCCACCGGGATCGCTGCAAGGTGCAGACCCCGCTCCCCTTCTTCAGCCACATGCTGGACGCCTTTTCCCGCCATGGCCTGTTCGACCTCGAGCTCCACGCCACCGGCGACATCGAGGTGGACGGGCACCACACGGTCGAGGACGTCGGGCTGGCGCTGGGCAGCGCCTTCAAGGAGGCGCTCGGCGACCGCGCCGGGATCGCGCGCTACGGCTGGGCGACGATCCCGATGGACGAGACGCTGACCACCTGCGCGGTCGACTTCGGCGGGCGGCCGGCGTTCGTGTGGAACGTGGAGGGGCTGTCCGGACGCTGGGTGGGCGACTTCGATTGCGACCTGACCAAGGAATTCTTCGCCGCGTTCGCCAGCCGGGCAGAGTGCAACCTGCACCTCCTGCTCCACCACGGCGCCAACGCCCACCACATCATCGAGGCGCTGTTCAAGGCGTTCGCCCGCGCGTGCGACGCGGCGGCGCGGGTGGACGAGCGGCTCGGGGGCCAGGTGCCCTCGACCAAGGGCACCCTCAACGCCTGACCTCGGTGCCTGACCTCAGTGGCTGACCTCAGTGCTTGAGATGACGAGGACGCGGGCGTGACGGCGCCGAGCATCGCGGTGGTCGACAGCGGATCGGGCAACCTGCGCTCGGTCGAGCGCGCACTCGAGCGCGTCGGCGGCGCGCCGCGGCTGACCAGCGATCCGGACGCGGTGCGACGAGCCGATCTGGTCGTGGTCCCCGGCCAGGGCGCGTTCGCCGACTGCATGGCGGCGATGCGCCAGCGCGGCCTCGACCAGGCGATCGGCGAGGTGGTGCGCGCGGGCCGGCCGTACCTGGGCATCTGCCTGGGCCTGCAGATCCTGTTCGACGAGAGCGAGGAGCACGGGCCGGTGGCCGGGCTGGGCATCCTGCCCGGGCGGGTGGTGCGGTTTCGCGCCAACCAGATCGGCGGGCTCAAGGTGCCGCACATCGGGTGGAACCAGGTGCGGCCGGGCGGGCCGGACGGCGCGAGCGCGGGGGCCGCGGAGGCGGGGGGCACGGGCGCCCGCGGCGAGCCGCTCCTGGCCGGGATCCCCGATGGCGCGCACTTCTACTTCATCCACTCGTACTGCGCGGAGCCGGCCGATCCGGCGCTGGTCGCCCTCCGCTGCGACTACGGAGGCGCCTTCTGCGCGGCGGTCCGGCGCGACAACTTGTTCGCCTGTCAGTTCCACCCGGAGAAGAGCCAGGCGATGGGCCTGCGCCTGCTGGCCAACTTCGTCGGCGGGAGGATGCGCGCGTGATCGTCATCCCGGCGGTCGATCTGATGGGCGGCGCGGCGGTCCGGCTGGTGCGCGGCGAGCGCGACAGCGCCGAGGTCTTCTCCGATCGACCGTGGGAGCTCATCGCGGCGATGTGCGCCGAGGGGGTGGAGCGGCTGCACCTGGTCGATCTCGACGGCGCGTTCGCCGGGCGGCCGGTCTCGCGCGCGGCGGTCGAGCGCATCGTGGGCGAGGCGACCGCGCCGGTCCAGGTCGGCGGCGGGCTGCGCGATCGCGCGGCGGTCGAGGCGGTGCTGGCCGCCGGCGCGCGCTGGGCGGTGCTCGGCACCGCGGCCGTTCGCGACCCGGCCCTGGTCCGCGAGCTGTGCGCGGCCTTCCCCGAGCGGATCATCGTCGCGGTCGACGCGCGCGACGGCTGGGTCGTCGTGGAGGGCTGGACCGAGGCGTCCACCGTGCGGGCCGAGGATCTGGGACGGCAGGCGGCGGCGTGGGGCGCGGCCGCGCTGCTCTACACCGACGTGGCGCGCGACGGGACCGGCGGAGGCCCGGCGGTGGAGGCGACCGCGGCGCTCGCGCGCGCCGTGCCGGTGCCGGTCATCGCCTCGGGCGGGATCGGCTCGCTCGACCACGTGCGAGCCCTGGCCGGCGCGGGCATCGCGATGGCGGTGGTCGGCCGGGCCCTGCTCGAGAAGCGCTTCACCCTGGCCGAGGCGGTGGAGGCGGCCCGGTGCTGAAGCGGCGGATCATCCCGTGCCTCGACGTCAGCGACGGGCGCGTGGTCAAGGGGATCCGCTTCCTAGAGCTTCGCGACGCCGGCGATCCTGTCGAGCAGGCCGCCGCCTACGACGCCCAGGGCGCCGACGAGATCTGCTTCCTCGACATCTCGGCCTCGCCCGAGGGGCGAAGCACCACGGTGGACGTGGTCGCGCGCACCGCCGACCGGGTCTTCTGCCCGCTCACCGTCGGGGGCGGCGTGCGCACGGTCGACGACGCGCGCCGCCTGCTCGAGGCCGGCGCCGACAAGGTCGCCATGAACACCGCCGCGATCCGCCGGCCGGCGCTGGTCGCCGAGTGCGCCCGCCGCTTCGGTGCCCAGGCGATCGTGGTCGCGGTGGACGCCAGGCGCCGCCCCGACGGCACCTACGAGGTCTACAGCCACGGCGGGCGGACGCCCGAGGGCCTCGACGCGATCGAGTGGTGCCGAAATGTGGCGGAGCTGGGCGCCGGTGAGATCCTCCTGACCAGCATGGACCGCGACGGCACCCGCCAGGGCTACGAGCTGGAGCTGACCTCGACGGTCAGCGCCGCCGTCCCGGTGCCGGTCATCGCCTCGGGCGGAGTCGGCGAGCTCGACCACCTGGTCGAGGGCTTCGTGAAGGGCCACGCCGACGCCGTCCTGGCCGCGTCGATCTTCCACTACGGCGAGCACACGATCGAGGAGGCCAAGGCGCACCTGGCCGCGCACGGCGTCCCGGTGAGGCAACGCGAGGAGCCGGTCGGATGAGCGACGACCCGAGCGACCCGACCGACCCGCCGGCGGCCGAGGTGGCCTGGGACGAGCGCGGCCTCGCCCCGGCCGTGGTCTGCCACATCGAGACCGGCGCGGTGCTGATGCTCGGCTGGATGAACGCCGAGGCGCTGGCCACCACCCGGGCGACCGGCCTGGTCCACTTCTTCTCGCGCTCGCGCCAGGCGCTGTGGCAGAAGGGCGAGACCTCCGGCAACGCGCTCGCGGTCGGCGAGATCCGGCTCGACTGCGACGGCGACGCGCTGCTGGTCACCGCGCGGCCGGCCGGGCCGACCTGCCACACCGGGGCCGCGAGCTGCTTCTATCGCCGGGCGCCAACCGACGCGCCGACCGACGCGCCAACCGACGCGCCGACCGACGCGCCACGCGCCGGCGACCGCGCCGCCTGGGTCGAGGACGCCGGCCCGGTCGGCGCCCCGGCCGCGATCCTCGATCGCCTGTTCGCCGTCCTGGCCTCGCGCCGCCTCGCCGCGCCCTCGACCAGCTACACTGCGTCGCTCCTGGCCGGCGGGGCCGCCGCGATCACCGCCAAGATCCGCGAGGAGGCGGGCGAGCTGTGCGACGAGCTCACCGACGGCGGCGGCGATCCCGATCGCATCGCCAGCGAGGCGGCCGACCTCCTCTATCACGTCCTGGTCGGCCTGGTGTCGAACGGGGTCGAGCCGGCCGCGGTGTGGCGCGCGCTGGAGCGGCGCACCGGGCGGAGCGGTCACGCCGAGAAGGCGAGCCGATGAGCGGCGTGGGCTCCGGCTCGCTCCTGGTCCCGGGCGGCGCCCTCGCCCGCGCGTTCGACCGCTACGAGGACCGGCCCCAGCAGCGCGACATGGCCAGCGCGGTCGAGGCCGCGATCGAGGACGGGCGCGCGCTGCTCTGCGAGGCCGGCACCGGCACCGGCAAGACGCTCGCCTATCTCCTGCCCGCCGCGCGGAGCGGCAAGCGGGTGGTCGTCTCCACCGGCACCCGCGCGCTCCAGGAACAGCTGGTCCACAAGGACATCCCGCTGGCCGCGCGCGCCCTCGGCCGCCCGATCGCGTGGGCCGCGCTGAAGGGCGTCTCCAACTATCTCTGCCGCCGGCGCGCCACCGAGCTCGAGCTCCACGCCGCCTCGCTGCTGCGCCCGCGCGCGCAGCTCCTGCCCGGCCTGGGCGGGGCGGGCCTCACCGACGGCGCGGCCGCGTACGACGCCGAGATGGAGGCGATCGAGAGCATCCGGGCCTGGATGCTCTCCACCGAGACCGGCGACCGGGTCGAGATGACCGCGCTGGCCGACGACAGCCCGTGGTGGGATCGCGTCACGGTCACCTCGGAGACCCGGATCGGCTCGCGCTGCCCGCACTTCGAGTCCTGCTTCGTCACGATGGCCCGGCGGCGGGCCGAGAAGGCCGAGATCATCGTCGTCAACCACCACCTCTACTTCGCCGACCTCGCGCTCCGCGCCGCCCACCCGGGCGCGCGGGTCCTGCCCGACCACGACGCGGTCATCTTCGACGAGGCGCACCTGCTCGAGGACGTCATGACCGAGCACTTCAGCATCGGCGTGTCGACCGTGCGCATGGCGCTGCTCGCCCGCGACCTGCGCGAGGGGCTGACCCGGGCCGGCTACCCGCTCGAGGCCGCCCGCGTGACCGGGCTGGTCGAGCGCGCCGCGGCCGACTTCTTCGCGCTGGTCCGCCGGCGCCTGGCCCCGCTCCTGGTCGACGCCAGCCGCGCCGCGCTGCCGGAAGGGCTGTTCGCCGACCAGGACCTGCAGGCCGCCTGGTTCGGCCTCGACAACGCGCTCGACGCGGCCGCGCTGCGCGCCATGTCGGCCGCCGCCCTCGAGTCCGACGGCGCCGGCGATCCGGACGATGTCCGCGCCGCCCGCGAGCAGTGGGCCGCGCTGGCCCGCCGCGCCGAGGCGACGCGCGGCGCGCTCGCCGCCCTGGCCGATCCGGCGCCGGCCGAGCGCAGCGTCAGCTGGGGCGAGAGCCGCGGCGGTCAGATCTTCCTCCGCGCCGCCCCGGTCGACGTCGCGCCGATCCTGCGCGAGCGAGTGCTGGCCCAGGTCCCGGCCGCGGTCTTCACCTCCGCCACGCTCACCTGCGCCGGCAAGTTCGGCTTCGTGCGCGAGCGGCTCGGCCTCCCCGCCGACCTGTGCGACGAGCGGCGGCTCGATTCGCCGTTCGACTACGCCACCCAGGCGATGCTGTACCTCGCGCGCGACCTGCCGCCGCCCACCGAGCCAGATTTCCAGCCCGCGGCGCTCGCCCGCATCGCCGAGCTGCTGGACGTGACCGAGGGGAGCGCGTTCGTGCTGTTCACCAGCCACCGCGCCCTGCGCGACGCCAGCGAGCGGCTGGCCCGCACCTGCCGCTACCCGCTCCTGGTCCAGGGTCAGGCGCCGCCGGCCGCGCTCATCGAGCGCTTCCGCACCACCCCGGGCGCGGTCCTGCTCGCCACCGGCACCTTCTGGTCCGGCGTCGATGTCCCCGGCGCGGCCCTGTCGCTGGTCATCATGGACAAGCTGCCGTTCGCCTCGCCCGGCGATCCGCTGGTCGCCGCCCGGGCCAGAAAGCTGGCCGAGGCCGGCCGCGACCCGTTCCACGAGCTCCACCTGCCCCAGGCCGCGCTCGCCTTCCGCCAGGGTTTCGGCCGGCTCATCCGCCGGCGCGACGACCGCGGCATCGCCGCACTGCTCGACAGCCGGGTGGTCGGGCGCGCCTACGGCCGCGTCTTCACCGACAGCCTGCCGCGCGAGCTGCCGCGCACCTCGGTCCTCGAGCAGGTGCGGCGCTGGTGGCGCGGCGACGGGCGCGCGACCGTGGCCGCCGCGGCGGAGGCGCGGTGACCGGCTCCCTGGCCAGCTTTCTGGCCGCGGGCGGGCTGGTGGTGGCCGCCTACCTGCTCGGCTCGATCCCGACCGGCTACCTGGTCGGCCGTCATCGCGGCGTCGACGTCCGCCAGCAGGGCAGCGGCAACATCGGCGCCACCAACGTCGCCCGCACCCTGGGGCGCAAGCTCGGCATCCTGGTCCTGTTCCTCGACGCGCTGAAGGGAGCCGCGCCGGTGGCGCTGTGGCGCCTGGCCGATATCGGCCCCCGCCTCCACCTGGGCGGGCCGCTCGCCCCCTACGTGTTCACCGCGTTCGGGCTGGCGCCGATCATCGGCCACTGCTTCCCGGTCTGGCTGCGCTTCCGCGGCGGCAAGGGGGTCGCCACCGCGCTCGGCGTGTTCCTGGTCGCCGACCCGCTGGTGGTCCTCATCGGCGTGGCGGTGTTCGCGGTCCTCTACACGCTGACCCGGATCGTGTCGATCGGCTCGCTGTCGGCGTCGCTGGTCATCCCGACCGCGGCCGCGCTGCTCGGCCGGCCCTGGCCGGTCGTCGCGCTCGCCGCCGGCGGCGCGGTGCTCATCATCGGGAAGCACCACCAGAACATCCGCCGGCTGCTGCGCCGGCGCGAGCTCAAGGTGTGAGCTTCTCGATCGGCTGATCGGCGCTGGCCAGATCGAGCAGCGGGGCCAGCACGAAGGCGCGGCGGCCCATGCGCGGGTGCGGGATGAAGAGGTCCGGCTCGCTGACCGCCCGCTCGCCGAAGAGGAGGATGTCGAGGTCGAGCGTGCGCGGGCCCTGCGCCACCTCGCGCCGGCGGCCGTGGTGCTCCTCGATCGCGCGGCACAGGTCGAGCAGCGCGCGCGGCTCCAGCCCCGGGGCCGGCGGAAACGCGACCACCTGGTTGAGGAAGGCCGGCTGCTCGCGGACCGGCCCGACCGGCGCGCTCCGGTACACCGGCGAGCGCGCCAGCACCCCGCCTGCGGCCGCCCACACGCGCAGCCGCTCGCACGCGTCGTCGAGCCGGGCCAGGATCTCGGCCTCGGTACCGATGTTGCCGCCGAGGCCGATGTACACCCAGTCCGGCCCGGTGGTCACAGCGGCAGCTTGGTCATGCGCTGGACCGCCTCGGCCAGCCGCTCGGCCGGCGCGCACAGGGTCAGGCGCACGAACCCCTCGCCGGCCGCCCCGAAGCCGGTCGTCGGCGTCACCACGATGTGCGCCTCCTCGAGCAGCCGCGCGGCGAACTCCATCGACGAGTACCCGGGCGGGTTGGCGATCATGGCGAAGAAGCTGGCCCGCGGGGTCAGCACGTCGAACCCGGCCGCGGTCAGCCCGCCGCACAGCACCTCGCGGCGCTGGCGGTAGACCTCGCGCATGTCGGCCACGCAGGTCTGGTCGCCGGTCAGCGCGGTGATCGCCGCCCGCTGGACGGCCTCGAACACGCCGGAGTCGACGTTGGTCTTCACCTTGCCGAGGCCGCCGACCAGGTCCGGGTTGCCGCACGCGAACGCCACCCGCCAGCCGGTCATGTTGTACGTCTTCGACAGCGAGTAGAACTCGATCGCGACGTCCGACGCGCCCGCCACCGACAGCACCGACGGCGGCCGGCTCTCCTCGTCGAAGTAGACGTCGGCGTAGGCGTTGTCGCTGGCCACGATCACGTCGTACTCGCGCGCCCAGGCGACCAGCTCCTCGTAGAACGAGAGCGGCGCGGTCGCCGCGGTCGGGTTGTTCGGATAGTTGACCCAGATGATCTTGGCCTCGCGCGCCACCTCGACCGGGATGGCCTCGAGGTCGGGCAGAAAGCCGTTGAGGCGCTGGAGCGGGAGCGGGTGGACCCGCCCGCCGGCGAAGCGAGTGGCGACCGCGTAGACCGGATAGGACGGGTCCGGGACCAGCACCAGGTCGCCGGGATCGACAAAGGCGAGCGGGAAGTGGGCGATGCCCTCCTTGGACCCGATCAGCGCCACGACCTCGCGGGCCGGGTCGAGCGTCACGTCCCATCGCGACTTGTAGTACGCCGCCGCGGCGCGGCGCAGCTCGGCCATCCCCTGGTACGACGGATAGCGGTGGTGGCGCCCCTCGAGCGCGGCGCGCTGCAGCTCGGCCACCACGTGCGGCGGCGTCGGCAGGTCGGGGTCGCCGATGCCGAGGTCGATGAGGTCGGCCCCGCGGGCCAGCTGGGCCTGCTTGAGCTCGTCGATGCGCGCGAACAGGTAGGGCGGCAGCTCGCGGATGCGCTGCGCCAGGCGGGACGACATCGAGCTGGTCATGGAACGTCCTCGTCGGTGACCGGGTTGGACAGGACGCCGATGCCCTCGATCTCGATCTCGACGACGTCGCCCGGGGTGAGGTTGCCGACCCCCGAGGGCGTACCGGTCGAGATGATGTCGCCCGCCTCCAGGGTCATGTGTCGCGAGATGAACTCGATGAGCTCCGGCACCCCGAAGATGAGGTCGGAGGTGCGCGAGTCCTGCTTGACCTCGCCGTTCACGCGGGTGACCAGGCGCAGATCACTGGGGTCGAGCCCGCCCCGCACGATGGGCCCGAACGGGCAGAACCCGTCGAAGCCCTTGGCCCGGGCGAACTGGCCGTCCTTGACCTGGAGGTCGCGAACGGTCACGTCGTTCAGGCACGAGTAGCCGAGCACGTGGTCGAGCGCGCGCGCGGCCGACACCCTCCTGGTGCGGCGCGCCATGACCAGGGCCAGCTCGCCCTCGAAGTCAACTCGCGCGTAGCCGCGCGGGCGGGCGATCGGCTCGCCGGCGGCCGCCATCGCCGAGGGCGGCTTGAAGAAGATGAGCGGCTCGACCGGAACCGGCTTCTTCATCTCCGCCGCGTGAGCGCGGTAGTTGGTCCCGATGCACACGATCTTGCTCGGCAAGAGGTTCATCGTGAAACGCCCGGAGGGCCCGCTTGCTTCGCCGCCTTCGACCGAGATTCGCACGGCGGGCTTATAACACGCGCTGCTCGACGGGGCCGCGGGGTAGGGCCTTGTCGGCCCGCGGCTCACCCGCCCTATCCCGTCGGACAGTTGCAACGCCAGGAGGGGCGGGCTAGGCTGATCCTTCATGGCCGCGTCGCGCCTCCCGCCCGCGCAGCCGGGCGCCCCGAGCGTCGGCCAGTCCGGGCAGGGGCGAGGCCAGGCGAAGGACCACACTCCGGCCGGCGGAGCGGTGGTTCCGCCGCCGGGCCCGCGAAAGACGCGGGCTTACGGGCCGCCGGCGCTTCCGCCGCCCCTGCGCCCGGTCAGCGCGCCGCCGCTTCCGATCGCGCCGCCGCTGTCCGCCCTGGCTCACCCGCCGATCGTTCAAGCGGGGGGCCGCTCGTTCGGACAGGACGACGAGTCCGACGAGCAGACCACCGTCGATCCGCAGATCTTCAAGGATCCGCAGGGCGGCTTCCGGGACTCGCGCGAGCTCGGCGTGGACGTGGACATCGATCAGAAGTCCACCACCACCGAGGCGATGACCGCCGACTCGAACGACCTCATGCTCGAGCCGAGCGTCGACGTCGCGGCCGAGGCGTTCGAGCCCGGCGGTGGCGGCGCGGACCCCGACGATCACCTGGCGTCGGGCACCGGCGAGACCGGTGGCGCGTCGGTGGACGAGCCGACCCACGACGAGGCCGCCTACCCGGCGCCGGCCCTGGGGGCGGTGGTGCGTGAGCCGCCGCGCGGGCCGGCCGCCGCGCGACCGGGACCGCGGATGCCGTCGGCCGGCGACGTCGAGCTGAGCCCGGCCTGGCTGGTGGTGCAGTCGGGGACCGATCGCGGCCGGCGCTTCGCGCTGCGCAACGGGCGCACGTCGATCGGCCGCGGGGTCGACAACGACGTGGTGCTGACCGACATCGCGGTGTCGCGCCGCCACCTCATCATCGAGTTCGACGGCGTGCAGTACGTGATGAACGACCTCGGGTCGGGCAACGGCACGCTGGTCAACGACCGCGACGAGGACGGCTCGTTCTCGCTCAACCACGGCGACAAGATGGAGCTCGGCAACACCGTGCTCGTCTTCGAGTGCACCGCGGTCGGGCTGCCTCAGGCGCTCGGCAAGTGGCACCCCCACGGCGGTGACGAGGACCTCAGCACCGTGGCCGGGCACCGGGCCGGCAACCCGGGCGCGGCGTCGCCGCCGCCGTTCCTGCGCGCGCCGACGCAGGCGCCCGACTCGGTGCCGCCGCCGGTGCCCCGACCGGGCGCCCCGCGCCAGGGGCTGACCGCGCCGCTGCAGGGGCGATCGCCGCCGTCGCGACCTGCGCCGACCCGGCCGCCGGCGCTCGGACCGAGTCCCGCGCGCGGACCGGGCCCGTCGTCGCCGTCGATGGCCGGCCCGGGCGGACGCGTGCCGAGCCACGCGCCGCCGGTGCGCACCGGACGGACGGCGAACATGGCGGCGCAGCAGCCGAGGCCGATGTCGGGCGAGGGGCCGATGGCGCCTCTCGGCGGCGGGCCTTCCGCCCCGTCGCTCGGCGCGTTCGCGTCGTATCAGAAGGCGACGCTGGGCGGAATGGGCGCGGTCGGCGGATCGGGGCTGCGCAACGCGATCGGGCCGTCGAGCATGGGCTATCCGCCGATGCCCCCGATGCCGTCGATGCCGGGCGGCTACAGCATGTCGCCCAGCCCGGCGTCATCGCCGCGCTTCCAGTACCCGAACGGCGTCATGGCGCCGATGCCGTCGGCCGAGCGGCGCCGGGTCCTCATCAGCATCCTGGCGATCGCGTTCGTCGCGGTCGGCGCGGGGATCGTGATGGCGCTGGTCCACGGCGGCAGCGAGGAACAGGTCGCCACGGCGACCCGCAAGCCGCCCGCGGGGGCTGCGCCGACCGCCGGCGCTCCGACGGCGACACCGACGCCGACCGCCGCGCCGCTGCCCGAGCAGCCCGCCGGCACCGCGGTCGCCAGCGCCGGGACGGGGGCTGCCGCGCCGGATCTGCGCGGCAGCCGCGAGCTTCGCCCGGTCGACTTCGGCACCGACGAGCAGTTCCTGGCCGAGGTGAGCAGCCCGGCGGGTGGCGGCGCCAGCGCGGCGCGCGAGAAGCCGGTCGATGGGGCCAGCGAGTCCGCGGCCGGCGAGGAGACCGCCGGCACCGGCAAGGGGACCAGCGGCGCCGGCAAGGAGACCAGCGGCGGCGAGGAGGTCGCCACCGCCGATCGAGGCTCGCGGCGCGAGGGTCGCCACCACGGCCGGACCACCGACGAGACCGAGACCGCCGACGACGGCGAGAGCAGCGCGCCCGAGCTGCCCTCGCTCGACGACACCGAGGGCGGCGGCGGCTCCGGCAGCGCCGACGTCGCCCTGCGCCAGGCCGAGGCGCTCTACCGGCAGAAGCGATTCGCCGACGCCGCCGCGCTCCTGCGCCGCTCCGCCGACACGTCCGGCAAGCGCGACGTCGGTCGGCTGCGCGCGCTGGCGGTGAACTACGCCAAGATCGGCTCGCTGCTCGACGAGGGCCAGGAGTCCCTGGTGTCCGACGCGCCGCGCGCGCTGCAGGCGTTCAAGAGCGCGCTCCGGCTCGACGAGGAGTTCGGCGACAGCGTCCACGACCGGACCATCGGCGCGCGCATCGCGCAGGTCGCGCCGGCCGCGGCGGGCGCGTACATGGCGCGCAAGGACTACCCCGAGGCCAAGTCGGCCGCCGACATCGCCGAGAAGTTCGGCGCCGGCGACTCCGACCGGGTCCGGATCGTGCGCAGCTCGCTCGAGCGCAAGGCCGAGGAGCTGTACGAGGAGGCCAAGGGGCAGGCCGAGGGCGGCGACGCCTCCCGCGCGGCCGAGACCGCTCGCCTCATCCTGCGCATGGTGCCGCGCTCGAGCGACATCTACGCGCAGGCCAGCAAGCTGGCCGGCAACTGACCGGCGCTGCTCAGGCGGCCGAGCCGAGCAGATCGTCGATGATCCGCTCGAGGTCGTCGAAGTCGAACGGCTTGTCCAGGTACGCGTCGGCCCCGTAGAGCGGCGACGTGATCTGGTTGATCTGCTGCCCGATGGCGGTCAAGACGACGATCTTGGTCGCCTGGGTGGCCGGGTCGCGCTTGAGCGCGCGCGCCACCTCCCAGCCGTTGCGCTTGGGCATCATGATGTCGAGGACGACCAGGTCGGGCGGGCGGGCCTGGGCGGCGACCAGCGCGGCGTCGCCGTCGGCGGCCGTCATCACGTCGAAGCCGCGCCGGCGGAGCCGGGTCTCGACCAGCGCCAGGATCTCCGGGGTGTCGTCCACGACGAGGATGGTCGCCGGGCGCTTCTTACCGGAGGACGACGGATCGGACATCGCGGCTACGGTACGGCGAATGCGAGACAGCGGTCAAGGCGCCAGTCGGCGCCACCTCCGACGCGGCTCGGTCGGCGAGAGAGGCCGCGCAACCGGTGCGCCAGTCCACCCCGCGAGGCGCACCGCACGCGATGCCTCCCACCAGTCGGCGCTACGCGCACGCCGCGACTCGCTCGCCGACGCGCTCGACGACTCGCTCCACCGAGCCCCGCCAGGCTCGACGCGATCGCGCCGCCGCCCCTGCCGCCGTACAGCGCCGGCGCCCCCGTGTTAGAACCACGGGAGTGACGCGGACGACCCGCCGCCTGCTCGTCGTGGTCGCGGGAGGCGGGGCCGTCTTCGCCGGCGTCTCGATCTACGGCGACGTCAACGAGCTCGGCGATCGCCTGTCCGGCTACGCGTGGTGGACCTTCGCCGCCGCGCTCGGCCTGGCCATGACCAACTACGCGCTCCGCTACGCGCGCTGGACGCTCTACCTGCGCCAGCGCGGCATGGTCGTCCCCGGCCGCACCTCGGTCCTCGTCTTCCTGAGCGGCTTCGCGCTGTCGGTCACGCCCGGCAAGGTCGGCGAGCTCATCAAGAGCTACCTGCTCCGCGCCATCCAGGGCATCCCGATCGCGCGCTCCGCGCCGCTGGTGGTGGCGGAGCGGCTGACCGATCTCATCGCGCTGCTCCTGCTCGGCCTCGGCGGCGTGTCGCTCTATCACATCGCCGGGACCACCGTGGCGGCCGGCAGCGCGCTGGTCCTGGCCGGCCTGGTCGTGCTGGCCTGGCCTCGCCTCAGCCACCGCCTCATCGATCTCGCCACCGGTCCGCGCCGGCTGGCCCGCTATCGCCCGCGCCTGCGCGAGATCTACGGCGAGCTCGGCCACCTGGTCCGGCCGTGGCCGCTCACCTGGGCCACCGCGATCGGCGCGGTCGCCTGGCTGGCCGAGTGCGTCGGCTTCGCGCTCATCGTCAGCGGCTTCCCCGGCACCCACGTGCCGGTCGCGCTGGCCATCCTCATCTACGCCAGCACCACCGTGGCCGGCGCGCTCTCGTTTCTGCCCGGCGGCCTCATCGTCACCGACGCCGGCATGACCCTGCTGCTGCAGTCCGCCCACGGCGCCGAGCGGGCCACCGCCGCCGCCGCGACGATCCTGACCCGCCTGGCCACGCTCTGGTTCGCGGTCATCATCGGCCTGATCGCGCTCGCGGTGCTCCGCCGCCACGCCCCCGCCTCGGCCCGCACCCTGGACGGAGAGATGCCAGCGGCGGCCGACGACCCGCCCGCCGCCGGGCCGCGCCAGCCGACCGGACCGCCATGAGCGCCCCGGAGCGGGCGCGCGGCCGCGCGGGCGATATACTGCCTCGATGGTGGGTATGGACTTCGACTTCGTCCGCTACGTCAGCTACCGCAAGGGGCAGGTGGAGCAGCGCGAGCGCGACGGCGCCGCCTACGCCTACTCCGGCGAGCGCAAGGTTCGCCGCGCGCTGACCAGCGCACGCCCGGTGCTCATCGCCATCGAGGCGACCACGCGCCAGTGGAAGAGCAAGGCCCGCCGCGAGCTGCTCGACCGCTCGCGGGTGGCGAGCGACGCGGCGTTCACCCCGGTCTACCGCGCGGCGCGCGCGGCCGGCGAATCGCTCGGCCTCGACGTGCCCGGCGTGTACGTGGCCGACGACTTCCCGGTCGCCTCCGCCACCCTCGGCACCGACGAGGACACCGTCGTGGTGGTCAGCCGCCGCGCCGCCGAGAAGCTCGACGAGCGCGAGCTCACCGCCCTGGTCGGCCACGAGCTCGGCCACGTGCAGAACAACCACGTGCTCTACTCCACCGCGCTGTTCTACCTCCGCCACGAGGCGTTCTTCTTCGTGCGCTGGACGGTGCAGCCGGCCGTCATGGCGCTGAACGGCTGGGCCCGCCGGGCCGAGGTCACCTGCGACCGCGCCGCGCTCATCGCCACCCGCGACATCGAGACCACGCTGGCCGCGATGGTCAAGGTCGAGCTGGCCGGCGACGAGCGCGGCGAGCTCGACGTGCGCGCCCACCTGGCCGAGCTGGCCGCGGCGCGCGGCGCGGTCGGTCGCGCCGCCGACCTGTTCCGCTCTCATCCGTTCCTGCCCAAGCGGGCGCGCGCGCTCGACGTGTTCGCCCAGTCGCACCTCTACCACAAGCTGACCGGCCAGGCCGCCGCCGGCGGGCTCTCCGCCGACGACGTCGATGCCCAGGTCGCCGCCATCATGAGTGTGTTCGCATGAGCAGCCTTCCCGAGAGCCACCGCGCGCTCAAGACCCGCCTGCTCGAGCACCTGGCCGAGCTGGCCACCATCGCCGAGCGCACCGGCATGCGCACGCTGGCCGGCGACATCCGGCGCGAGCGCATCCCCAAGCTGGCCGACGAGCGCTTCCACCTGGTGGTGCTCGGCGAGTTCAACCACGGCAAGTCCACCTTCGTGAACGCGCTGCTCGGCGCGCGCGTGCTGCCGACCGGCATCACGCCGACCACCGCGGTCATCAACCGGGTGGTGTGGGCCGAGGCGCCGACCGCGACCGCGGTCACCCGCGACGGCGAGGTGGTGAAGCTGGCGCCGGCCGACATCGACGACTGGGTCACCGTCGAGGGCAAGCGGTCGACCGATCTGGCCCACGTCGAGGTCGGCTACCCGGCCGACATCCTGCGCGACAACATCGTCCTGGTCGATACCCCGGGGGTCAACGACCTCAACGAGCAGCGGGCCGAGATCACCTACGGCTACGTGCCGCGGGCCGACGCGGTCATCTTCCTGCTCGACGCCGGCCAGGCGCTCAAGGACTCCGAGCGCGAGTTCCTGGCCAGCCACGTGCTCGAGGGCTCGCGCGACCGGCTGGTGTTCGTGCTGGGCAAGATCGACCTGCTCGGCCCGGCCGAGCGCGACGCGGTCGAGGCGTACGTGCGCAAGGGCCTGACCAGGCTGGTGGCCGAGCCGGCGCTGTTCTCGGTGTCGGCCAAGTCGTGGCTCGAGGGACAGCGCGACGAGAGCGGGTTCGCCCCGCTGGTCGATCACCTGGCCAGATTCCTGGCCACCGACCGGGCCCGGGTCCTGCTCGACAACGCCGCGGCCGACGCCGGCCGGGCGGCCGCGTACCTGGAGCAGAACCTCGGCCTCAAGCTGCACGCCTGCCAGCTCGACATCGCCGATCTGGAGAAGCGGGTGGCGTCGGTCCACGCCCAGCTCGACGCGTCCAAGCGCAAGCTCGACGAGCTGCACGGCCGCATCAAGGCCGACAGCGCGGCCATCAAGTCGCAGGCCAAGCTCGACATGGACCTGTTCGCGCGCGCGTTCGTGGCCGCGCTGCCCGAGCAGATCGACGCGGTCGACGCCGCCGACGTGAAGCGCTACCTGGGCTCGTTCATCCAGGACAAGTTCCGCGAGTGGACCGAGCTCGAGGGGGCCAAGGTCGGCGCGCTGCTCGAGCAGCTGGCCGAGGACGTCATCTCGGTCACCAACGAGAACGCGGCCGAGGCGGCCGCCGCGCTGGCCAGCCGGCTGGGCCCGGCCGACACCGCGGTCGAGATCGACGTCGACAGCTTCAAGTACGACGTCGGCGTCTACGCGGTCGGCGCGCTCGGCACCACCATGCTGTTCTTCGTCAACGCGCTGGCCGGCGGGCTCCTGACCCTGGCCGCGCCGATCCTGGCCATCATCCTCAAGTCCAAGGTGGCCGGCGACATCCGCGAGCAGGCCAAGGAGCGAGTGCCCGGCGTGGTGCTGCGCGCGGCCGACGCGATGGGCCCGCACTTCACCGGCTGCATCGACGACTTCGCCCGCCGGCTGTCCGACTTCGTCACCGCGGCCGGCAACACGCTCTATCGCGGCATCTCGGAGATCCTCGACCAGACCATCTCCGAGCGCCGCCGCGGCGAGGTGGCGGCGGCCGCGGTGCTCGAGGAAACCGGCGACAAGGCGCGCGCGGTGGCCGGCATCCGGGTCCAGGTCGACGCGCTGCGCGGCGAGCTGTGGCGTCTCGGCGTCGACGCGACCGGCGGCATCACCAGCGCCGACGAGCTCGAGGCCAGCGAACCGGGATCGAGCGAGCCGATCGGGTAGCGTGTCCTTCTGGTCGCGCATCGAGCGGCGGCTGCAGGACCTGGCCGGCGAGCTCATCCCGGACGACTTCAAGAACTCGCTCGACGCGGCGCGGGCCGAGCTCGACGCGGGCCAGGCGGCGGCCGCGGCCCAGCGCCTCGCCGCGCTGTCCGCCTCGCGACCCGATCACGCCGGCGCCCAGTACCTGCACGGCGCGGCCCTGCTCGATCTCGGCCGGGTCGACGACGCGGCCGCCGCGTTCGACCGCGCGATCGAGCGGGCCGGCGATCTGCCCGAGGGCTACCTGGGGCGAGGGGAGACCTGGCTGCGCCGCGGTGAGACCACCGAGGCGATCGCCGACTTCCGCCGGGCGCAGACCCGCGCCGGCGGCGACCGCGCGATCCTGGCCGCCGCGTACCGCGGGATGGGCATGGGCCACCGCCTGGCCGGCGACGTCGACAAGGCGATCCGCGAGCTGCGCAAGTCGGTGGCGGAGTCGCCCAGCGACCCGGCCGCGCTGGCCGCCCTCGGCGACGCGCTGTGCGCCGATCCGGACGGCTCGCGCGCGGAGGCTCGCCGCCACCTGCGCCGCGCGGCCGATGCGCCCGATCCGCCGGTCCTGACCTGGCTGGCGCTCGGCTGGCTCGACCTGGCCGAGGGCGACCCGGTCTCCGCCCGCGCCTGGTACGAGCGAGCCGCCGCCGGAGCCCGGACCCGCGGGGCGCCGCCGGTCCCGCCCGACACCGTCTCGTCGCTGGCCGACGCGCTGGCCGGGCTCGGCGACGCCGACCTCGCGCTCGGCGATCCATCCGGCGCCGCGGCCAGCTATCGCGAGGCGCTGGCCGTCGCCGGCCCACGCGCGGATCTCGACGCGCGGCTGGGTGACGCGCTGGCCGGGTCCGGCGATCGCGCCGCGGCGCTGGCCAGCTACCGGGCCGCTCTCGAGCACGGGGGCGGGCAGGCGGTCGAGCGGCGCGCCCTCGACGCCGCGCTCGCGGCCGACGATCTGTCCGCCGCGGTGCCGCTGGCCAGCCGCATCCTGGCCGACGACCCGACCGATCCGCGCGCGCTCATCGCCCGCGGCCGCGCGCTCGAGGCCGGCCGCGATCCGGCCGGCGCCCAGGCCGCCTTCGCCGCCGCCCTCGAGCGCGACCCGGGCCCGGAGGCGCGCCTCGCCCTGGCCGAGCTGGCCCTGGCCGAGTCGACCTCCGAGAGCGCGGCGCGCGCGGCCGAGTGGGCGCTCGGCGCCCTGCGCGCGGCCCCGCGCGATCCGCGGGCGCGCGCGGTCCTGACCGAGGCGCGCGGGCGCGAGCTGGACGTGCGCAGCGGATCGCCGGCCGACGCGAGCGATCCGGGCGCCCTCTACGAGCTGGCCAGCGAGCTCGACCGCCTGTGCCAGCACCGCCCCGAGATAGCGCACCTCGGCGGCGAGGCCGCCCGCGCCGCCACCGACTTCGATCAGCCGCTGCTGGTGACGGTGATGGGCGAGTTCTCGAGCGGCAAATCCACCTTCATCAACGCCTTCATCGGCGAGGAGGTCGCGCCGACCGGCATCACCCCGACCACCGCGACGATCAACGTGGTGAAGTACGGGCGCGAGCGCGGCGGCCGCATCCTCTACCGCGACGGCCGCACCGAGAGCCTGGCCTGGTCGGCCCTGTTCGACCGCCTGCGCCGGCTCGAGCCGGAGGCGGTCCGCCAGGTCGGCCTGGTCGAGATCCTCCTGCCGCTCGACGCGCTCCAGCGGGTGGTCATCATCGACACCCCCGGGCTCAACTCGATCCTGCCCGAGCACGAGGAGGTGGCGCGCGGCTTCATCTCGCGCGCCGACGCGGTGGTGTGGCTGTTCTCGGCCCAGCAGGCGGGCAAGGCGACCGAGCGGGCCGCGCTGGCCGCGGTGGCCGCCGCCGGCGTGCGCATGCTCGGCGTCATCAACAAGATCGATCAGATCGACGCGCGCGACGCGAGCGCGCTGGTCAGCCACGTCGAGCGCGGGCTGGGCGGCCTGGTCGAGGCGGTGGTGCCGCTGTCGGCGCGCCGCGCCCTCGAGTCGGGTGGGACGGATCCGGCCTGGCAGGCTCTGCTCGCCGCGCTCGAGCAGCGCTTCTTCGCCCGCGCGAGAGAGATCAAGCGCCAGATGCTGGCCCGCCGCCTGGGTGGGCTGCTCGCCCGGGCCGGCGAGCGGGTGGCCGGCGAGCAGGCCGCGGCCGCCGACCTCGGCGCTCACCGACGGCGCGCGGCCGACGCGGCCCGCGCCGCGCGCGCGCGGTTCTTCGATCAGTCGGTGCCGCGCGAGCGCCGCCAGCTGGGCGAGGGGGCAGCCCTGCTCTACCGGAGCGCCGCGCGCGAGGTGCTCGAGCTGGTGGTGCCGCGCCGCCTGCCGTTCGGCTCGCACCGCGCCGCGCGCGCCGATCGCGACTACCTGGTCTCGCTGCTCGACGGCGGCTTCGCGGCTCTCCTCGAGCAGAGCCGCCGGCGCGTCGACAGCGAGCTGCGCGAGGCCGGCGCCCAGGTGGTGGCCCTGGCCCACACCGGGCCGGAGCGAGCCGGCGCGGATCCGGACACCGCCGAGGCGCTGCGCGCACTGTCAGACTCGATCGAGATCCTCGACGCTCAGGTGTACGCTCGAACCCTCGCCTACCTGCGCGGATACCTCGAAGGAGGATACGTGGACGCGTTCTTCCGGCGCGATCTTCCCAAGCTCGATCTGGTGGAGGACGCGGTCTACCACGCGCTCTTCCGCGACTCGCCCGACCTCGACTCCGCCACCGCGGTCCCGCTCGCCACCGCAGGCAGCGCCGCGCTGGAGCGTCTCGCCGAGCGGCTCGATCACATGGCCGAGCTGGCCGAGCTCGGCGCCTTCGACCTCGAGATCGGTCCCGCCCGCGCGCTGGCCGAGCTGGCCGCGCGCCTCGACGCGCTCGACCGCGGCCCACAGGGGGCGAGCCACCCGGCGACGTCGGGCCATTCGGAGACGTCGGGCCAGTGAGCGGCGCCGTCATCCGCATCACGCTCGGCATCGACGAGGCCGGGCGCGGCCCGGTCATCGGCCCGATGGTCCTGGCCGCGGTCGTGCTCGACAGCCCGGCGGCGCGAGCGCTCACCCGCGCCGGCCTGCGCGACTCCAAGGCCTACGGCTCGAACGCGCAGGGCAAGGACCAGCGCCGGGCCATGGCCGAGCGGATCGTCGGCCGCGCCCTGTTCACCGCGGTCCGGGTGGTCGACGTGTCGGTCATCGACCGGCGAGTCCAGCGCGGCGAGCTGAACGTGCTCGAGCGAGAGGTCGCCACCGAGCTCATCGGCCGCGCCCCCAGAGTCGACCGCATCGTCACCGACGGCAAGGTCCTGTTCGGCCCGCTGTCCGGTCACTTCCCCCACCTCGAGGCCTGGAACCGCGGCGAGGAGCGCCACGCCGCGGTCGCCGCCGCCTCGGTGCTCGCCAAGGTCCGCCGCGACGAGATCTTCGCCCGCATCGCAGCGCGCTATCAGCCGATGTTCGGCCCGGTCGAGGGAGGCGGCTACGTCAACGCCCGCACCCGCGCCTTCCTGTGCGACTACGTCCGCCGCTTCGGCCGCCTCCCCCCCGAGGCCCGCCGCTCCTGGCCCCACCTCTACATCGACGAGATCATCGGCCGCCCCTTCGATCCGTACGCCGACGTGCCCGGCGAGCGCGAAGGCCAGCTGGCGCTTCTCTAGTGCACCGCCGGTCGGCGTCTACTACTTCGAGCGCTTCGCCGCCGACAGACAGGTCGCGAGCCGGCGGTCCGGGCGGAACACCTTCTCGTGATAGGCCGGGTCGAGCGCGCGGATGGTCCGGTCGAGCGACTGCACCTCGAGGCAGCGCCGGCTCGCCGCCGCGCTGAGCGCTCGCTTGTGCAGCGACGCCGCCGACGCCGGCGCAGACTGGCTCGACGTGTTCGACGGCGCCTGGCCCGCCTTTCCACGCGGCGGTGACGACGGGGACGGAACAGCGACCGCCGGTGGCGGCGCGGCCGGGGCCACCGGCTCCGGCTTTTTCGTCGCGCCGCCCGACCCGCCCGACCCGCTCTCGCCGGCCGACTCGAGTTGCTTCGAGTCGCCCGACGACGCAGGTGCATCTCGATCCGCCGGCGCCGTCCTGCCACTCGCGGCGCCACCCTCGCGCAGCCCGAGCGCCGCGCTGCCGACGTCCTCGTCCTGCTTCGTCGCGTCAGCCGGCGCCGAGCGATTCGCGCGCTCCTCGCTCGAGCTGACCCGCCGGCGAGGCGTCTTGCTCGCGACCACGGAGTCCTTCTGCGCCTCCTCGCCGCGCTTTGCCAGATCGCCCTCCCGAGCCAGCTCCCCGTCATCCAGCGCGGCCGGCTGCTCTTGCGGCGCCAGCGCCGTGGTCGGCTCCGGCGCGGCGGCCGCGGACGCGCCGGGCGCGCCGCCCGGCTGGTCGGCCGCGATCCCGTCCGCCCCTCCGGCAACCGGCGCGGTCGCCGGTGCCTCAGCGTGCTCGCGCGGTCCCAGGTCGGTCCCCTTGCGCGCGACCAGCAGCCCGGCGACCCCGGCCAGGAGCACGATCGACGCCGCCGCGGCCAGGCCGGGATGCGCGATGATCGGCTGCATCCACGAGCGCAGCCGCGCCCACAGGCCCGGCTCCGCATCCGCCGATCTCGCCGCGGCCGCCTCGCGCCGCCCACCCACCGGCCGCGCCGATTGCGCCGCCTGGGCCAGGAGCTGCGCGCTCAGCCGCGGGGCCGGCTCCTCGTCGGCCAGCGATCCGAAGAGCGAGCGCACCTGCTCCATCTCGGACAGCTTCCTGGCCAGCGCCGGATCCGCCGCCACCCGGGCGCGCACCGTCCGCTCCTCGTCGCCGTCCAGCTCGCCGTAGACCAGAGCCACCAGATCGTCGCCGTCGGCCGGCGGAGCCCCGCCGGTGCCGCGCGGGTCCTGTCGCCCACCACCGCTCACGGCATCGCCTTGGCCATGTCCTTGTACTCGTCGAGCTCGAGCCGCAGCTTCTCCAGCGCGTAGCGCATCCGGCTCTTGACCGTGTTCTCGGGCACGCCGACCACCACCGCGATCTCCTTGAACGGCATGTCCAGGAACTCGCGCATGAGGAACACCTCGCGCTGCTCCTCGGACAGCCGGGCCAGGGCGGAGTGCAGGCGAACCTGCAGCTCCTGGTTGATCGTCTGACGATCCGAGGCCATCTCGTTGCCCGGGATCACGTCCAGGAGCGTTCCGCTATCTGCCAGGTTACTCATCGGTGCGTCGAGCGATTGCGCCCTGCGGTGCTTGGCCCGTCTCGACTGATCAACGCACAGGTTCCGCGCGATGGTGTAAAGCCACGTCGTGAACTTGGCCTGCCGCTGGTACGCCTCGGCGCCCTTGATCACGCGGAGGAACGTCTCCTGCAGGAGATCCTCGGCGGTCTCGCGCAGGCCGACGAAGCGCAGGATGAAGTTGAAGACCGGCTTGCGGTGCCGCGTCAGCAGCAGCTCGAAGGCCCTGACGTCGCCCTTTTGATAGGCGACCATGAGCACTTCATCGGCTTCGTCGCGCAGCATCGGGCTCGATCCCTGGACGGCCTACCACAGTATCCCATGGCCTCGAGCGGCGCAAACCCTCGAAACTGGCCGAAAGATGGGCTTCCGGGGGCGTCTTGCCCGGACCGCCTAGCGCCTCTGACAACGTGGACAATAGAACGTTGCGCGTCCTTGGATCACGACGCGCCGGATCCGACCGCCGCACCCCCGCCGCAGGCACGGCTCCCCCTCGCGCCCGTACACCCTCAGGTAGCCGGCGTTCTCTCCCTCGATCCCGGCGGCGTCGACGAAGTCGCGCAGGCTGGTCCCTCCGCGGTCGAGCGCGTGGCGCATGACCGCCCCGGCCGCGCGGACCAGCGCGCCGGCCCGCGCCAGGCCGAGGTCGCGCCCGCGCACGGTCGGCGCGATCCGCGCCAGCCACAGCGCCTCGCACGCGTAGATGTTGCCGACCCCGGCCAGGATCCGCTGGTCGAGCAGCAGCGTCTTCACCATCTGCGCGCTGCGCGCGACCGCGTCGTGGAAGAACCGCCCGCTCACTCGCTCGAGCAGCGGATCGAGCCCGAGCTCGGCCAGGGCCGGATGCTCGCGCCGCCGCTCGCCGCCCGGCGCGACGGTGACCAGCCCGAACCGGCGCGGATCCGAGTAGCGAATGTGACGCGACCGATCGAGCCCGAACACGACGTGGGTGTGCGGCGCCTTCGGCTCGCCGGCCGGCACCAGGCGCAGCCGCCCGCTCATCCCGAGGTGGACCAGCACCAGCTCGTTCCGCCCGGTGAACTCGAGCATGAGGTACTTGCCGTGGCGCTCGACCGCGCGCAGCGTCGCGCCGACCGCAGCCCGCTCCAGCCCGGCCCGATCGACCGGCTGGTTCATGCGCAGCGGCAGACCGCTGGTCCACACGTCCACCACGCGCCGACCGAGCGCCGGCTCGAGGGTGCGGCGCACGGTCTCGACCTCGGGCAGCTCAGGCAAAGCCACCTCCGTCGATCAGCGCGAGGGTCACCGCGGCCAGCTCCTCGATCGACAGCGTCTCGCCCCGGCGCACCCCGTCCACCCCGGTGTGGGCCAGCGCGGCGTCGACCGCCTCGCCCGGAAACCGCGCCCGCAGGGCGTTGCGCAGCACCTTGCGCCGCTGGCCGAACGCCGCGTGCACGACGTCGCGGAACTGGTCGGCGGTGCCGAGCGGCACCCGCGGCGCGCCGCCCGCGAGCGGCGTGATGCGAACCACCGCCGACTCGACCTTGGGCGGGGGCGCAAACGCGGTCGCCCGCGCGCGCACGATCAGCTCGACGTCGGCCCACGCGCCGATCAGGACCCCGAGCGCGCCGTACGCCGACGTGTCCGGCCGGGCCAGCAGCCGGTCGGCCATCTCGCGCTGCAGCATCACCACGATCCGGCTCAGCTGCTCGCGCTGCTCGATGAAGCGGAACAGGAGCGGAGCGGCGATCTGGTACGGCAGATTGCCGACCACGCCGACCGGCGCGCCGCGCCAGCGCGCGATCGCCGCCAGATCGTAGGTGAGCGCGTTGGCCGGGTGGATCTGGACGTTGTCGAGGTGGCCGAGCTCCTTCTCGAGGACGCCGACCAGGTCCGGATCGCGCTCGACCGCGATCACCATCCCGTCGGGCACGCGCTCGGCGAGGCGCATGGTCAGCGTGCCGAGCCCGGCCCCGATCTCGACCACCCAGTCCTCGTTGGAGTCGACCGCGGCGTCGACGATCGCGCGGTACACGCCCTCGGCGATGAGGAAGTTCTGCCCCCACGACTTCTTGGCGCGCAGGCCGTGGCGGCGCAGCAGCGTGCGCGGATCGGGGAACGGCTGGCTCGCGCTCGAGCTCATCGCGAGGCGGCCCGGGTCCCGGGCAGCGGCAGCGCCGAATCGGCGTGCAGGTCCCAGCCGGACCGCTCGCCGCGGGCGAGCCGCGCCGCCCCGGCCGCCGCGATCATCGCCGCGTTGTCGGTGCAGCGCGCCGGCGGCGGGATGTACACCCGGAACCCATCCTCGCTCCCGGCCGCGCTCATCTCGCTGCGCAGTCGCGAGTTGGCCGCCACCCCGCCGCACACCTGCACGTGAGCGAGCCCGGTGTCGCGCGCCGCCTGCCGGGTCTTGCGCACCAGCGCCTCGACCACGGTCGCCTGGAAGCTGGCGCAGAGGTCGGCCAGCGCCTGCCCGGTCGGCACGCCGTGGGCGCGCACGTGGACCAGCACCGCCGTCTTCAGCCCGCTGAACGAGAACTCGTAGCCGGTCTCCTTCTTGACCATCGGGCGCGGGAGAACCACCGCCTGCGGATCGCCGGTCCGGGCCAGCCGATCGACGACGACGCCGCCGGGATAGCCGAGCCCGAGCAGCTTGGCCACCTTGTCGAACGCCTCGCCGGCAGCGTCGTCGCGAGTGGCGCCGAGCTCGACGAGGACGCCGCCCGGCTCGACCCGGATGAGCGAGGTGTGCCCGCCGGAGACCACCAGCGCCAGGTGCGGCATCGGCGGCGGCTCCGGCTCGAGCTGCACGGCGCTGAGGTGACCCTCGAGGTGATGCACGCCGATGAGCGGGAGGCCGCGAGCGTAGGCGATGCCCTTGCCCATCTGCACCGCGACCAGCAGCGCGCCGATGAGGCCCGGCCCCTGGGTCACCGCCACGCCGCCGATGTCGTCGAGCCCGACCCCGGCCGCGGCCAGCGCCTGCTCCACCACCGGCACCATGTTCGCGACATGAGCCCGCGAGGCCAGCTCCGGCACCACCCCGCCGTAGCGGGCATGCATCTCCACCTGCGACGCGATCACGTCGCTGAGCGCGCGGCGACCTCCGTCGACCACGGCGGCCGCCGTCTCGTCGCAGGAGCTCTCCAGACCGAGGACGAGCATGCGCGGCGGACCATGGCCCAGCGCCGGGCGCGGTGCAAGGGGCGCCGCGGCGCCCGACTACATGTCCTGCAGGAGGTCGATGACCTGGTCGGCGCGCGCGCCCTCCGGGTCGAGCCGGAGGTACTCGTTGAAGGCGGCGCGAGCCTCCTCGGTCTGGCCGAGCGCGCGGTGGATCTTCCCCTTGATGTACCAGGCCGGCGCATGGCGTGGCTTGAGCTGGACCGCACCGTCGGCGGCGGGCAGGGCGCGGTTCGCCTCGCCCAGCCCGAGCAGCGCCTCCGCCTGGATCGTCATCGCCTGCGCGGTCGGCTGCAGCTGGCCCGCGCGAGTGGCGAGATCGAGCGCCGCGGTGAAGTCGCGGCGGCGACGAGCCCGCCTGGCCTCGTCGTAGAGCTGCTCGTAGGCGGCGTCCGGGGCGCGAGGGGTGAGCGAGGCCACCGCGCCTGCGGTCGGCACCAGCGCGGCAGAGGCGGGCGAGGGAATCGAGGACGAGTCGACGGTCGGCCGCGCCGACTCCGCGTCGAGCTCCGCCGCCGGAGAGACGCTCCCCGGAGAGACGCTCCCCGGAGAGACGCTCCCCGGAGACGTGCCCGGTGGCGAATCGCTTGCCGGCATCGCGGCGGCCCCTCCGCCCGCGCCGACACCCGACCCGCTCGCGACCGGAGCTCGCCCACCGCCCGGCGCCGACTCGACCAACGCCGCCGAGGTCGCGACCGACGACGCACGCGCGCCCTCCTCGCGAGCGCTCAGCCACCAGAAGAGCAGGCCGAATGACCCGCCGACCAGCGTGGCCGCCGCCACCGTGACGATGAACGCGCGCGCGAACGCAGGACCGGAGGCCGCCCGGATCATGCTCGACACCCGCGGAGCCGGCACCGCGTGCGCCTCGCCATCTGCCCCGGCGACCACGACCGGCTCCGATCGACCGACCGTCGGGGCCGGCTTGGCGATGGCGGGAGGCAGGGTCGGACTCCGCCGGGCAATGACCTCGACCACCTCGGCCGCCGCCGATAGCTCCTGATCCAGCTCGACCGACGGCCGCTGGTACCCGCGGCCGATCTCGCCCAGCATCCCGCCGCCGGGGACCCCGTACCCCGAGCGAGACATCCGCGACCCATCGCCCGGCTCGCCCTGCAGCGGAGCGACCCCGACCATCTCGCGGCCCTGATCATCCGAGTGACGAGAGAATCGCCGCGCCGCCACCTCTCCCGACACCGTGGCCACCTCGGCACCGAGCGAGGACTTGATCCCCGGATTGGATCGCTCCTCGCCGAGCGGAACCGGATCGGGCAGGGGCGTCTTGTCGGCGGTATCGGCGTTGTCGAAATTCTGATCGGAGACGTCGAAATCCGGCATGTCGCCGGCCAGTCCGTCGTCACCCGACCCCGACCGCGCGGCCGCCGCGCCTGCCGCCGACACAGGCTGCGCGCCGCTCGGCGACCGCGGCCGGGCCCCGACACCGACGGCACCGGTCATCCCCGCTGCGCCCGCCACACCCGACGCGCCCGACGCGCCCGCCACACCCGACGCGCCCGACGCGCCCGATGCAACCGGATGCGATCCGGTCACGCTGCGCGGCCTGAACTCCACGCGAGGCTCATCACCGATCTCGGATCCCACCGACGGCGAACCGGTCGGCGGCCGCGCCTTGATCGGCGCGCGCGGCGGCTCTTCTCCCGGCGAGAGCCCTTCGCCGGCCTGCCCGTTCCATCCACCGCGCCAGGTCGCCCCCCGGTTCCGCGGATCCGGGCCAGTCACCGCACCCGAAACCAGATCGCGAGGTCCTGTCACCCGACGGCTCCGCGCCTTCTCCGGATCCAGCAGCCCTGCGGGCTCGCGTCCGCCGTCCGCCACCCCGCCGGAGCCCGACGCCGGCGCCAGCTCGGCCACCCCATCCGATCCTGCCGTGGCCGCCCGGCTCGCTCTCGCCGGCCCGATCGGCGCGGCCGCGCTGCCCTGGGCGCCCGGGAGAATCGCCGCGGCCGGCCCCGACGCCTGCGAGCCCGACACCGGCGAGCCCGACGACGCGGACCCGACGCCCCAGTCGAACCGCGACCTGGGCACGGATCCCCAGGTCATCCCATCGCCACCATCGCCGACCGTCGACGCATCCCGCGCCTCACCACCCGACGAGAGGGCCGACGAGATGTCCGAAGCGGCGCGATCCACATCCGACCCATTCGCCGGCGACGAGGGCTTGTCCGCCTCCAGATCATCGGCCGCCGACGGCCTCTCTTCCACCGCGAGGACCGACGTCGCCGAGACCGACGGCGAATCGGATGGCGTCACCTCTTCTTCCTCGAGCACGTCGGACGGCGAGACCTCCACGACGGCGATCTCCTCGCTCGGCGATCGCCGCCGGACCAGATCGACGCGCCCGAGCGCAGCCCCCTCCGCGGCAACAGCCGCCTTCGCGGCGACAGCCCCCTTCGCGGCCCCGTTGGCCGGCACCTTCGCGGCCCCGTTGGTCGGTCGATCCGCGAGCGCCTGGATCGCCGCCTGCACCTGCGACAGAGTCAGCCCCGAGGGCGGCGTCGGTGGCTCGTCCGCATCGATCGCGACCTCGTCGGGCTCCGTCTCCCCCCCGTCACCGGCGAGGTTCGGCCACACCTCCTCGACGGACGGCTCACCCTCCGACGAGTCCCACTCGGCCGCTGCCGCCGCCGCGACCTCTCCCGGGACCGGCTCCATCACCGGCAGCTCCGAGGTCGGCGGGATCTTCCGGCCCAGCCAGCCCTCGAGCGCGAGGTCGCCGCCGCTCTCGCCCGCCTCGTTCGCCGCCCCATCCACCTCGACCAGCAGCTCCTCGAAGTAGAGCCGGGAGACCAGCTCGATGCACTCCAGGTCGCCCACCCCGGCCAGGTCGAGCACGTCGAGCACCGAGCGCCGGCCGTCGAACAGCCGGAGGATGTGGTTGAGCTCGTCCGGCATGTCCGCCAGCCGCTCGGCCAGCTCCACCACGTCGACCTCGAAGCGCGTGGACAGCGGAGGGAGCTGCTCGATCAGCCGTCCCCACTCGTCGAGCCGGCGCATGCCCTCCATGAGCAGCCCCGGCGTCCCCATGTCGATCGAATCGTTGCGGCGCACCGTGCGGAACAGCAGCTCGAACTCGCCGTCGCTCCAGGTGAGCAACCGGTACACCGCGTCTGCGCCCTGCAGGTGGCCCGCCTCGGCGTCGATGACCGCGCCGCTGCGGAAGTAGATGGTGGCCTGCCGACCGTCCGGGCCGCTGAAGTGAATGAGCCCCGACTTCCGCCCGACCTCGATCGTCTGGATCAGATCGACCACGCCCATGTCGTGCAGCGTGCCGGCGAAGCGTGTGTTGGTGTCGCGCCGGGTCTCGATCGTGTCGCGCTGCTTCTTCTGCAGCAGCAACCGGATGCGAGTCAGGATCTCCTTGATGTAGATCGGTTTGGTCAGATACTCGTCCACGCCGAGCTCGAGCCCGCGGATCTTGCTTTCGATCTCCGTCTGCCCGGTCAGGAACACGAACGGCACCCGCGCGAGCTCCGGGTCGGCCTTGATCGCGCGACAGAGCTGGAAGCCGTCCATCTCCGGCATGTCCGTGTCGGAGATGATGAGATCCGGAAGCGCGACGCGCGCCTTCTCCAGCCCGTCGCGTCCGTTCACCGCGGTGGTGACGACGAAGCCGGCCTTGCGCAACGACACCTCGAGCACGCGTAAGCTGCGTGCATCCCCGTCGACGAGGAGAAGACTGCGCTTACCCATCGCGCTTCCCCGCTCGACTATGGCGCGACGCGACTTTCATGTGCCGCCCCCGCGCGCGCCTGGCAGGCGCGCCCTTCTACTAGTAGAATCGCGCAATTCTATCATGGGCACTCGGCTCGCGTTGGACTACGGTCAGCGACCCCGCTGGATCGAGCTCCCCGACGGTGCCCGCGTCGTGCGCGCGCCTACCCCGGACGCACCCGCACCCTCAGTCGACCACCTGCTCGACGCCGCCCTCGCCGCACCGATCGGCGCAGCTCCGCTCGAGCAGCAGGCCCGCGCCGCCCGCCGCATCCTGGTCGTGGTCAGCGACCACACCCGATCCGAGCCGCGCGCCGCGATGGTCGCCGCCGTCCTGTCTCGCATCCCGGCCGGAGCCGAGCTGACCTTCGCCGCCGCCACCGGAACCCACGGACCCACCCGCCTCGACTGGCTACAGCGAGAGCTCGAGCCGGCGCTCCCGCCCACGCGCGCCGCGCGCTGGCTCAACCACGACGGCGGCGATCGCGACAGCCTGGTCTCGCTCGGCACCACCCGGCGCGGCACCCCGGTCCTGGTCAACCGCGCGCTCCTCGACGCCGACCTGGTCGTCGCCACCGGCTGCATCATCCCGCACTACTTCGCCGGCTACGGCGCCGGCTGCAAGGCGCTCTTCCCCGGCCTCGGCGGCAGCATCGAGATCCGCATCAACCACGCTCACAAGCAGGAGCCGGGCGCGCGGGCCGGCGTGGTCGACGGCAATCCGTGCCGCGACGATCTGGAGGAGGCCGCCGCGCTGGTGCCGGGGCCGGTGTTCCTGCTCAACGCCGTGCTCGACGACGACGGCGCCACGCGCGCCGCAGTCGCCGGCGACACCCGCCTCGCCTTCCGCGCCGGCGCCGCGCTCTGCGAGCCGCTCTATCGAGTGCGAGCCCCGACCAGCCGCCGCGTGGTCGTCTCCGGCCGCCTCCCGGTGACCGGCAGCCTGTACCAGGCCTCCAAGCTGGTGGCCGCCGCGGCCCCGCTCGTCGCCCCCGGCGGCACCGTCATCCTGGTCGCCGAGTGCGGGCAGGGGACCGGCCCGGTCGCGACCGTGAACGAGGCCATCTACGCCATCGGCATCAAGCCCCGGCTCCCTGCCGACCACCGCGTCGTCCTGGTCTCCGACCTCTCGCCCGCCACCGTCGAGCAGACCTACTGCGAGTGGGCTCCGTCGGTGGAGGCAGCCCTCGCCGCCGCGGGAAGCGACCCGCCGACCGTGCTGCCGAGGGCCGGCTCGCTCCTCGTCGAGGCCGAACCGTGACCGACTGGAACGCGCTCCTCGCCGAGCAAGAGCTCCCGCTCGACCGGAACCAGCTTTCGCTCGTTGTCAAGTTTTTGACATTGCTCCACAAATGGACCGCCATCACCAACCTCGTGGCGACCTCGACCACGCCGCGAGACCTGGTCGAGCTGCACCTGGCCGACAGCCTCGCGCTCCTGCCGCACCTGGGCGACGCGGAGCGCCTCATCGACGTCGGCTCCGGCGGAGGCCTCCCGGGCCTCGTCCTCGCCATCGCCGCCCCCGATCGAGCCGTCACCGCCATCGAGCCCATCCACAAGAAGCACGCCTTCCTCGCCGCCGCGCGACGAGAGCTCGGCCTGGCGAACTTCACCTCCCTGCCCGAGCGAGACGACCAGCACCGAGCCCGCCCCGACTTCCGCCCGTTCGACCTTGCCGTCTCGAGAGCCGTCTTCGCCCCGGCGACCTGGCTCGAGCGAGGCGCCCAGCTGGTCCGCCCCGGCGGCCGGGTCCTGGCCATGGAGGGTCGCGAACCGATCGACCTCCCCGAGTCCGCCACCCGCCATCCGTATCACCTGGCCGATCGCGAGCGAGCCATCCTCGTCTGGACCCCGCCGAGCAAGCCCGAGCCGACCTGACCGCGCGCACACCTCATCGAGCCCCGCGCCCCCGCTCGCTTGTGATCCCCATGGCCGGCCGCTAGATTGCGCGCGTGTCATCGCTCGATGAGGCGCTGGCCGACGAGCTCCGCCAGCTGGAGCGGGCAGGCCTCCGCCGATCCCTCCGCCGCTGGGTCGGCCCCCACGGACCATGGCTCGAGCTCGACGGAGTCCGCCTGGCGAGCTTCTCGTCCAACAACTATCTCGGCCTGGCCGGCCACCCTGCCCTGACCCGAGCAGCCGTGAGCGCCCTGGAACGCGCCGGCCTCGGCGCCGGCGCCTCCCGCCTCATCGCCGGAAACCACGCCGAGCACGAGGAGCTCGAGCGCGACCTGGCCCGCTTCCACGCCAGCCCCGCCGCGCTGGCCTTCAACTCCGGCTTCCAGGCCAACGTCGGCATCATCCCGGTCCTGGTCGGCCCCGACGACCTGATCCTCTCCGACCGCCTCAACCACGCCAGCCTGATCGACGGCTGCCGACTGGCCCGGGCCCGGGTCCTGGTCTACGACCACGCCAGCCCCGGCCACGCCAACCAGCTCCTGGCCGCCCATCGCCATCAAGCCCGCCGCTGCCTCCTCGTCACCGAGTCCGTCTTCTCCATGGACGGCGACCGCGCCCCCCTGGCCGACCTGGCCGACCTGGCCAGAAGGCACGACACCTGGCTGATGGTCGACGAAGCCCATGCCACCGGAGCCCTCGGCCCCGGCGGCCGAGGCATCAGCGCCGACCAGGGAGTGACCCCCGACGTCCTGGTAGGAACCCTGGGCAAGGCCTTCGGCAGCTTCGGAGCCTACGCCGCCGGAAGCCAACCCCTCCGCGACCTCCTCCTCCACCGAGCCAGGAGCTTCGTCTTCACCACCGCGCTCCCCCCGGCCGTGGCCGCAGCCAGCCGCGCCGCCCTCGAGCTCGCCGCCGGCCCCGAAGGCGCCCGCCTGAGATCCGACCTCCAGTCCCGCATCGACCAGTTCCGCGACGGCCTCCAGTCCCGCAACCTCCTCGCCCCAAGAGCCGGAACCACCCCCATCTTTCCCATCCTCATAGGCGAGGAAACCACCACCCTCGAAGCCGCCCGCCGCCTCCAGGCCGCCGCCATCCACGCCCAGCCCATCCGCCCCCCCACCGTTCCACGTGGAACATCCCGCCTCCGCTTCGCCCTGATGGCCCTCCACACCCCAGCCCAGCTCGACCACGTCCTCACCGAGCTAACCAACCTCCGCCAAACCAACCACCTCCCCCCAGCCCCAACTCCCGCCCCCTGATCACCTTCACGCCGGCAGCCGCCCCGAGACCCATGCCCGGGTCCAGGCCCGGCACCCGGCCTCGATCGCCGCCGCGACGGCCGCAACCCCGGCGCGATGACTCTCGGCCGGCCCCGGCCCCGGCCTCCGATCCGCCCGAGGAGCCCAGGCCGGAACGCCGCGACTCCCGGCCGGCCAAGCATCGCTCCCCCGCACGAAGGTCGGCGACGCAACCGCCGCCCTCGGAGCCGGCCACAGCATCGGTCCCCGCACGAGAGCCCGCGACGGCTCTCGGGTCGAGGCCAAGCCCACCACATCCGCCGCCCGAGAGCCCGCGTCCATCCGGCCTTCCCGGTCCAAGGCCGTGTCCCGTGGATCCCCTTCGCGAAGACCAGCGGCCCGAGCGCCCGGCCCCCCAGGCCGAGGCCTCCTCGATCCCCCGAGGCCTCGCCTCGACCCTCTCGTACGAGGCCCGCCACCCGCATCCATTCGCTCCGCGAGAGCCGCGACCCAAGCGTCGGGGCCAAGGCCCAGGCCCGCATCGATCATCCCCCCGAGACCTCGCCCCGACCCTCTGGTGCGAGGCCGGCCCGAGTCCATTCCCTCCGCGAGAGCCGCGACCCAAGTGCCGTCCAAGGCCCAGACCCGCATCGTTCCCTCCGCGAGAGCTGCGACCCGAGCGCCCGGTCCAAGGCCCAGACCCGCATCGTTCCCTCCGCGAGTGCTGCGACCCCAAGCGCCGGGTCCAAGCCCAGACCCGCATCGTTCCCCACGCGAGAGCTGCGACCCGAGCGCCGGGTCCAACGCCCAGGCCCGCATCGTTCCCTCCGCGAGAGCCGCGACCCGAGCGCCCGGTCCAAGCCTAGACCCGCATCGTTCCCCACGCGAGAGCCGCGACCCGAGCGCCCGGTCCGACGCCCAGACCCGCATCGTTCCCTCCGCGAGAGCCGGACCCCAAGCGCCGGGTCCAAGGCCCAGACCCGCATCGATCCCCCCGAGACCTCACCCCGACCCTCTGCTGCCAGGCCGCCCGCATCCATCCGCGACCCGAGAGCCGCGGCCCGAGCGCCGAGTTCCAAGGCCCAGTCCTCCATCGATCCCTCCGTGAGAGCCGGCGGCCAGAACACCGGGCCAA
>Ga0193753_10000666_pt1 | contig 32697 bp, 27 predicted proteins | sample H1c2metaG_FD_144925 | JGI IMG/M metagenome (GOLD analysis project Ga0193753, IMG submission 144925) | Soil microbial communities from a riparian zone of the East river system, Colorado, United States - H1c2 | ecosystem: Environmental > Terrestrial > Soil > Riparian zone | place: USA: East...
CGCCAACGCGCGTCTCGACGAACTGGCTCATCGAGATTCCATTGGTCTCGCAGTAGGCCCGCAGCCGCTCGTAGGTGGAGCGGCTCACGCTGATGCTGCGCCTCGTCTGCCTCTTTGCCATTTCCTCTCGATACCCCAAAGGTTGGGGTCCGTCAAGGATGACCTACTAGGTCTAGTGGGTCGCGGACACCGCTTCGCTCCCGTCCAACCCGAGCCAGTCCACGGGGTTGCGGAGCACCTCGACCAGCTCTGCCTCGCGCGATCCGCGCGCCGGCTCACCCGGCTCGTACTCCCAGCGAGCCAGCGGCGGAAGGCTCATCAGCACCGACTCGGTGCGCCCGCCGGTCTTGAGCCCGAACACGGTGCCGCGGTCGTAGACCAGGTTGAACTCGACGTACCGGCCGCGCCGGAGCAGCTGCCACTGCCGCTCGCGCTCGCCGTACGCCTCGCCGGCGCGGCGCTCCGCGATCGGCCGGTAGGCGGACAGGAACGCGCGCCCGGCCTCGGCCACGAACGCGAGCACGGCGTCGAGCCGCGCGCCGTCGGCGCCGCCGTCGAGGTAGTCGAAGAAGATGCCGCCGACCCCGCGCCGCTCCCCGCGATGCGGGATGAGGAAGTACTCGTCGCACCAGTCCTTGAAGCGGCGGTAGTCGGCCACCTCGGGGTGAGCCGCGCACGCCTCCTGCCACGTGCGATGGAAGTGAGTCGCGTCCTCGCGGAAGAGATAGTACGGCGTCAGATCCGATCCACCGCCGAACCACGCGCGCTCCCCCTTGGCCAGGAAGCGGAAGTTGGCGTGCACGGTCGGCATCATCGGCGAGCCGGGGTGAAGCACGAGCGAGACGCCGGTGGCGGAGAACGACGTCCCCTGCCCCGGGATGTTGGCGGCGAACTCGGCCGGAAGATCACCCTCCACCTTCGACCAGTTGACGCCGGCCTTCTCGAACAGCCGGCCACCGGTCAGGACGCGCGAGAGCCCGCCGCCGCCGCCCGGTCTGCGCCACTCGTCGGCGGTGAAGCGGCCAGCGCCGTCCAGCTCTTCCAGGCCGGTGCAGATCTCGCGCTGCACCGCCGAGAAGAGCTCGGCCGCCCGCTCGAAGATGGCTCCCTCGCTCATGGCGGCGGATGATACCTTTTGTAGACGGTGTGGGCATCGGTTCGTCTCGTCCGGGCGCTGATGCTGTTCGGGCCGATCCTGGCCAGCTATCTGCTCCAGCTCGGGCTCCAGCGGGTCTTCGGCCGCGCGCGTATGCGGTCGCGCATGCGCGCCTTGCACCGCCGCAACGCGCGCCGGCTCTACCGCGGCTTCGTCCGGCTGCGCGGGGTCTACATCAAGCTGGGCCAGATCCTCTCGATCATGGGCACCTTCCTGCCGCGGGCGTTCGCCGAGGAGCTCGAGAAGCTGCAGGACACGGTGCCGCCCCGGCGGTTCCGCTCGATCGCGCGCTCGCTGACCGGCTCGCTCGGCCACAGCCCGGCCGAGCTGTTCCGCTCCTTCGCCGAGGCGCCGATCGCCGCCGCGTCGCTGGGCCAGGTGCACGAGGCGGTCACCCGGGCGGGCGACCGCGTGGCGGTCAAGGTGCTCTACCCGAACATCGCGACCGTCATCCGGGTCGACCTGGTCGTGCTGGCGTGGGCGCTGAGGGTCTACCGCTGGTTCGTGCCGGTGCAGCAGCTCGAGCGAGTGCACGAGCAGCTGACCGACATGCTCCAGCGCGAGACCGACTACGCCAACGAGGCGCGCTGCCTCGAGCGCATGGCAGCCAACTTCGCCAGCGATCCCGACGTCCTGTTCCCGCGCGTGTATCACGAGCTGTCGTCCGATCGAGTGCTGACCATGTCGTTCATGGACGGCGTCAAGATCACGCGGGTCGATGCGCTCGAGCAGCTCGGGCTGGATCCGTACGCGGTCGCCACCAAGCTGGTGCAGGTCTTCTACAAGCAGCTCTTCGCCGATCGGTTCTTCCACGCCGACCCCCACCCGGGGAACTTCTTCGTCCAGCGCGGTCCGGAAGGCCAGGCCCGCCTGGTGATCCTCGACTTCGGAGCGGCCAGCGAGGTCTCCGACGAGCTGGTCGGCGGCATGCTCGACGTCCTGACCGGCATCATGACGCGGCAGGACTCGCTGGTCGTGCGCGGCGTGGAGCTCATGGGCTTCGTGGCCGAGAACGGCGACCGCGAGCTGCTCGAGCGGGTCACGCGCACCTACTTCGAGAAGCTGCTCAACCTCAACATCACCGATTTCGGCCGCATCTCTCCCGAGATCGCGCAGTCGCTGGCCGACCCGGGCGTGAAGAAGGAGGAGCTTCGCCGGCTGATGCGGTCGATCCAGTACCCGCTCGGCTGGTTCTTCGTCGAGCGGGCGGTGGTCATCCTGTTCGGGCTGTCGGCCCAGCTCGCGCCCAGGCTCAACACGGTGCACGTCGGCTTCCCCTACATCATGAAGTTCCTGGCCGAGAACCCGCGCCCCGCGGCGCCTGTGAGCCCGGTCGGGCATGCCGGCGGCGCATCGACCCGCGGCACCGACACGCCCTCGCCCGGCCGGCGCCGGCCCGTCCTGCCCGAACCGTCGTAGAGCACCGAGCGGTCCGGCTGGCGACGCGCCCGGCGGTCAGGGGAGCGCGCGCACCATGCGGATGGCGCGCTGACCACCGTCGTAGTGACCGTGGTCCTCGTCGAGGATCCGGAAGCCGAACGAGGCGAAGAAGCGGCGGCCGACCTGGTTGGTCTCGGCCACGGTCAGGCGCATCTCGATCTCGCCATCGGCGTGGGCACCGAGACTGGCCAGATGGATCGCGTGCTCGAGGAGCGCGGTGCCTACCCCGAGGCGCTGGTGTGGGCGCGCCACCGCGATCGCCAGAAGGTCGGCGACATAGGGGCCCGAGTCGCTCGGCTCGTAGAACCCGACCAGCGTGAAGCCGCGCGCGACCGGCGGCGCAGGGCGGCTCGGCGAGGGTTCCTCGTCGAGGTTCGTCAGCACGCCGGGGTGCGCCAGCCACGAGCGGATGATGCTGCCGTAGTCGCCGAGATCACCGTACACATCGGCTGCAACGTCCGCGATCCACGTGTGGTCCGCCCCTGTCGCCCGGCGAATCACCAGCCCCAAAGCCTAGATCGGATTGGCGCCCAAGTCGATGTGGACGGATGGCGCGGCCGCCGCCGCACCATCGATCAACGAGCCGCCAGCGATGTTCCCGACGGTCGGCTAGGCCGACATCGGGGTGTCTTCGCTGTTGCTCTGCGGCTTCGTGGCCGGCTTGGCCGGAGCCGGGCGAGCGCCATTGCGATCGTGCGGCAGGCTCTGCCCGACCAGCGAGGTCGCGCCGGCCTCGCTGGCGCCGGCCGCGAGGTTCGGCACCGGCGCGGCGAGCGGCGCGAGCGGCGTCACCGAAGGAGCGGTGCTCCCATCCAGCGCGGCTGCCGCCGGCTGATGCTCGCGGATCCCGTAGCGACCCGGCGAGGTGCGAACGAACAAGGAGGCGTCCGACTTCCTCTTGATGTCCATCGACAGGTCGCGGGCCACGACCGTGTCGGGCGTCTTGGATTTTGTCGGCAGCGCGTCGCCAGCACGCTCGACGATCTCGCGCACGGAAAGCGGCACCGCGGCGTCGCGCAGGATTGCTTCAACCACTGCCAGCGTGCTCATTCCGTTTTCCTCCCCCAAGGCCGGAATTGCCGCCGTCAAAACCTCGGTGGCGTTTCCGCCTCAAACAGAAACGTTCCGTGATTCTCGGCTTGCGGGGTCCAATCCTAACGAGGAAATATTCCGACGCCAGTCTTGACATCCATTTTTTGGACCACGCCCTCGAGGCGCATGGCGCACGACGTCACGGCCCATTCGCAAGTCCTCGTTCTCCGTCGGTGAGGTTCTGGCACGGCGATTGGCGAAGGCGATCGTTTCGGATCGGAAACGATCGCGATGCTGCACGCGGCCCTCAGCATCCGTGCTGTACAACGCATTGCCGATCGGAGGCGATCGCGCTGGCGCGCGATGCGCGGCGCGCTATCGACCGAAGTCGTGGATGCGCGTGAGGTCGGCGACCTCGCCGAGATCTTCGGCGAGCGACTCGAGCTCGCTGGCCAGCTCGGCGATCTCGACGACCATCTCGTCGTCCACCAGCGGACCGGTCTCGTCGTCCACACAGACCGGATCGTGGGTCAGAACGGCGGTGGACCGCGCGCCGGTGCCGGCCGCGAGGCGCGAGGTCCTGCGCCGCTCGACCGCGCGGCGCTCGCCGACCGGGTGACCATCCGGCGTCGCGCCACGTCGCTCGATCAGGCGCCGCTCGCGTCGGAGCGCGTCCCGCACCGCGGCGAGGGACGAGGGCATCGGATCCAGCTGAGCCACCAGCCCGGCGCACATGTGACACGCGGTCGCCCAGCTGCCGAGCAGCTCGACGCTCTTCAGGTGGGTGCGGCGGCGCTCGCCGCAGATCCGGCACGACGCGCCCAGCCCGACCGGCCGGGCGGCGGCCCAGCGGCTGTAGCAACCCCAGCAGCGCCCACGCCGGAGCTCACGCACCTGGGCGCGACAGACTTCGCACTTTTCCATGGATGCTCCTCGCATGTGTTCGCGCTGCTGGTCGCCTGCCGCCGCCTCGATCGCCGCGCGCCGGGACGGCGGCATGTCCCTTTTCCCGCATAGCCCCGGCCGCGCGCGCGGGCAACTTTTCGGCCGGCAGCGGCGCGGGCGCTGGCACGCCCCCGCGGCCGGGCCTGCTACCCTTGCGCGGTGGCGTCGATGCGCGCGCTCAGCCATGCCCCGTGGTCCGCGTCGAAGGTCCAGACCGCGCTGCGCTGCCCGCGCCTGTTCCACTACAAATACGTCGACAAGGTGCCGGAGCCGGAGGTCATGCCGGAGGCCCGCATCGGCAAGGCGGTCCACCACGCGCTCGAGCACGCGCTGGGCGGGACACCGCTGGCCGCCGCGGTCGCCGCGGCGCGCGAGCTCCTGCCCGAGGGCCTCCAGCGCGACCGCTTCGACCACCTGTCGGACGGCATCCCGCGCTTCCTGGAGCGGATCGACGAGTTCCGCCGCCGCCGCCGGGTCGGCCGCGAGCTGGTCGAGTACTCGCTGGCGGTGCGCGAGAACCTGAGCTCGACGCAGTTCTACGCCGGCGACGCGCTCTTCCGCGGAGTCTTCGACGTCGGATTCATGTACGAGGACGGCAACCTGGCCGTCATCGACCACAAGACCGGCGCCCGCGCGCCCCACCTTCACATCTCGGATCAGCTGGAGGGGTACGCGGTGCTGGCGGCGGCCTGGTTTCGATCGGTCCGCAGGGTCTGGCTGGGCGTCCACTGGGTCGGCGACGGCGAGGTGGACTGGGTGCGCCCGCTGCCGATGGCCGAGATCCAGCACGACCTGGTCCCGCGCGTGCTTGCCAACATCGAGGCGGCCGCGCTGGCGGTGGACGACGGCCCGCGCGCCAACCCGGGGGTCTGGTGCGAGCGGTGCAACTACCGCTCGGTCTGTCCCAGCGGGATCGAGTTCCGCTTCGAGCCGGTCGACGACGACGAGCCGGAGCAGGAGTGAGGGCCGCGGGCCCTGAGGGTCAGCGCCGACGGCCGGGCGGCGGCCGGCGCATCGAGGGCGGCACGAACAGCGGCCGGGCCAGCGGGCGCGCCAGCGCCGGGATGCCGACCAGCGAGCGGCGAGCCAGCTTCTCGGTGGCGGCCAGGGCGCGCCGGGCCAGCGCGCGGATGCGCCGCTTCTCCGAGGTCAGCGCCTGCGGCACCTCCCAGAACGCGGCCACCACCCGGCCGCGATAGGTGCGGAACGGACCGGCGCCGCGCCGCGCGAAGTCCCGCCGCATCGCGTCGTCGGCGCGCAGGTAGACCGCGCCGCCGGACACGATCCCGAACAGGCGCCGTCCGCTGTACAGGCCGACCCCGCCGAACATGCGGCGCACCCCGATCCTCGCCAGCCCGGCCAGCTGCTCGAGCACTCGCCCGGCCAGCTCGTCACCCACGTCCTCTGCCATCCGGCGTCCGCCATCCACCATGTTGCCCGCTTTTGCGGGCGCGAAGAAGGGCCGGGGCAGGCGACGCTCAGCCGGGCGCGCGCCAGCGAAGCAGCCGCGGCGGCCAGGGCGGCAGGTGATCGGCCCGCCGGCGATCGGCGGCGCGCGCGGCCTGGCGGGCGTGGTTGACCAGGCGCTCCTCCCACTCGGGCGAGGCCGGCGTCCCCAGCGCGGTGAGCTGCGCGGTGCCGTCGGAGCGAAGCACCGCGTCGTAGTCGAACCGCTCGTCCGGGGTGATCACCGCCGCGCGGTAGGTCGCCGACGACTGATCCGCGGCGATCGCCCGGCGCTCGAGCAGGAGCCGCGCACCCCGGCTGGGGGGAAGCGGCTCGCTCACCTGCTCGGCTCCGGACCGCGGCCCGCCGTCACTCGCCCATGTCGGCCGCGAACGCGGCGCTGACGTTGGCCGGGTTGCCCCATCGGCTCTTCCGCCACTCGGCGTTGTTGGCGCGCAGCAGCCACAGCGCGTCGGAGACCAGGCGCAACGCCATCGGCTTGTCGGCCGCCACGTCGGTCTTCTCCTCCGGCTCGGCGCCGACGTCGTACAGCTGGCTCTGGGTGCCGGCCGCGTACACCTTCCAGCGCCCCATGCGGCCCGCGTGCGCGTTCTCGTACTTCGACGCCATGGTCATGCGCGGGTACCCGCGCCCCACGCCCTGCACCAGCGGGATGAGCGACTCGCCCTGCCAGTTCTCGTCAGGCTGCACGCCGAGCGCGTCGGCGATGGTCGGCAGGATGTCGACCACCTCGACCCCCTCGGGGATCTTGCCGCCCGGAAACAGCGGCGGGTAGTGGATGAGCATCGGCACGTAGACCAGCGTCTCGCGGATGCTGCCGCCGTGGCCGACCCGCCCATCCTCGAATTGCTCGTCGCCGTGGTCGGCCACGATCACGATCATCGTGTCGTCGGCCACCTTCCACTCGGCCAGCTTCGCCTGCAGCACGGCCACCTGCGAGTCCTGGTACGAGACGTTCGAGTCGTAGAGCGCGATGATCCGCTTGATGTCGCGCGGCGTGACCTTGAGCTTGCCGAGCGCGACCTTGCCCATGTCCTGCCCGGACGCCTCGACCTTGAAGCGCCCGCTGTACGGCTCCGGGTCGTACTTCGACAGCCACGGCTCCTTGGCGCGCCACGAAACATGAGTGTCGATCGTGCCGATGTAGAGGAACCAGGGATCGGTCGGCGCGGTGAGGCTGGCCAGCCCCTTGTTGAGGATGTCCTCCGCGCGCAGCCCTCCGCCCTTGTGGATGTGGTTGTGGAACTGGTCCCACTTCTCGCCGAAGCCGCGCTCCGGCGTGATGTAGCCGTTGCCCGACTCGCCGCTGGCGAACATCCCGGCCGACTTCGCCACCTCCTCGACCGTCACCCACTTCTTGTCGATCTTGCTGTTGGGCGGGATCATCTTGTGGTTGATCGGGTACAGCGACGTCCAGATCGACGCGTGCGAGCACTTGGTCTCGTTGCCCTGCACGTAGGCCTGGGTGAAGACCGCCGTGTCCGCCACCATCTTGTCGAACACCGGCGTCTCCGGCCGCGCCTTTTCGAAGATGGTGCGGACCCGGTCGGCGCGCAGCGAATCCATGATCCAGAGGACCACGTGCTTGGGCTTCGACGGTCGCGACACCTCCGGCGCCTTGCCCGGCACCCGCAGCGCCGCGCCGGCCACGCGCGCCATCTGGCAGCCTGACGCGACCAGCTCGAGCCGCGTCACCTGGCCGGCCAGCTGGCCCAGCTCGACCACCGAGCCGCGTCCGCTCAGCGCTCCCTCGATCGCCTGACCGCCCTCCGGCGTCGCGCGGACCGCCACCTTGCAGGCGCCGTCGTCGAGATCGCCGGCGACCACGCCCTTGTCCGGGACGACCACGTACCAGGCGAGGCCGCCGCCGTCCGGGATCGACAGGCTCTTGGAGGCGGCGTCGTAGAGCGATGGCGTCTCGTCGCCGAACGCCTTGCCGCCGACCTGGACCCACGCGACGTCGAGCGGGCTCTTGCCGGCGAAGAAGATGATCTCGTTCTCACCGGCCGCGAGCGCTCCGGCCGGCAGCGGCACCTCGGCGGTCGACCACCCCGCCGCCAGCTCGACCGTCACTTCCTTGTCGCGCTTGCCGTTGATGCGGAGCCCGAGCCGCTGCGGCGCGGGCGACTGCGCGCGAATGCGCACCACCGGCGCGCTCGCCTGCTCCGCGGTGAGCGGGACGTAGATCCCGGCCACCTTGGAGCGCATCGACGCCGCCTTGGTTCCGCCAGCGTCGCGGCGCAGCTGCCAGGCCGGGCTGCTCCCCGCGAAGCGGAGGTACTTGGCGAAGCCGGCCGAGCCGGCCGGCACCACCAGGCCGCCCCCGCGCTGCACGTGGGCGGCCAGGCGGTTGTCGACCAGCGAGAAGACCGCGTGCTCGGGGCCCCGGGGCGGGGCCTGCGGCACCGGCTTCGCGGCCGTGGCGCTCTTGCCCTCGCCCGCGGAGCTCTCACCGGGGACGGCGTTGGCCGCGCCGCCCCCCTCGCCATCCCGTTTTCCGCACGACGCGCCCGCCAGGACGAAGGAGGCCAGGAGCGCCGTGGCCGCGACGGAACCGGAGCGTGCGCTCATCTGCCTTTACGCGAGGAGCGGGCCTTGGAGGGAGCCGCCTTGCGCGCGGGCTGCCCCTTGCGCGCCGGTGCCCCCTTCTTCGCCGCCTTGCCCATCGACGCTGCCTTGCCTGCCGCGCCGCCCTTGCGCCCGGCGCCCGGCTTGGCCACCACGATCGGCGGGCGCCCCTTCCCGGCCGCGCCCTTGCGGGCCGGTGCAGCTGGCTTGCGCGCCGCGCCCTTGGCCGCGGCCTTGGCGACGCCCCGGGCCGGTGCCTTGCCGGCGCCCTTGGCCGCGGTCTTTGCCGCGCCCCGAGCCGTGGCCTTCGCCGCGCCCCGGGCCGGAGCCTTGGCCTTGGCCTTCGCTGCCGCCCGGGCCGGCGCCTTGGCGGCCTTGGCCGGTGCCTTCGCCGCGCTCCTGGCCGGGGCCTTCGCCGCGCTCTTGCCCGCTGCCTTGACCGGAGCCTTGGGTGCGGACGGAGGCTTGCGCGCCGCGGCCGCCTTGCGCGAGCCGTTGCGAGGCGTCGCGCGACCCGCTGGCGTCTCGACCCGGCGCGGCGGCGTCACCTGACGGACGGCGCCGTTGCTCTCGCCACGCTCCGCCTCGTCGTCGTCGTCGTCGCTGGCGAGAGCCGGCTCGTCGTCGCTGGTCTCGACGATCTCCTCGACCTCTTCCTCGTCGTCGGGTCCCCTGGCGGCGCTCGGGGCCGCTGGTTCGGCGTGGTCTACCTCGTCGACGACGATCTCCTCCTCGTCGTCACCCGCCTCGTCGTCGTCGTCATCCTCCTCCTCGTCGTCGTCGCTGGCGACAGAGGGATCGCTGGCCTCCTTCTCATCGGCGACGCCGCGCTCGGCGGTGTCGTCCTCATCGGCGACGCCGCGCTCCTCGGCGTCGTCGCGCTCGTCGGAAACGTCTCCGTCTGCGGCTTCTCCGCGATCGTCCTGGTGCTCGTCCACGTCGGCCTCCTCCTCGACATCGTCTTCGTCGACCACTTCAACGTCGTCGGCCTCGTCCCCCGCGGGCGCCGCGGACCCGGTCCGCTGCTCGCCCTCGAGATTGTCGGCCAGAAACGAAAGTGTCTGTTCCCACGCGTCCAGCGCAGCGTCAGCCTCGTACGCCTCGGGCCGGGCATCGTTGAAGAACGCGTGCCCGGCGTCGGGATACATCGTGTAGTCGAAGTCGCCCCCCGCATCGTCGATGTTCTTGGCCAGCTCTTCGACCGCTTCCGGCGTGACGAAGGTGTCCTTCTCGCCGAAGAAGCCGAGCACCGGACAGGACAGGCGCGAGAAGTCGGGCTTGATGCTCGGGTGGATCCCGTAGAAGTCCACCGCGGCGCCGACCTGGTTCGCGCTGGTGGTGGCCGCGAACAGCGCGAGCTGGCCGCCCATGCAGAAGCCGACCACGCCGACCTTGCCGGCGATGCCGGCGCGCGCCCGGAGCGCGTCGATCGCGCCGCGCAGATCGCGCTCCACCTGCTCGGCCTTGAGCGCCATCATCAGGCGGCCGGCCTCGTCCGGGTTGGTCGCATGCTCGCCGCGCATCAGATCCGGGGCGATCGCGGCGTAGCCTTCGGCCGCGAACCGGTCGGCGACATCCTTGATGTGCGGCGCCAGCCCCCACCACTCCTGGATCACGACCACGCCTCGTCCATTCGCGTTGTCGGGATCCGGCAGCGCCAGATAGCCGGCACAGTTGCCGCCGTTCGCGGCGAACTCGATCATCTGTCCCATGGGCCGCGCATCCTACCATGCAGAGTCTGTCATCAACCGCGCGGCGGCGGTCAACGCCGCGCGCGGCATCTCTCTCTCACTCTACTCGTCGGAGCCGTCGACCACGACCGAAGCGCGCGCGATCGACGAGCCGATCCGGACGCCGAGCCGCGAGCGAGCCGCGAGCGAGCCGGCGCCCCGGCCGATCATCGATCCATGGGAGCGCGGAGCAGGCGGGGCGAACCGCGATCAACCGGCCGCGCGTGGACCGAACGCCGTCGCGCCGGCCGCGCTGCCCTGGCCGTCCCTTGCCTCGCAAGTGGCCGAGCGGAAAAGGCTGCCGCGCCCACCTGACGCGCGTCCGCGACCCGTCAGGCTAGCCAGATCCAGGCTCGACGACCCGCGCCGGATGGCTGTACAGGTTGAAGCGCCCTCCTCGCGTGAAGCCGCACAGCGTCAGCCGGAACCGCTCGGCCACATCCACCGCCAGCGAGCTGGGCGCGGACACCGCGACCACGATCGGGAAGCCGGCCATGACCGCCTTCTGGGCGATCTCGTACCCGAGCCGACCCGACACACACAGAACCGCGTCCCCCATCGGCAGTCGCCCGGCGGCGAGCGCCCAGCCGACCAGCTTGTCGACCGCGTTGTGACGGCCGATGTCCTCGCGCGCGGCGATGAGCTCCCCGTCCGCGCGAAATGCTCCGGCCGCGTGGAGCCCGCCGGTCGCGCTGAACACGGCCTGGGCGGAGCGCAGTCGATCGGGCAGCTCGGCGATGCGCTCGGCGGTGACCACCAGGTCCGAGCGCACCGAGCTGGCGCGCAGCTCGAGCGACGCGATGCTGGTCTTTCCACACACCCCGCAGCTGGCGGTGGCCGGAAGCGCCCGGGTCGGCCAGCGGCTGGCGACGATCGCCGGGTCGATGTCGACCAGCACCACGTTGTCGCGCTCGTCGCGGCCCAGCGACTCGGGTGGCGCGCGCCGGACCGCGGACGCCTCTGCCGCCTCGCGCAGCACCCCTTCGCCGTAGAGCAGGCCGCGTGCCAGCTCGAGGTCGGTGTCGCCGTCGCCGCCGTCGGCGCGGTGTCCGGGGGTACGCATCGTGACGGTGAGCGACGCGCCGTCGGCGGTGCGCAGCTCGAGCGGCGCCTCGACCACCACCGGGTCGAGCTCGCCGCGCGCGTCGGCCGGACCTGCCCCGACCCGCACCACCCGGCGCTCCTCGATGGGACCTTTCACCACGGCAGCATAGCCCGGCCCGAGAACCGCTACACTCGAGCGGTGAAGCACCGCGTCTTCCGCGATCCGGTGCACGGCCTCATCGAGCTCGGTGGCGCCGAGCGCGAGCTGGGTCAGCTGCTCGAGACCCGCGCGTTCCAGCGCCTGCGCCGCCTGCACCAGATGGGCTTTGCGTGGCTGGTCTATCCCGGCGCCGAGCACTCGCGGTTCGGCCACGCGCTCGGCGCATTCCACGTCGCCCAGCGAGTCACCCGCCAGCTCGAGCTGGCGCCCGAGGTCGCGCGCCACGTGGTGGTGGCGGCGCTGCTCCACGACATCGGCCACGGACCGTTCTCCCACTCGTGGGAGCAGGTCGCCGGCGACATCGACCACGAGGCGTGGGGCGCGCGCATCGTCGGCGAGGACGCGGAGCTGGGCGCCGCGCTCACCGAGATCGACCCGGCCCTGCCCGACGCGCTGCGCGGGTTCTGGCACAAGACCTACCGCCCGATGTTCGCGCGCAAGCTGGTCTCCTCGCAGCTGGACGTGGACCGGCTCGACTACCTCCTGCGCGACGGCCACTACTCCGGGGCCGGGTACGCCACCTTCGACCTGGAGTGGATCCTCCACGCGCTGCAGATCCAGCCGATCCACGCCGGCGAGGATCCGGGTGATCTGGTCATCGACTTCCGCCGCGGCAAGTACGCCGTCGAGCAGTACCTGTTCGCGCGGTCGTACATGTATGCGCAGGTCTATCACCACAAGACCGTGCGCGCGGCCGAGTGGATGTTCCTGAAGATCATGGAGCGGTTCCGCGAGCTGGCGGCGGTCGGCGACGAGCCGCCCGGCCTCGAGCCGGTCGCGCGGATGGCGCGCGGCGCCGCCCTCGAGGTGGACGAGTACCTGTGGCTCGACGATGTGTCGGTCACGCACGCGATCGACGGGTGGGGCGGGCGAGGTCCGACCGGGGCGGCGGGGGCGGCGGCCGACGGCCTGCTGCGCGACCTGTCGCAGCGGATGGTGGCGCGCCGGCTGTTCAAGACCATCGAGCTGGGCCACGACGCCTCGGTCATCGAGCGGCTGGCCGGGCCGGTCGAGCGCGCGGCGCGGGCGCGGTTCGGGGAGTCGGCCCGCTACTACGTCCACCTCGACACCGCGATGCAGATCGGCTACCGCGCCTCGGTCGACGAGGAGCTCTACGTGGTCGGCCATCCGGTGCACGGCACCGTCACGCTCGGGCGACTGCTCGACGATCTCGCGCTCGGTCGCCCGATGTCGACCATCCGGCTGGTCTGTGCTCCGGAGCTCGTCGACGCGCTGCGGCCGCTGGCCGAGCGCGCGCTGCGCTCGTCGTAGCGTGGTCGACTACTCCCGATTCACCGACGGAGATCTGTCCAAAAAGAAATCATCCACAGGGCAAGTGGGCTTGGCCCGGGCCGCCGCCGCGAGCGGGTCACATCTTGATCTCAGATTGTCCACAACGCGTGACCGGAGAGGCGACATCCGACGGTGATCGCGGTCGCGGCTTGTCGAGCACTTGCCGTGCTCACCCGCGTGGCACGCGCGCTGCAATCTCATGGGTTCGTTCGGCGGTCGTAGTGGGTCGCATTGGCAGCTGGGCCTCACTCGGCGCACCTCGCTTCGGCGAGTGCGCGGGGTAGGCCGCGAAGCTCGGACGGGAAGGTGGTCTGGGGACAGAGCACCGGGTCGGATACTGATCGATACGCTGTAGGCCAACCGCCAGGTTCACACGCAGGGCTTGGCGGCCGAGGTCATGAGCGGAGGGGACGTGAAGGCGTTCCCAAGGTGTCCGGAGAGAAGCCCGAGGGAGCTGAAAACCTAGGAGGGGAGCGAGGCGTCGATCGAGCTAAACACTCGGTCGGAGGTCTCGAACTGTTGCCCGGATCAAAGCCCTGAAGGCGGGGCGGCTGAGGACGGCGCCGGCGAGGAAACTCGACGGCAGAAGTCAGCCGCCAACGACAGGAGGGCACCGGCCACCGACGAGGTGGACGGGCCTGGCAGCAGGTTCAAACCCCTGGAAGGAGAATCCCGGACGTGGCTGCGGGGTGAAATAAACCCGCAAGGCAAGGAGAGGAGCAAGCCGTCGAGAGCGTGCGAAACGCTGAGGACGGACCGTGAGGGCGAGACCTGGGAAGCTCGCCCGGCAGTGGACTCTCTCTGCTGGTGTCGCGATGGGGAAACGAACCCCAAGGAAGGCGTCTCACACCTCGGTGTGGGGCAGGTTTGGAGCGGTCAGTACTCTGAAGAGGAGGAGTGGCTCACGAGAGGATGAACCCGGACTCGAAAGAGAACGGGGGACGGTGACGAGGTGAACCAGACGAGCTCCCTGGAAACAGGAAGCAAGCTGGACGCGGGCAACCCGATGCGCTTGCAGCCTCGGCACTCATAACACTCTGTAGAGCAGCCAACCTCATGAGAGGGAGAACGCGGCCGGCGACGGTCCGCGGGACACCGCACCGAGTCCTCGAACCTTCGAAGGGGAAACGGCGAGTCAGGCAGCCCACTAGGGCTGCCGAACTCATTTTCGGAGCACGCCACCGTCGGCAACGCCGGCGGTGGCGCGACCGGCCCGGCCCGCATGCCTGACGCTGTCGGATGTCGGCGGCGGTGCACGATTAGTGCTTGCGGAGCCACGCCTCCGCGTCGGCGGCTTCGTCGTCGCTGGCGTCGGTCAGCTCGCGGAGGGCTCGCTCGGCCAGCTTGTGGGCGGCGGGCCGATCGCGACCGGTCTGCCACATCGCGGGGCCAGGCCGAAGCGAAGCTCGCCGAGGTGCTGAGGGCCGGCCCGGCCCTCCTCCGCCAGGTCCAGCGCGTGCTTCAGATCCTCCGTCGCCTGGGCGAACCGGCCGCGCTTCAGCGCGATCAGCCCGACGCTGCCCAGCGCCTGGCCGACCAGCGCATGGTGCTCGTCGAGGTGCTTGCGGCGGTTGGACAGCGCCCGCGCGTAGGTCTCCTCCGCCAGGGCCAGCTGCCCGGCGCTCTCGTACGCCGCGCCCAGGTTCATGAGGGTCTGGGCCACCGACAGGTGGTCGCTGCCGAGCGTCTTGCTCTCGAGCGCCAGCGCCTCCTTGTACTTCTCGATCGCCTTGCGCGAGTTCCCCAGCAGAAGCTCGACGTTGCCCAGGTTCACCTTGCCGACGGCGATGAGCGGATGATCGGCTGACAGCACCTCGTAGCCGAGGGTGAGCGTCTCCTCGTACACGCCGCGCGCCGAGTCGTACTCGCCGCGGGCGGTCAGCACGTTGCCCAGCTCGGTCAGCGACAGGCCGTAGTTGCGGTGCTTCTTTCCGTAGATGCGCTCGACGATGTCGAGCGACTTCTGGGCGTGGCCGAGCGCCTCGTCGAGCTGACCCAGCTCGCGCAGGGTGGCGGCCAGCTCTCGCAGCACCTCGGCCACCTCGCCGCTCTCGGGGCCGTACAGCTTCTCGCGGATCGACAGGGCGTTCAGCTGCCGCTCTCGCGCGCGCTGCAGGTCCTCGGCCAGGAACGAGGCCATCCCGCCGTTGCGCAGGCGGGTCGCCTCGAGCGCGCGATCACCGCCGGCACGCTGGAGCGGACCGCTCGCCAGGCGGAAGAACAGCTCACCCTGGTCGAAGTCCTGCAGCTCGTAGCCGACCACGTAGACCAGGTCGACCAGGGCGCGGGCGCGGGCCAGATCGTAGCCGGCCGCCTCCGCCTGATCGCTGGCGCGAAGGAGCTCCTGCTTGGCCCTGGCGAAGTTGCCGGTCAGAGTCTCGAGCCGACCGCGCGCGAGGTGGAGCTCCGCGTCGACCGGCGCATAGTCGGTGGCCGGCAGCTCCTTGGCCGCCTCGTCCAGCAGCCTGGCGGCCGGCTCGCCGCGCCCGACGAACGCGTTGGCGGTGGCTCGCGACACCAGCGCCCTCACCTTCTCGATCGCGGCGCGCTGCTCCGGGTCGGTGGGCAGCGGGAGGCCGCGGTCGAGGACCAGCGCGTCCTCGCACTGGGCGACCACCCCGAGCGCGTGGACCGAGTCGACCGCGTGCTCGACCACCTTGGCGTCGGCGGCAACCAGGACGTCGACCAAGTCGGACATCTCGCGCTGGCGCTGGGCCAGACAGGCGGCGCGCCGGTCGTACAGCGCCTGCGACTGCAGCCCGCTGTGGGTCGCCGTGCACGACTGCACCGCCATCGCCGTCCAGTCAGCCGCGTACTCGTCGAGCGCGCGGTTGACCGCGTTCAGCGCCGGCTCGGAGCGCACCGCCGGGGCCGCGCGGAACGCCTTCTCCAGATCGGCGCGGTGCGCTGGCCAGACCGCCGCGATCCCCTCGCCCGCCTCCTCGCACGACGGATCGGAGCGGACCATGATTCCCTCGCGATCGCGCGCCACCCACAGCCCGCCCGCCGCCGCAGCGAGCGCGGCGATCCCGCCGATGGCCGCGGCCAGCCCGAGTTGCCGACCGCGCGGCGCCAGCACCGCCTCCAGCTCGGTCAGGAACTCGCGCATCGAGGGGAACCGCGCCGCCGGCGACGGGCTCATCGCGCGGTCGAGCGCGGCGCGCAGCTGGCGCGGCAGCTTGACCCACGACGGCGGCGGATGCCGGTCGCCGGTGGTCACGCGCCGGATGAGCTCGGGCAAGCTGCTGGACGCAAACGGGTGAGCACCGTGGAGCGCCTCGTACAGCGCCACGGCGAAGCTGAACTGGTCGCTGCGCGCATCCACCTGGCCCAGACCGTGCTGCTCCGGCGCCATGTAGAGCGGCGTGCCCAGGATCTCGCCGGTGGTGGTGAGATCGAATCGCTTGGCGCGCGGCGAGGTCGGCGCGTCCCACTGGGGCTCCGGCTGGCGCTCCTCGGTGGCGCGGGCCAGCCCGAAGTCGGTGACCCGCACCCTGCCCTCGAGGCTGACGATGACGTTGTCCGGCTTGAAATCGCGGTGGATGAGCTGGGCCCGGTGCGCGGCTTCCAGACCGCGCCCGGCCTCGATGAATGCATTGACGATCTCTTGCCACCGGCGCGGCTGCATCAGCCATTCACCGAGGGTGGTGCCCTCGGCCAGCTCCATGCTGACGAAGATCTCGCCGCCGACCGTCCCCACCTCGTAAACCGTGATGACGTTGGGGTGCGACAGCCGCGCCATGGACTGCGCCTCGCGCAGGAGGCGAGACCCCATCCCGGCGTCCTGCGACGAGTCGTCTCGGCGCAGCACCTTGATCGCGACGTGACGGCCGAGCTGCGAGTCGTAGGCGGCGTAGACCACGCCCATGCCACCCCAGCCGATCACGTCTTTGATCGTGTAGTTGCCGATCCGCGAGCCGCGCCGGCGCAGCTTGTGCTCGCGCGTGGTCGGCGGGTTCGCGCCCGGTCGCCGCGGCGATGGACTGCGCAAATCGATCGTCGCCGCGTTCACGGAATCTTTTTGCTCGCGGCGGCGCGGCGCGGTGGGCGCCTCACCCTCCAGCCGCAACTTGCGCGCGCGCCGTGAAGGCGTCACCGCCTCCTGGGTTCGATCGTTGCCTCCTCGTCGACCCCACACGGCGCGTCCAGCATACGAGAAACCGCAGGCGGCATCCAAGGATGCGGTGAGACTCTGCAACTGGCGCGATCCGCGGCACAGGCCCGGCGATATCACCCACCTCTGGGTGTGAAACTCACCGGACCGCTGTTGTCCGCCCGCCACAGCTCGAATGCCGCCGCGGCGTCGATCCCCGCAGCTGTCGCCGGGTTGCGTGACGGGCGTCCCCCTTGCAATGGCGGCTGTCGTGCGGTTCATGAGACCAGCGGTTTTCATGGGTTTTGCGGCAGTCACCCTGTATGGGTCAATGGCTGGGGCCCAGCCGCCGGGCCTCGCCCCCTCGAGCGGCCATCTGCCCCTGCATCACGCGGTGCCGCCCGCGCCCGAGTTGTTTCCGTCCCCGCTGCCGAGCCTGCCTCCGCCGAGCCGCAACGCGCCGGTCGAGCCGACCATCGCGTTCAAGATGATCGCGACCGGCTTCACCGCGCACGTCGCCCCCGACGGTGCGATCGACTTCGGCGAGGGACGGGCTGGATTCTGGGCCGGGGCCGATCCGGTCGTCGGCCTGGCCGCGATGATCCAGTTCGACGGTGACTCGGTGGGGGGCGGGAAATTCGACCCGTACCTGCCACAGAAGCTCGCCCTCATGGAGGCGACCCGCGAGGAGCGATGGGCGATGCGGCGCGCCCACGACGAGGTGGTGATGCAGCGCGCGCTCGACGATCTGCCCCGCTACCTCGACGCGGTGTGGAGCCGGCCGGGCTGGTCGGCGAGCACGCGCCGGCAGCTCCTGTTCGCGCTGTGGGATGAAGCGGCCGAGGACGGCAACGAGCTCCTGCGCGCAGGCGGTGCCGAGGCGCGCCGCCTCATCGAGGAGTTCATCGCCCTTCGCCTGCCGCCGGGCAGCCGCCTCGCGTTCCGCGCCGCCGAGCTCACCCGGTTCAACCGCGCGCGTCAGTCACGCCAGGCGTTCGCCCCTTATCGAAAGCGCCCGCCCGCGCGCAAGCAAGACCTGACGCCGGGTCTCGACACGCCCTCGCCGCTCCTGGCCGACACCGCGACGCTGGTCGCCGCCCTGCGCGCGTTCTGATCGCCGCCAGCGTGTTAAGGTCAGCTCCTCTTCGCGGAGGAGCGACGATGCGCGGCATGATCCTCTTCGCTGCGGCGCTGGCCCCGGTGGCCGTGGCCGCATCGATTGGCTGTGAGAGTGGCGAAAAAGCCGACAAGGGCGACCAGGCCGCCGACCAGCGGAGCACCGATCCGGCCGGGCGCGATCCGGCTGCCGGCGCGGCGGGCGTGGCCCCGGCGAGCCCCGGCTCGAACATCGAGCGGATCCCGATCGCGGTGCCATACGGCAAGCAGGTGGACTGCTCGTCGGTGATCGACATCGCCCTGTTCTCGCGCTACATCGGCGGCCCGGTCGGCGAGATCAAGGACCGCGGGGAGTCCAACTCGGAGGCGAGCCTCAGCTGCGGCCTCATCCGCGCCGGCAAGCCGCCCGCCACCGACGCGCAGCTGCGCAAGTACCAGCGCGAGGGGATGAAGCTCGGCGTCCTGCCCGGCGACGAGTACTGCATGGTGACCGCCTACTGCTCGATGGCCACCGATGAGGACCGGTTCAAGAAGAAGTGCGACGACGAGCACGACGTCGCCAACGAGGCGGTCGGCCAGTTCGCCTGCGTCCACCCCAGCCAGCGCGGCCCCAAGCAGGCCTACACCTACCGGGTGATCGATCCGGACACGCGCTGCATGCTCGAGGTCATGGGCGGACCGAGCGTCACCGACGAGCCGCTGGTGCAGAACTGCACGCGCGCGGCGCTCGAGGACATCACGCTCGCCGAGCTGAAGCGCTTCCACTGAGCGCGGGCGCGGCGATCACGACGCCGCCGCAGGAGCCGAGATCCACGCCCGGGTCAGGTCCTCGATCAGGCGGCGCTCGTCGACCGAGAGCCACGGCGGATCGCCGGCCGACGCGTTGACGCGCATGTGCTCCGACCGCGAGGTGGCCGGGATGGCGCACGAGACCCGAGGGTCGCTGAGCGCCCACTTGAGCAGCGCCTGGGCCCAGGTGTGCACCCCGGCGCCGGCCAGCGGCGCCAGCGCCTCGTCGGGCGGTGCGTGCTCGAACAGGCGTCCGGTGCCGAACGGCGTCATCGCGATGATGCCGATGCCGAGCCGATCCGCCTCGGGCAGGATCTCCTCCTCGGCGGTGCGCTCGCCCGGGTGGTAGGGCACCTGCACCGCGTCCACCTTGCGCGTTCGCATGAGCTCGAGCAGCCGCGGATACGACGACGGCAGGTAGTGGGTGATGCCGATCGCGCGCACGTGCCCGCTCCGGCGCAGCCCGCTCAGCATCGGCAGGTAGTCCTCGGCGCCGAGCGCGTTGTGGATCTGGTAGAGGTCCACGTGGCCGAACCAGCCGAGCGCCTGCTCGACCTGCTGCTCGCCGATCGCGCGGGTGCGGGCCCACACCTTGGTCGCCACCAGCGAGTCGACCCGGCGATCGCCGAGCGAGACCGCCAGCACCCGCTCGGCCTCGCCGTACATCGGCGAGGTGTCGAACAGGTTGGCGCCGCTCTCGAGCGCCGCGTCGACCACGGCCTCGCAGCGCGCCTGATCCGGATCGCCGCGGACGTTGAAGACCCGCGCGGTGCCGACCCCGACCGCCGGGACGTGCAGGCCGGAGGTGCCGAGTAATCGCCGCTCCATCGCCGGCGAAGATAGCAGCCACCACCGACGACTCACCGACGAGGCGCACCGGCTCCGAAAATGCGACGGGCATGGCCGCTGGCCATGCCCTTTTTCGAGGTGCCGCCGGCAACGCCGTGCGGCCATCGAGTCGCAATCAGATAAGCTGCGAGAACTACTTCCCGCCGCCGCCGGCGTTCTCGCCGCCGCCCTGGGCGCCGCTCTCGCCGCCGCCCTCGGCCGGGGGCTGCTCGCCGCCGGTGTCGCCAGTGCCATCGGCCGGCGGGGTCTCGCCCTCGGCCGGAGCCGCCTCGCCCTCGGCGGGAGCCTCGCCAGCCGCGTCGCCAGCGCCCTCGGCCGGAGTCTCGGTGCTGGCCGGGGTGGTCTCCTCGCTCTTGCTGCTGCCACCGCAGGCGAACGCGCCGACTGCCAGACCGCCGAGACCGATCGCCAGAATCACATTACGAAAAAGAGTCATTGCTCGCTCCTTGGATGGTCGGAACCCAGGTTGATTGCGAGATAACGTTCTCTGGGCCGAGCACTTACAGCGGCGTTGGATCGAGAAGCGTTTCTCGAGATGAGGCGCGCACCCTAACAAGCCGCGCGCGAGCGCGCCACCGCTGGCGGCCAAAAGGACCACGCGGCAGCTCCCTCGCGCCTAACCGGTGGATACGAAATCAACCCGGGCGACGGACGTACTCGAAGGCGAACGGCTGCCCGTTGATCCCGCGGCGCGGCGGCGCGATCCAGTGGGCGATCTTGCCGGGCTCGTGAACCGGCTGCATGAGGCTCTTCACGTGGACCTCGTCCGCCTCGCTCGGCAGCCAGTCGCCGCTGCGGCGGTTCCACTCGTCCTCGCTGAGCAGCGTTCCGCTCGGATCGGTCTTCACCGCGGCGAACGCGCCGATCTGTCGGTGGAAGCGCCGGCTCGGCAGCTTCAGCTCGAACGAGAGGCCCGCCTCGCGGATGGTCTTGTTCCAGCGGTCCACGCCGCGCTGGCAATCCTCGACGAAGTCGTCGCGCAGGATCTCGTTCATCGCGTTGCGCAGCGGCACGTCGCTGGATACCACCTTGCCGCCCTGCACCTCCTCGACCGCGCGCGTGGCGCCCAGGCCGGTGTGCTCCTGGTAGCGGGTCGCCTCCTTGTAGCGGCCCTTCACCCCGGCCGCGAACGCGTCGGCCGCGTTGGACGAGATCTCGCCGCCGAAAAGATCGAGCGAGAGCGTGTACCAGAGGTTGATGTACTTCTGCATGGTCGGCAGGTCGATGCCGCCGGCGGCGCGCGCGTCCTCGTTCGGGTCCTGCTTCATGAGCTCGCAGGTGCGCTCGACGATGCGGCCGACCCCGGTCTCGCCCACGAACATGTGGTGGGCCTCCTCGGTCAGCATGAAGCGGCAGGTGCGCGCCAGCGGATCGAAGGCGCTCTCGGCCAGCGCCGACAGCTGATACTTGCCGTCGCGGTCGGTGAACATGGTGAACATGAAGAACGACAGCCAGTGGCTGGTCGGCTCGTTGAAGGCGCCGAGGATGCGCGGGCGGTCGCTGTCACCCGAGCGCCGCTTCAGCAGCTCCTCCGCCTCCTCGCGCCCGTCGCGCCCGAAGTAGCGCTGGAGCAGGTAGACCATCGCCCACAGGTGGCGGCCCTCCTCGACGTTGACCTGGAACAGGTTGCGCAGGTCGTAGAGCGACGGCGCGGTGCTGCCGAGGTGGCGCTGCTGCTCGACCGAGGCCGGCTCGGTGTCGCCCTGGGTCACGATCAGGCGGCGCAGCATGTTGCGCAGCTCGCCGGGGACCTCGTCCCAGACCGGCTGGCCGATCGAGTCGCCGAAGTGGTGGAGGCGGCCCTCCTGCTTCGGCTCCAGGAAGATGCCCCAGCGGTAGTCGGGCATCTTCACGTGGTCGAAGTGAGCCCAGCCGCCCGGCTCGACCGAGACCGCCGTGCGCAGGTAGACGTCGTCGCCCTGGAAGCCCTCGGGGCCCATCTGCTTCCACCAGTCGAGGAAGTGCGGCTGCCACTGCTCGAGGGCGCGCTGCAGGCGCTTGTCGCCCGACAGGTCGACGTTGTTGGGGATTCTCTCGTCGGAGATTTGCGACATCGGTGTCCTCAGGTCCGGGTCCAGTGGAAGGCCGGACGCTCCGGCTTGCCATACAGGGTCAATGCGCCGCGCTCGCCGGTCGCGTTGGGTCGGGTGAAGATCCAGTTCTGCCAGGCCGACAGGCGGCCGAGGATCTTGGTCTCCATGCTCTCGGGCCCGGCACAGCGGAGCGAGGCCTCCATGCCGGTCAGCGCGTCGGGCGAGAGCGAGGCGCGCTCCTCGACCGCGATGCGCAGCTCGTCCTCGAAGTCGATGTCGTCGGCCACGATGGTGGCGATGCCCATGGCGTCGGCCTCGGAGGTCGGGATCGGCCCCTCGGCGCCGCGCGCGAGGACCGCGTCGACCCGGGCCGGATCGGCCAGCCAGCGGATCGCCAGCCGGCTCTTGCCGGTCAGGGTGGGCAGCGAGCCGGCGTTGGCCGGCGACAGGTGCACGGCGACCTCGCCGGCCTCGTCGTCGAGCATGTAGATGCGATCGGCCGCCAGCGCGACCTCGAGCAGGCTGCCGGCCGCGCACGAGCCGGCGTCGACCACCGCGAAGAAGGAGCGCGCGGTCACGTCGAGCACGCGCAGCGCGCGGGCCTGGAGCAGGAGGACCTCGCGGCAGAAGCCGCTCTGGCCGGCGCACTCGGCCAGAGCGCGGTCGGCGGCGACCACGTGGGCCGGGTTGCCGCGGGTGCGGAGCAGGATCGTGCCGATCTCCGGCTCGTTGAAGCGGAGGTTCCACAGCGCGTCGCGCAGCTCGCGGAAGGCGCGCAGCGCCCACAGGTCCGAGCCCTGCTCGATCATGGCCGCGGCGGTGGTCGGCGGCGCCGCCTCGGGGGCGTTGATCGTGAGCACCGCGGTGCGCGACGGGCGATCGAGCTCGAGGGTGACGTGGCGATAGCGGATGCGCGAGGCCTCGTAGGTCGGGTCGAGCGGCGCGAGCTCGACGGCGGGGCCGCGCGGGACGTCGGCGACCTGGGCGGCCAGGGCGAGGGCGCGCTCGCGGACGCCGGCGTCGAAGCGCGACCTGGGGAGCAGCGCGTCGACCAGGCCCCAGTCGACCGCGCGCTTGCCCTTCACCCCCTCGGCCACGGTGCAGAACACGTCGGCGCGGTCGCGGCGCACCTTGCGCTTGTCGACCAGGCGGGTGAGGCCGCCGGTGCCGGGCAGGACGGCGAGCAGCGGGGTCTCCGGGAACGACACGGCCGAGGATCCGTCGTCGACCAGCACGATCTCGTCGCAGGCGAGGGCCAGCTCGTAGCCGCCTCCCGCGGTGGTTCCCTTGCAGGCGGCCAGGAAGCGGAGCCCGCTGGCGCGGGACGCGTCCTCGATCGCCATGCGAGTCTCGTTGGTGAACTTGCAGAAGTTGACCTTGAACGAGTGGCCGGACGCGCCGAGCATGTAGATGTTCGCGCCGGAGCAGAAGACCCGGTCGAGGTCGGCGGTGACCACGACCGCGCGGACCGCCGGGTGCTCGAAGCGGAGCCGCTCGATCGCGTCGGCCAGCTCGATGTCGACCGAGAGGTCGTAGGAGTTGAGCTTGAGCTCGTAGCCCGGGCGCAGCGGGTGATCCGGATCGACGTCCATGGTCAGACGGGCCACGGACGGGTCGTCGCCGCCGACGTCGAGACGCCAGTGGCGGTAGCGGGCGGGGTGGGTCTCGAAACGGACCGGATCGCGCGACTCGGCGGCTTCAGCCATGCCGTGGTTCTACAGGCCGTTGGGAGTGGGTGCAAGCAATTTATTGCTTGCTGAGCCCGGCTCGACGTGCACTATACTTCGGTGCACTGCTGGATAGAGAGACATTCCTCGCCGCCGTTGGTGCACGCGTGCGGGCGCGGCGCGAGGAGCGCGGCCTGTCGCGCCGCGAGCTCTCCGACCGCTCGCAGGTGTCGGAGCGCTTCCTGGCCCAGCTCGAGGGGGGCAGCGGCAACATCTCGCTGGCTCGCTTCGCCGAGGTGGCCGCCGCGCTCGGCGTGAGCCCGGCCGATCTGCTGATCGGGACCGAGCTGGCCGTGCGCCGCCACACGCCGGTGGCGCTGCTCGGCGTTCGCGGCGCCGGGAAGTCGACCGTCGGCGCGGCCCTGGCCACGCGCCTGGGCGTGAGGTTCGTGGAGCTCGACCAGACCATCGAACAGGCGGCCGGGCTCGCGCTGGGCGAGCTGTTCGAGCTGCACGGCGAGGCCCACTATCGCCACCTCGAGCGCGACGCGCTGCGCCGGGTGCTCGATGGATCGCCGCTCGTGCTCGCCACCGGGGGATCGATCGTCAGCGACCGCGACAGCTTCGCGTTCCTGCGCCAGCGGACCCGCACGGTGTGGCTGCGCGCGCGCGCCGAGGACCACTGGGACCGCGTGATCCGGCAGGGCGATCGCCGCCCGATGGGGGAGAACCCGCACGCGTTCGCCCAGCTGCGGGCGCTCATGTCGGCGCGTGAATCGCTCTACGCCGCAGCTCACCACGTGATCGAGACGAGCGGGCGCTCGCTCGATCAGGTGGTGGCAGCGGTACAGCAGGTGGTGGCCGGGTAGTCGCGGTCGCGTCCGGCTCTCTCCGAAATAGCCTTCCTCGCCCTTCGGGCTCGGTCGGTCCGGCTCTCTCCGAAATAGCCTTCCTCGCCCTTCGGGCTCGGTCGGTCCGGCTCTCTCCGAAATAGCCTTCCTCGCCCTTCGGGCTCGGTCGGCTAACGCTCGCGGTGCGGGCGGCGCTCGGTCATGTCGGGGTTCTTGTCGTCGAGCTCGGGGTTCCGGCTGCCCGGGACCTCGCCCTCGATGTCGCGCTGGGCCGGCTGGCCCGGGTTGCGCTGCGGCTCACGGGCCGGGTCGCTCTCTTCGCGGCGCGGGGTCGGCTGGGCCGGATCTTCGCGGCGATTCGGGTTCTTCGGGCTGGTGGGGTTCGTCGGATTCGCCATGACTATCTCCGATCTTTGGGTTGTTTGTGCTGGGGGTTGAGATGTGAGCGGCGCGCGGGTCAGCCGCCGTACTGCTGGCCGTAGTGCGCGTGGACGGACCGCCCGTACTCCTCGTTGCCGAGATCGGGCCAGCTGTCCTTGTCGAAGCCGGGCGCGTTCTTCAGCACTTCCTTGTCCACGTCGAGCACGAAGCACTTGTGCTCCTCGTCGAGCTGCATGGCACTCCAGGGAATGGCAAACAGCTTGTTTCCCATCCCCAGGAAGCCACCGAACGACAGCACGGCGTAGGCGACGCGGCCGGTCTGGGTGTCGAGCATGATGTCCTCGACCTTGCCGAGATCCTCGGCCTGCGCGTTGACGACCTTGTCCCCGGTGAGGCTCGTGACGGACATGGTTCTGCGGTAGTTCATTTTTCTCTCCCTCCGTTGCGATGCTCTGGTAGTGCAGTCGCCATGCCGGCGGAGATCGCCGTCACCGTGTCGGATGCCGGGTTCACGAGAGCGATTCGCGTGTCACGTCGGCACGGTGGCAGCACAGTGCTCCTGTCCTGACACCTTCACCGCGCGCGCCGTTCACGGCACGTGGCTTGGCCCTGGCCGAGGATCACGTGGCCCTCGGGCGGGCCTATGGCGTGGCGATGGTCGCGGTCGACCAGGAGCAGCGGCTGGGCGGCGCGTCAGCCGGCGGGCTCGTCGGTGGCCGGCTCGGCCGCGCTTCCGGCCAGGAGCGCCTCGAGCCCGGCCTCGTCGATCACCGCGACGCCGAGCTTGGTCGCCGAGGCCCGCTTGCTCTCGCCGGTGTTCTCGCCGGCCAGGAGATACGAGGTGCTCTTCGACACCGCGGTGGCCACGCGCCCGCCCGCGCTCTGGATGCGGCTGGCGATCTGCGAGCGCGGGATCGACAGCGTGCCGGTGATGACGAAGGTCTTGCCGGCCAGGGGGCCGTCGCCACGCTGCTCGAGCGGCTCGAGCGGATCCACGCCGCGCTCGGCCAGCAGCGCCAGCACCGCGCGGGTCTCCGGGCGGCCGAGGAACTGGACCAGCGAGCGGGCGATCACCTCACCGACCCCCTCGATCTCGATGAGACGCTCGACCGCGCCGTCCTCGCCCGACTCGTCGATGACCTGGAGGATGTCGCCGACCCGGCGGTGACGCTGCGCGATGAGCCGGGCCGCCACGCCGCCGACGTGCGGGATCCCGAGCGCGGCGAGCAGGCGCGAGGTGGTGGCCTTGTGGCGGGCCTGATCGATCGCGGCGACCAGGTTGCGGGCGCTGGTCTCGGCGAAGCGATCCAGCTCGATCAGATCCTCGGCGCGCAGCGCGAACAGGTCGGCCACGTTCTTGACCAGGCCGGCGTCGAGCAGCGCCTGGCAGATCTTCTCGCCCAGCCCGTCGATGTTGAGCTGGCCGCGTCCGGCGAAGAACTGGATCGACTGAAGGAGCTGGGCGGGACAGGCCAGCGCGTTGGGGCAGCGCAGCGCGACTCGCCCCTCGTCGCGCACGAGCTCGCTGTGGCAGCTCGGACACTCGGTCGGCGGGCCGAACGGCTCGGCGGCGTGCTTCTCCACCACCGAGAGCACCTGCGGGATGATCTCGCCGGCCTTGTGGACCAGCACTCGATCGCCGGTGCCGATGCCGAGGCGCGCCACCTGATCCCAGTTGTGGAGCGAGGCGCGCTTGACCGTGGTGCCGGACAGCTCGACCGGCTCGAGCATCGCCACCGGCGTGATGGTGCCGGTGCGGCCGACGTTGATCTCGAGGCCGGTGACCGGGGTGATCGCCTGGTTGGCGGGGAACTTGAAGGCGATCGCCCAGCGCGGGAACTTGGACGTGGAGCCGAGCGCGCGGCGCTGGTGGAACGAGTCCACCTTCACCACCACGCCGTCGGTGTCGTAGGGGAGCTGGGCGCGGAGCTCGTCCCACTCGCCGACCGCCGCCCACAGCTCGTCCCAGCCGCGACAGAGCCGGCTCTCCGGCGCGGTCGGGAGGCCGAGCTCGGCCAGCGACTCGAGCACGCGGTGGTGGGAACCGGCCAGCTCGTCGCCGGCCGCCGCCTCGTACACGATGACCCGGAGCGGGCGGCTGGCCACCAGGCGCGGATCGAGCTGCTTGAGCGAGCCGGCCGCGGTGTTGCGCGCGTTCTTGAACGCCTCCTCGCCGGCGGCGATGCGGTCGGCGTTGACCCGGGCGAAGTCGGCGCGCCGCATGTAGACCTCGCCGCGCACGGTGAGGTCGACCTCGCGCGCGAGGCGGAGCGGCAGGCCTCGCACGGTGCGCAGGTTGCCGGTCACCTCCTCGCCGGTGCGACCGTCGCCGCGGGTGGCGCCGAGCGAGAAGACCCCGGCCCGGTAGACCAGCTCGATCGACACGCCGTCGATCTTCGGCTCGACCACGTAATCGACCGTCTCGCCCTCGAGGCCGCGCGCGACCCGGTCGTGGAAGGCGCGCAGCTCGGCCTCGTCGTAGGTGTTGTCGAGCGAGAGCATCGGCAGGTCGCGGACGACCTTGGTGAACTGGCCGAGCGGGGCGTGGCCGACCCGGCCGGTCGGCGACCAGGCCACCGCCCAGTCGGGGTGCTCGGCCTCGATGTCGCGCAGGCGGCGGTAGCTCCGGTCGTAGGCCTCGTCGCTGATGCGCGGGCGCGCCTCCACATAGTAGAGGCGGTCGTGCTCGGCGATCTCGGCGACCAGGGCGAGGTACTCGTCCTGCGAGGCGTGTGACGGGGAGGCGGGCGGTGGCCCGGCGGGGCTCGCGAGCTGGTCTTTCTCTCGGTTCTCCATGGCGCGGCGGACGGGAGAGTAGACGCGATGTCGCGGGTTGTCCGCCCTCGCCGCGCGCCGAGGCGCGGGCGGACTGGGCAGGTGGTGGGTTGGGAACCAGCTGGTCCATTCCGCCATGGGACGGACCGTTCCCGCGCTATCTGGCTGCAAATGCGGGACATCGCGAGCATCGAAGACCCACCTGCGGTGGGACTGAGCGGCGCCGGCCCGATCAGTCGTCGAGGTGGTCGGGGCGGGCCTTGCCCTCGACAAAGGCGTCGAGCTCGACCTCCTCCTCGGTGTCGCGGCGGCGGCGCGAGGCGGCCTGGATCTCGGCGAGCGCCTCGGGGATGCCGGTGTCGAGGGTCTCGGGGCCGAGCGCCACCGGGTCCATGTCGGGGCGGCCGGTGTCGAAGGTGGTCTCTTCCTCGGGGGACAGCGGCTTGTGTCCGATGAGGCATCCGGCCACGACGGTGGCGGCGAACGCGCGCCCCTCGAAGTAGGCGTCGATCGCCTCCTTGATGTACCAGAAGATGTCCTGCATCTCCTGGCCGCTGCCGGCGATCTCCTTCCACGCCGCCAGCGGACCGAACTCGATGACCGGCGCGAAGAAGAACTCGCGCGACGAGCGGAACAGCATGGTGAAGCGGTCCACCTCGACGCGGCCGCGGTTGAGGCCGGCCGCCTTGAGCCAGCCCTCGCAGTCGGCGACGGTCGGATAGCTGACCGCGATGTGCTCGTCGAGCCGCGCGAGCGTGTCGTTCTTGTCGTGCTTGGTCAGCACCTCGCGGTAGATGTCGTGGAACTCCTGGAAGGTTCCCTCGAGCGGCAGCGTGCAGCGCACCTCGCCGCCCGGCACGGTCACGCGGGCGTAGTCGGCCAGCGCCGCGCCCGGCTCCTCCATCTCGGTCAGGCCCAGGTTCGACACCACCAGGTCGTAGACGTCGTCGGCGAACGGCAGGCGGGTGCCGGGGATCTCGCTGCGGAAGAAGACCCCCTTGGCCCCCATCTCCTCGATCTTGTGGCGGGCCACATCGAGCAGCGCCGACGACGAATCGATCGCGATGAAGCGCGAGCCGGGACCCAGGCGGCGGATGATGTCCACCGCCGGGTACCCGGTGGCGCAGGCCAGGTCGAGCACCTGGCACCGATCGGGCAGCTCCAGCTCGCGCAGCACCATGCGCCCGAAGCGGCGCGACCAGACCGGCAGGACCTCGTCGTCGTAGACCCGGGCCAGCTTCTCCAGCTTGTGTGTGCGCTTTCTGGAGATCATTCCCGTACGCGAGCGGTGTACAGCTCCTGCCCGGCGGCCCGGAACTCGGCCGCCTTGGCATCCATTCCGGCCTGGATCGCCGCCCCCTCCACCATGCCGTTGGCCGCCGCGTACTCGCGCAGGTCCTGCGTGATCTTCATCGAGCAGAACTTGGGCCCGCACATGGAGCAGAAGTGCGCTCCCTTGGCGGCCGGCGCCGGCAGCGTCTCGTCGTGGAACTCGCGCGCCTTGTCCGGATCGAGCGAGAGGTTGAACTGATCCTCCCAGCGGAAGTCGAAGCGCGCCTTGCTGAGCGCGTCGTCGCGCTGCTGCGCGCCCGGGTGGCCCTTGGCCAGGTCGGCCGCGTGGGCGGCGATCTTGTAGGCGATGACGCCGTCGCGCACGTCCTCCTTGTTGGGCAGGCCGAGGTGCTCCTTGGGCGTCACGTAGCAGAGCATGGCGGTGCCGTGCCAGCCGATGATGGCGGCGCCGATCGCCGAGGTGATGTGGTCGTAGCCCGGCGCGATGTCGGTGACGAGCGGGCCGAGGGTGTAGAACGGCGCCTCGTGGCAGACCTCCATCTGGCGGTCCACGTTCTCCTTGATCTTGTGCATCGGCACGTGGCCGGGGCCCTCGATCATCACCTGGATGTCGTGCTTCCAGGCGATCTCGGTCAGCTCGCCGAGGGTGTCGAGCTCGGCGAACTGGGCCGCGTCGTTGGCGTCGGCGATGCAACCGGGTCGGAGCCCGTCGCCCAGGCTGAAGGCGACGTCGTACTTCTTCATCACCTCGCAGATCCGCTCGAACTCGGTGTAGAGGAAGTTCTCCTTGTGGTGGGTCAGGCACCACTTGGCGATGATCGAGCCGCCGCGCGAGACGATGCCGGTCGTGCGGTTGATGGTGAGCGGGATGTGGCGGAGCAGGACGCCGGCGTGGATCGTGAAGTAGTCGACTCCCTGCTCGGCCTGCTCGACCAGCGTCTCGAGGAAGACGTCGATGGTGAGATCCTCCGCGACGCCGTTCACCTTCTCGAGCGCCTGGTAGATCGGCACCGTGCCGATCGGCACCGGCGCGTTGCGGATGATCCACTCGCGGGTCTCGTGGATGTCGTTGCCGGTCGACAGATCCATGACCGTGTCGGCGCCCCACTTGGTGGCCCAGGACAGCTTCTCGACCTCCTCGGCGATCGAGGAGCTGACCGCGGAGTTGCCGATGTTGGCGTTGATCTTCACCTTGAAGTTGCGGCCGATGATCATCGGCTCGGACTCCGGGTGGTAAATGTTGGCCGGGATGATCGCGCGGCCGCGCGCGACCTCGTCCCGCACGTACGCCGGATCCATCGCCTCGCGCATGGCGACGAAGTACATCTCCTCGGTGATGATGCCGCGCCGCGCGTAGTGCATCTGGCTGCGGTTGCCGTCGTCGCCGTCGGCCATGCGCCGGTCGATCCACGGCTGACGCAGGCGGGGCAGCCCGCGCTTGACGTCCGGGTTGGCCGGGCCGGCCGTGTCGTAGACGGTGAACGAGGGCTCACCTCCGGCCAGGTCGATGCGGCGGAACGGGACCCGCAGGCCGCCCTCCTCGGTGTGGACCCTGGTCGAGCTGGGGAAGCCGCCCACCGGAGACACCGCCGCCGCCACTCCTTCGTCGACCTGCGGCAGCGAACGGGCACGCCCGTTGCCGTTGCGATCATCAGTCGAGCTCATCGGTTCCTCGCTTTCCTACGCCGGTATGATCCGGATCAGGTTCAGGGGTCGCACGGCGAAATCGACGTGCCTCTCAGCCCGGCCTGGGCTCCCCCAGCTATGTGCTTGCTCGGAGGTTATCCGTCCGGAGGGTAGGGCGCAACGGCGGTCGGCTCGCCGACACCGGATCCATGGTAGGAACATCCAATCCTCATGAGCAGCAAGCTACCCGTGGTCGACGGCGGTGATGTCCCGCCGCCGGACGAGATCGAGGACGAGATCCGGCGGCTCAAGAAGGAGCGCAACGCGGTCCTCCTCGCCCACTACTACCAGGAGTCGGAGATCCAGGATCTGGCCGACTTCGTGGGCGACTCGCTGCAGCTGAGTCAGCAGGCGGCGGCCACCACCGCCGACGTCATCTGCTTCTGCGGGGTCCACTTCATGGCCGAGACGGCCAAGATCCTGAACCCGTCGAAGGTGGTCGTGATTCCGGATCTCGAGGCCGGCTGCTCGCTGGCCGACGGCTGTCCGGCGCCGGCGTTCGAGCGCTGGCTGACGAAGTACCCGGGCCACACCGTGGTCAGCTACATCAACTGCAGCGCCGACGTGAAGGCGCTGTCCGACATCATCTGCACGTCGTCGAATGCGGCCAAGATCGTGAAGGAGCTCGGCCGCGACACCAAGATCGTGTTCGCGCCCGACAAGCACCTGGGCCGCTACGTGTCGAAGCAGGCCGGGCGCGACGACATCGTGCTGTGGCCGGGCACCTGCATCGTGCACGAGACGTTCAGCGAGCGGCGGTTGCTCGGGCTCATGGTCGAGCACCCGGACGCGCAGGTCATCGCGCACCCGGAGTGCGAGGAGTCGATCCTGCGCCACGCGTCGCACATCTCGTCGACGTCGGGGCTCATCGACTACGTGGTGAAGAGCTCGGCGACGAAGTTCATCGTCGCGACGGAGGCCGGCATCCTGCACCGGATGCAGCAGGAGGCGCCGGACAAGATCCTCATCGCGGCCCCGCCGGAGGACGAGTCTTGCGCGTGCAACATGTGCCCCTACATGCGCCGGAACACGCTCGAGAAGCTCTACCTGTGCCTGCGCGATCTGTCGCCGCAGGTGGACGTGCCGGAGCCGATCCGGGTGCGCGCGCTGGTTCCGATCCAGCGGATGCTCGACATGAGCGCGGCGCCGCGCGGCGACTGAGGTCGGGGCGCGCGGCGATCGGGATCGCGGCGATCGGGCTGGCCGCGATCGGGCTGGTGGCGGCGTGCTCGGGAGAGGCGACGCCGACCCCTCCGTCGGTGGCTCCGGCACCGGCTCCGTCGGTGGCTCCTTCGCCGGCTCCCTCGGCCGCTCCTTCGCCGGCTCCCTCGGCCGCTCCTTCTTCATCCGGCTCGGCGATCCCGGCCGAGGCCCGCCAGCTGATCGTCGCCACGGTCGACGACTGGGACGACATCTCGGCCGAGCTCCAGCGCTATGCGCGGGCCGGCGGCGGAGCCTGGCGCGCGATCGGCGACCCGTGGCCGGCGGTGATCGGCGCGCACGGGTCGGCGTGGGGGCGCGGCCTGCACGGCGACGGCGCGCCGGCCGGGCGGGGCGGACCGACCAAGCGCGAGGGCGACGGCAAGAGCCCCGCGGGCGCCTTCTCTCTGGGCGGGTCGTATGGCTACGCGGCGCGGTCGCCGGGCGGCGCGCGCACGCCCTATGTCCAGGTCGACCCCAGCTGGGTCTGCGTCGACGATGCGCGCTCGTCGCACTACAACCGCGTGCTCGACGCCGACGGGGTCGAAGTCGACTGGTCGTCGAAGGAGGACATGCGGCGCCGCGACGAGCTGTACCGCTGGGTCGTGTTCGTCGATCACAATCAGGACGCGACCGCCGGCGCGGGCAGCTGCATCTTCCTCCACGTGTGGCGCTCGAGCGATTCCGGAACCGCCGGCTGCACCGCGATGGAGCGCGGATCGATCGAGGCGCTGCTGGCCTGGCTGGATCCGGCCGCGCACCCGACCTTCGTCCTGCTCCCCGCCGGCGAGCGCGACGCGCTGCGCGCGGCGTGGCGCCTGCCCTGAGCTGCAGGCAACGCGGGGCGCGGCAAGTCGGTCGTACGTTGCGAGATGGCGGTGAAGCAGATCCTCGTATCTGCCTCGCTCGCGATCGGGACGGCTGGCTCGTCGGTGACCGCGCTCGCAGGACAGGCGAAGCGCTGCGTCGAGCGCGGCGTGCCGTTCATCTCCGTCGATACCAAGAAGAAAGAGCTGGTTGGAAACTTCAAGAACGCGGGCGTTGAGTGGCAACCGAAGGATTCGCCAGA